>WLWD01003102.1_pt1 | contig 35018 bp, 24 predicted proteins | sample 6712731 | NCBI WGS metagenome assembly WLWD01 (sample SAMN12718690, study PRJNA576275) | sponge metagenome | isolation source: marine sponge | host: Mycale hentscheli | place: New Zealand: South Island, Marlborough, Capsize Point | collected 2014-11-01 | reverse complement strand
CTCCCACAAGTTTTTGCGTTTTAACTGCACCCGCAAAACAATTCAAAGCCGTAAACTATGGAACGCGGAATCCGCCAAAACTAACCGTATAGGATCGAAATTTAAATAAACGATTACGAGTTCGTTTACTAGATCGAATAGGAGAACGCTTACAAAATCGATTAGGAAAACTATTACAAAATCGATTAGGAAAACAAAATCGATTAGGAAAACGATTACAAAATCGATTAGGAAAATAAAATCGATCAGGAGAACGATTAAGAGATGGAATAAAATTTAGTGAACGACTACAAGAACGATTACGAAATCGAATTTTAGAACGACAAAAAGAACGATTAGGAGACCGATTACAACATCGATAGGAGAACGAATGAACAGAAATGGCTTTAGGGTTTTCTGATCGATTTTGTACTCGATTTCCGCGTTCCCTCGCAAATCTAGCACCAACGACCACGCCCCACGTAGATCCGTTTTCCACGTGGTTGTTTGGACCTGGACCTTTTTCTTAGGGGTATGGCTGAAAGAGGCTTAACAGATGAAGAAGTAAAGAAGGCCAGAGAGGCCATTTCAATGTTAGCTTCCATTGAGAACACAACAAGAAATTCTGATGGAGAAGAATTGTGCAGAGAAGGATCAGATAAGGAGAGAAGTAGATGGAGAGTGTTCTATTGAAGATTTATTGATTTTCTGTTCTGGAGCTAGCCAGATACCTCCTTCAGGATTTGATGGTTATCCTTCCATTACTTTTGAGCGTGAAGGAATATTGGCTACAGCTTCAACCTGTGCTCTCCAGTTGAGACTACCAGTGAGCCATGGTGATAGGTACATTGATTTTAAGGAGGCCATGATATTGTCCCTGAAAGAAAATGATGGCTTTGGTGGAGTCTAAACTACCTAGCTTCTTCATAACTGTAAAGCAATTTCATTTTTTGGCAAAACGACTACGAGTTAATCCTTTTTTCATGTTATATACTTGTAAAAACATTTTTTTTTAATAAGTGTCATTGAATAAATTCATATGTAAGGTATTAGAGCTAGCTACAGATGCTATACTCAGGACACACAAGATAGTACGTACTCTTGGCTGCACTAAAGCAAAATCTCCTCAACTAAACAAGAGGGGTCAATAGGACCAACTTCTGCATCTAACTGTGTTTTTTGGTCCTCTGTCAGTAGCTCTTCAACCTCTTGGACTACAACAGTATTGGTGTAAGGATCAGTACTTGGAACTGGTCCATTCCAGTCTATGCCATAATCATCCCAGTCCTGCAATGTAGATGATATATTTATATATATATATAATACTAGCGGTGTGTTCAAACAGCGTGGCAAGTGAGCAACCCAGCAAAGCTACACTGTAGGGGTCATTATTACCTTAACAATGCTATACTGTGTATAACCCAATTTAGCAACTGCCCATAGCCCATATATAAAATACTTGAGTGAGACATGAGAGTAGCTTTGTTCACTCGCCAATAATGTAATTTTTACATAGCTACTTACGACATCAATTCCAGAAACTGCTTCCTGACTTTGATCTTGCAAATTTGCTTCGTGCAACCTAAGAACCCACAATTGATGAGGGGTTCTATTTCTCTAGTCCTCAGAGCATGGCATGCCCATGCTGCTCGAAAGACATCTAATTGTTGCTGAATAATTGGAAGAAACACATAATGAAGAATGTATAAATCTATATGGTCATCTGGATTCAGCATATCGATATCTTCTAGAAAGTAAAAAAAAAAGTAGAAGAAGCTGATGCAGGCTGAATACAAATCCCTCCACAGTCTCTCAATACGCTGATTGTGGGTACTTTTACCTGCAATTATGACCTCGTCCTGGCCCTCTGTCTGGATGGCCAAGCATATATTCTGCAACTAAAATATTTTCACCTCCTCTGTCTGTACGAACTCTAGATGGAAGCCCATATTCATCAACAGCCATCAAAAAAGCTGATAAAACAGAGGTTGCACGATTATTGCTAGATGCTTGAAGGTACGTAATCATTCTACTATAGCCATCTATTCCACCATGCACTACTACTTTCCAGCGTATCAGTTTATGATAGCCATCCAAGTGCCAAAGAGCATTGGGTGAAGTAACATGATACTGTCTCCTTTGCAGGACTTGCTTCAATCTCGATTGAATTCCAATAGGATCAACTCTCCTTAACGAATCTCTCACTCTTTCCCGTTGCACTCGCACTCCTTGAGTACGAAGCCTAGCGTCTACCATTTTTTCGCCAGATCTGGGAAAGGATGATGATATTTCTTGCACAATATTGTCCAATTCTTGATCCAATATGATAGTGTAGCATCTAGTAGACAGCTGATAGCAATGAAGTCGTCGCTCAATTGTTCGTTTGCTTACACCAAGTATTAATGCCATATCTTTTACCTTAAAGCCATTATCCACCAAAAAACGTAGTCTTTCCTCTTCTACAACTAGTGCTGGACGACCAATAACAACTTGCCTGAGCCTGGTACTTTCATCTTCATTCAAGTGCATCAATATTTGCCTAATAGATGAAGCTACCACTTGTAGTAGGGACTGATCCATGGAAAAAATATGTTCCTCTAACTGCTCCAACACCACAATACATTCAAGTAGCTGTTCCAGCAATAGTGTAGATTGTGGATATTACTAGGATGCTGCCTAAGGTCCCTTTCGTATTCATTCAGAATATACTCCATTATGTGCTCCCCAAAAGTACAAAAAACGCCCAGCAATTCTCTTTTTCAAGAAAGAAATGTAGACCCTTTACCAAAGAGAGGTAAGAGGTCGCCAACTAAATTATTTCATAATCGATCTCATCATTACACCCGGTGTAATCGTGCTCCTAATCGATCTTGTAAACTTAATACTTTTTTCTTATTCTCCTAATCTTTGTCGTCCTCATAATTCGATCTCTTAATCGTTTTCCTAATCGATCTCATAATCGTTCTCCTAATCGATTTTGTAATCGGTCTTCTAATCGATTATGTTTTCCCAATCGATTTTGTAATCGTTTTCCTAATCGATTTTGTAAGCGTTCTCCTATTCGATCTAGTAAACGATCTCGTAATCGTTTATTTAAATTTCGATCCTATACGGTTAGTTTTGGCGGATTCCGCGTTCCATAGTAAACAATTCAATTTCTAAGGTGATACGGGTAATGGTCGCTAAACCAGAGGATTCTGTTTAGTGAAGTTTGGGACGGGGTCGAACGTTAAGCGAATACAAAAATACGGAGGGTCAAAGTACAAAATGACATACGTACGTCCAAACATATATACAAACAAATAAACAAACATCCCCGATTTTCAATTGTGTTACCCCTGTAAAGTGTCTCGCTCGCTACGCTCGCTCGCCAATAACATATACCCGATTTTGCATTATCCACCCCTAATACTGTCTCGCTCGCTACGCTCGCTCGCCAATAAACATCCCCGATTTTTTCATTTTTACCCCTGTAAGTGTCTCGCTCGCTACGCTCGCTCGCCAAATATAGCTGTGACGTTGACTAAGTCGTGGTGGACAGGGACGCAAGGTGGTAAGGTGAGATTTAAGACGGTCTACATATTCAGTCGGATCGAGGGCGGACGAAGTGGAAGAACCAACAAAAAATTCCCCTGGGAGACGTAGAGTAGTGCCATAAACTAACTCTGCTGCAGTAGCAGAAATATCATCCTTGAAAGCTGAACGTATGCCCAAGAGAACCAGAGGCAGAGCATCCATCCACATGTCTGGATGCAACTTTGTAGTCAAAGATGCTTTCAGTTGGCGATGGAATCGTTCCACCATGCCATTGGCCTGGGGATGGTATGCTGTTGTCCGTGAACGCTTGACGCCAAGGAGAGTCATGAGATGCGCCCAAAGACGAGATTCAAACTGACGACCTCGATCCGTAACAATACTAGATGGTACCCCAAAACGGGCAATCCAACCACAAACAAATGCTCGAGCTACCGTCTCCGCTGTGATCGAAGTCAGAGGAATGGCTTCTGGCCAGCGAGTGAAACGATCTACACACGTAAGGATGTAGGTAAAGCCTCGAGAGGGGGGCAGAGGTCCCACCAAGTCGAGATGAACAACATCAAATCGAGCGTCTGGAGTAGGAAACGATGCCAGGGGAGCAGCAGTGTGCCTTTGAATTTTGGCTCGTTGGCATTGAATGCAGGATCTGGTCCAGCGGCGAACATCGGAGTTGATGCCAGGCCAGACAAACCGGGAAGTAATCAGACGTTGAGTTGCACGAATCCCAGGGTGAGATAAACCGTGGAGCGAATCAAACACAATCCGACGCCAAGGAAGCGGCACCAACGGTCGATGAACTCCTGTGGAGGAATCGCAGTACAAGCGATCCTTAGAGCCAGCTAGCGGAATAGCCTCCACCGTCAGAGCAGAAGATTCCGATTGTAGTGAGCAAATTTCTGGATCACTAGCCTGGGTTTTGGCCATGGCGGCAAAATCCACAGATGGTGGTTGACCTGAGAGCAGAGCATTAGTCTCAATGCGAGAGAGTGTGTCCGCTACCACATTGTCCTTTCAGGCCGAGAGAGGCACATAATGAGGAAACGGATGAACTCATACCCTTGACATGAAGGTGAGTTTCGCTGTCCACAAGTTGTCGGCGTGACATGTCGACCATCAATCCAAAGTTTCGCAAGAAATCCGCACCTAGGATAGGCTTCTGAACATCGGCTATAATAAAAACCCACTGAAAAGATCGTCTCAATCCCAAATTGAGGGTGAGGGACCGCTTTCCATAAGTTCGAATAGAGGTGTTGTTAACAGCCATCAAAAGGAGTGGATCAGGAGAACGTAGCCGCTCAGCAGGGGACGGAGGTATCGCACTGATTTCTGAGCCAGTATCCACTAAAAAACTACTATTAGTACCTTTATCATTTACGTAAAATAGGCGACTTTTGTCAGGGCCGGATACACTCGTCGCCGCTAGCGACCGGCCAAAGCGTTTCCCCAACCGCAAGGGTGTTGACACTTACTGGCACGCTCGCCAAACCGCTTGTGGTACCAGCAAAGGGGAGTGCTATGAAACTGCTGAGGGTCTGTGGCCGCTGGACTGCCAGAGCGACGACGTCTGGAAAAGCTTCGATGTTGATCTCGACGACGACCAGTAGTAACAGAAGCCACAAGTTCAGTCAAGCGGGTTATTTCTTCCTTTAGTTGCGAGAGTTCCGACACTGAGCCGCTGTGTGTATCCTAGACTGCAGAGACCGTGGGAGTGGCGACTTCAATGATTTTATCTGCCATGTCTGCAAGCTTGTTGAGGTCCGTGGATGTGTCTGCAGCGGCTAAAACCATCCTTACGTGTGGTGGAAGGCGTTGTAGGAAAAGTTCCTTGAGAAAAGGGTTGTCTAGGGAGCCCCGTTGCTGGCCAAGGAGTTGCTGCATCCTACGCAAAAGTTGAGTCGGCTTCCGGTCTCCTAACTCTTCGCCGCTAATTAACTGTTGTAATTTTTGTTGCTCAGAAACCGCAGTCCTCTTAACCAGCTCTACCTTAAGCCTGTCATATGGTGCAACGGTAGGAGGATCCAATAACAGGTCTCGTATTTCCACAGCGGTTTCAGGTCCAAGAGAACAGACGACATAATCGAACTTAGTCTTCTGGACCGTTATTCCTCTGGTAGCAAATTGTGCCTCTACCTGAGCGAACCATACTTCTGGGTCAGCAGGCCAGAAAGGTGGGAGCTTAATACTGACTGCAGAGAGAGAAAAAGGCGCCGCACTGCGCCTACTTGCAGCATCCGAGTTCTCTGAGTCCGACATACTAACACAATAGTGAAGCGAGACCGGACTGGGCAGGAGAATCACGTCGAGGTCACCAATGTTGTATTTGCCAATTATCTGACTGAATCTGATGTGACTTTGATGGTTTTACATATATAGTGATGGGTGTGGAGAGAGGACATGACATATGGAATGCACAACAATATCCAAACATAAATTAATGAAATGCAAATCAATTATGCTAAGTGCTGGTAGCTAAGTGTTCACTACAATACTATACCCATTACCACTGAGTCATTCATAGTGTACAGTATACACTGCAGTTGTGGTAAAGTATACATAGATGAAACAACTAGAAGGCTAGAGCAGAGAGTGAAAGAACATCAGGATGCTTGTAAGAGAGGTGATGAGAAGGTTTCAGTCATTGCTGATAATTCCTGCGCAAAAAGTTACTGCGAACGGTTACTACAGCATTGAAAACCATTCAAACGTGATTTCAAAACTTCGTCGTTTTTTGGGGTTGCTAAATTCCGTTCGGTTGGTTGTCAAGTGCGTCACTGAGTGGCTAAATATTAAAACGAAGGAAACCACCATTACTTGGGAGAATGTTAGTTCCAATTTTGTTAGCTAAAAGTACAAAAATAACTCTGTGTGTATGTTATTGTTTTTTTTTGTAGAGCTGCGAGCTTGTTCACCAGTTACTGGTAATCGAGGCAGTCAGAATTTGATACTGGAAGTTATCTCTGTTCATTAGCTAAAAGGTATAGTTTCCCATTATCTGTGTAGTTATTATTGTACTTCAAAATCTATCATGCTGTGTTATACTTCACACTATTAATCTCAGTAAACATTAGTGGCCAGGATACTGGCTTATAATGTTGATTTGGTTTAGCTAATATTGGTTCTGTTTATTTTATATAGGCAAATTACTTCAATTTGAATAGTATAGCTATAAACTAGTGTTGATTTTTACAATACACAAACTATATTCATTTATGCAAATTTGATTATTCTGGTGTATTTCATTGTCTTGACTGTACACTCCAGCTTTAGTCATAGCTAGATGGCTACTATTGGGACTTAACAACTGGACAACCTTCTTGCGTAACTTTTGGTTAACCAAAGTATTAGCTAATTAAATACGCCCACTACCAGTATCTTCATGCAAGCTGGAGATAGACATGTTCTCTCATTTAGACTTTCATCATTCTGGAGCTTATCTCTGATCACTGATACTGCCTCATCTATTGAAACATTGGTAAACAGGGAAGACACATCAAAACTCACCATCATTTCATCAGATCTCAAGCATACACTGTTAACTGTTTGCGTGAAATGTGTTGAATTCTTTATGTTCAACATGCTCTTGTTTGTTGAAGTGCTGTCCCTTATCACCATCTTCTACCTTATCTTCATCATTCTCCTGTGCCTCATGCGAGTAACCATCCTGGCGTCTTATGTGAGAATGAGAAGATGCTGTGGGAGTGACGTTTAAGTGCTAATATGAGGTGAATCCAAGATGAAAATTGCAATTGACTAACATACTCCTAAAATGAAGACAACTTTTATTATTAACACAAAAGTAATCTCTCTAAGTATTTTAATTCTGCATGTATGGCACATCAAAACTCACCATCATCTCTGTCCTCACCTTATTTGGATTTCTTTGTCCATGTTGTTCAAACTGATAGTTAAAGAAAAAGACAACAATAATAGCAACAACAATAAAATAACAAGTATGACTACTGTCCATACACATAATTATACCAACTTTCAATTATTTACCCCTAATACAGTCTTGCTTGCTTCACTTGCTCGCCATTAAACCAATTACAGAATTTGAGGATCACTCGGAGTCACCTTTTTTGAAATGGTTTTCAGAGGATTACTAACTCATACATGCAGAATAGAAATACTTAGAGAGAATATTTTTGTGTTAGTAATAAAAGTTGTCTTCATTTTATTTTTAGAATCCTATTCCAGCAGAAAAATCTCCAGCATTGGTAGGCACTCCCACAGCGTCTTCTCATTCTCACATAAGACGCCAGGATGATTACTCGCATGAGGCGCAGGAGAATGATGAAGATAAGGTAGAAGATGGTGATAAGGGACAGCACTTCAACAAGTAAGAGCAAGCTGAAGTGCAGGAGGAGGAAGCAAAAGAAGAATGGAAGTCACACATTTATCAACAAAGGAAGCATACTTAAGTGGTGTGAATGAACTCCAAGATAAGCATGATACATTAAATTGTTGTGGTGCACCTAGCTGTAGGAGGAAGGTAGATATGTCAATGGTCACTTCAATGTTACCTTCCAATTCTCATGTAAGATGCCAAGATGGTGACGCATATGAGGTGCATGAGAATGTTGGAGATAAGGCAGAAGACGGTGATATGAGTCAAGTTTATCTTTATCATTGTCTTCCACCATATACCCAACATTCTTATGAGCCTCATGTAGATTACTATCCTGGTATTTTATGAAAATTGTAAGATACTCCTTGGGTGGTCACAGGTAAATGTACCTTTTTCTTACAGATAGATGCACCATAATTTAGTGTATCACAATTATTTCCAAGTTCCATGACCTTTCAAATCAGTGCTACTCTTCTGCCGTTGTAACTGTACTTGGGTATATGCTTTCTTGTACAATACTAGTCTAAGGGAAGCAAACGAGGACCATAATACCGGTATAAAATTATTACCCAATCGTGTACAAAAGTAAACCTATTGCTTTGTAATATGCATGCATTATTATGAAGCAATCATATTCAGTATATCTTTTATCACTTTAATTTGATAGTTAAAATAATGTATTTTTTTTTCCGTGCATATATGGGTGTGCTGGTATATACTTTTTGTGGGCGGAGTAATAAACATATTCATTTATAGTAACTCTTTTGTTTATCAACAGCATGTATTATTTTAGTGTTGTGTTATTTATCTTTACTGTATCATCTGCTGAGTGCATGCATGTTGTGTTATTGTCCGGATGTCAATCCGTGAGCATTTCTATTTTTGCGCATGCGTGTCTATGGCTATAAAAGCTTGGGCGCGCCTGTGTATCGGCAGTTCTCTAATAATCTTAGTTTGTGTAAACACTGGGTTAGTAGCCAGTTTGTCGTACTTACCTGAGTGAGGAGGACTCTGGTGGCAGCGTGTCACAGAGTTCGGGAATCTTCTGGTTGTGAGTCCTTTGAGCCGTGACCTACCTTTCTTGTGTATACTTTCCCTGTGCCGGTTGGTGGTTCGAGAGCGAGTGATTCCTCCAGAGCCACCCCATTAAACCCACACTTTTGCATACACTAAAGTAACTAAATATAGCTGACAAGTTAGTTATTTGGCAATGAATCATTTAATTAAACTTAATCTTTTGATTAAGGTTGTGATGAGTGTGAAATCTATGGAGTGTGTTGATGAAGCACTGGCAGAAGATGCAGCATCTCTGAAAGCTTCTCTGAGGTAACAAGAATTCTTGGTTACTGAGAAAAGTAAGGACATTGATAAACTCTGCTACTACCTACATCATTTGAGGAAGAATAAGAATGGTTGCATTAGTGATGAGACAGATGGATCAGATGATGAGACTAAGGCCAAGATAAATGGAGACAACACTAAGAGAATGGAGAATGGATATGCAGGAAAAGTTGAGAAGAACAAAAGCACTCAAGAAACAGAGAATGGAGAGGAAGATAATGATGACTAATCAATTGTTTCTGTAGTTTACTTAAGGTTTTGTATAGCCATGGAAATTGTTAGACTAGTCCAATTTCATTTAAATTTATGAAATATAGACATTGTAGAACACATTTATTATGTGCATAAAAACATTAAAAAAACCATGTGGGGGTATGATGGGAGGCAGAGAAAATGGAGGTACTAACTTGATGATACTTTTTTAGCTTTATACTGACAGTACAATTGATTGCACACATGTGACTATTAAATTTCATTCTATATTTAAGCTTGTTCAACTAGTATATGTCAAATTACTGAGCAAATGTCAAATTACTGAGCTGGACCACTACAATGGAAAACCCACTTTTTACTGGCTGTGGGGCAATGACCTAATAAAAAATTTCACACAAAACGCTTATAAAACTTGCTAGAATCTTGTACTGGCGAAGTTGCTGGAGCAGTAGATTGAGTTCAGTGTTCAGATAATTGAATAACTAGTGAGTGTGGCTTGCCAAATAACTTTTATCATGAAAGCACTTTTTTCAATTCAGAGATAGAGTTTGAGCTTCAATTTCTAGAAGTTTTATCTATTAATTGTACAGGTCCTCCATGAAGTAACCCAGGATGTAGGACAGAAGATGGACACTCTCTTGTACTTAAGCGTCATGTGCTATGGCCAACTTTTAACAATTATGATTCGGTGACACAGGCTTAACTCACTCTCCATCTAATCCTCAGCTGTACCCAAAGTTTATAAACAAATTAAAATTGTTCTACCTTGTGTGTTTGAGTTGTGTCATTGTTTTTGCTGTTGTTGTGTTTTGTAGTTATTGTTGTTATAGTTGTTTACAACTATTGCAATATATTTGTGGCAATGGCAAATAAAATAGTATGTGTTTATATATATACACATGGCATGGAAAGAACAACAAGATAGATTCAGTGACTGTCCTCTTTCAAGTTTGAATAATAACACAGGAGTGTTACTTGAGAATGAAAGAGGCACGTTGGAGTGGGGAAGTGATTGAGTAAGTGGCAACCATTCAGTACACAGGGGTGTAAGAACTGGTTGGGCTAGTGAGGCCATGGCCTGACCAATTATCCTATTGCAAAGTGGGTAAGAATAGTCAACCATGCCTCTTACCTGCCAAATATTGCTTTTTCTAAGTCGGAGTTAAGTTCAATGGTTTCTCCAACTAGTGTGCTGGCCTGAAAATCACAAAGTCTTAGAATAGCTAATTATTATCAAGCTGGACGGAAAATGAATTTCACACATTTGAGAACAGTAGTTATTTTTAAATGATTCCTACAAATGTTTGCGTGTTGCATTTCATCATGCTCAGTAAGAATAAGATTTATGCATAAAGTTTCTAGCCTGGGATGAACTCTAAGAAATCATAATGAAGGACAAGGTGACAATAATAACTGACATGCCAGAAATCTAGCAATAGCTGATGCAGTGAAGCAACACTCAAAACAATAAAAAACAACTTGTGATTTAACTGACCAATCAAAATTAGCTTCCTATATGCCTCTGATACCTGAGACTGTTATAGATGCATGAACAATGAACCCCCAGCTAAGTAGTTATGTTGCTCACCTCTTAGCTACTTGACCAGACTCGCCAGAACCCTTATGTTAAGATGTGACTTTGGAGTTCTAACATACTCTACGAAGGCTTGGAAAGTGTCATCTTTCCCGCATCTGGATGGTGAATCATCTACAGTGGCATAGGAAGAGGGGCTCTGGGGGCTTTGCAGTTGTGGAAACTGACATTGCCTATATTCTCCATGACAACCAGAGTAGTGGAAAAAATGACTGCTTAAATTTTGAGTGCTCCTTTGTGTCATTTAAATTTATTTATAGCTATGTATATACTCTTTAGACATTTTACTTTTCTCAGTATTGTAGTGTTGAACTTGCAGTAGTGTTTTTCTGTTTGTAAATATTAAAATTACTTAGTGTAAGCTATTCACATAAATCTGCTGCCCATGATGATCACTCACGCTTCAAGCCTCACTGTGTGCAGATTGTGCATAAAATTGGAGTTTTCAAGTTGGAAATACTGAGTGTTCCATCAGCGCTGATTAGTTTAGCGCTGTCGACCTTTTCCTGGGGTTAGCCAGAGCTTCTATGGTAAAGAATGACATTGTCTTTAGTTAGAAACTACTCAAACTGTATGTCTCCAAGGTTTTGTGCCACTTACCCATACTATTTCACTTAGCTACTGTGGTATTCATTTTGTTTCCACTTAGTTACTAATGGGAAATTTATGCTGTACTATTAATAGTACTTATTACATGAGTCAAAGTGTGATATGATTATTTTCATGAGCCTTATTCTATGCTATCTTCACACTGCAGTAGTTTGTACTACTATAAGATTGGCAACTCACAGTGTAATGTTGGTATAGTAAACTCTCAAAGGGCTCCCCACATCCCCAGCAGGTATTTCAGCAGCTACTCTAACTTGGCTGGGTAGGCTTCACCAGAGGAAGGTAGCTGTAAAAACCTAGAAAACTGGTGAGCTGGGTTGCTATAACTACTAGGCAACAACTGATAAAGAGCTTGCACTTGTGATAACTTGAGTTATCTGGTGGGTAATAACATTGTGAAGATATCTGTGGAATTATTCCATGAGATATCTTCACAACTTTTAAATAGCGGTAACCTGTGAATTAAATCATAAGTTGTACTGTGCAAGCTCATTACCCTAGTAGTTATAGCAACTAGCCAAACCTCTTCAGTTTTCCAGTTTTTTCCAGCTATATTCATCTGGTGAAGCCTACCCAACCCATTCTAGAAGCTGCTAAAATATCAGCTGGGGGACCACTCTCTCCAGAGTGATAATGGCAAAATACTTCACTCTCAGGCTTTCTTTTTTTTCACTCTGCCTATGACTCATGAAAATACATTTGCCTGCTCATGAAATATTACTTGCCATATGACACTCTGACTCAACCAAGCTAGAAAGCAGGGCTGGAGTACATGGTCAGGCTATGGCCTGACCACTTTTTGGGGATAACTCTGCATTTTTATTGACAAAGACTGACAATTTATCATTGGAGGCTAATTTTGAACACTTTCATTGCAAACAATGATCACAGACTGAGAGAAAAAAAAATTGGACACCTAGAAATTTTTTTTTTTGTCATTTTGGTTAGTTAGTTAGCTACGAACTTAATTGTCATTTTATGTACGAGTCTGAAGGCTATCCAGAACTCCTTCCCCTCGCCCAGTTTGCCGCAGTCTGGCGTAGCCGTACCCCTTACCGAATCACTAAGCAGGTCTGACTAAGCTAGTTTCTGTGGGTTCAATCATCAATAGTAGAGAGTTATAAACCAAGTTAAGTACCCCATATAAGTTGAATCTGTACTGGTGGAGAATTGTAATTTTATGTAATTAATCAATCAATCAAACAATATTATTATTATTATTATTATTAGATAGCATTAAATTATGTAACTAATAAATAAATAAACTTTGAAAAAATTCTTTAAGGAATACTCCAGACCCTCTGTGCTGTTAGCTACAGCTACATGTGGAGTAATTATCTTCATCTCTTTGGTGACAAAGACAAGTTATAGCAATACAAATTTTTCAAGCATAATACAACATTAAAAAAATAAAAAATAAAAAAAGCACTGTATTCTACATTAGGTAAAGGGTTTACTATATTTAAATCACTGAGTATGTATTTTAAAAAATATTTGGTGTCATGAATTAGTGCAGATAGCTAGATAATTATACAATATTTTGCCAAGCTAAAATTATAGTTTGTGTCAATTGCCAATAGCCATATCTGTGTCAGATTATTTGCATTTTGTGGAGAAGTAGCTCTTAGACCCGTAATGAGGCTGCAGTTTGATCAATGCCATTGTTCGTCACTCCTTCTAAACTTTTAGGTTACAAAATTGTCACAATATTACTAGCAAGCTATATACAAGTTGTTCAAAATATTACATAAATTAACTACAGCTAAATGTCATTTAACAAACTACACAATAAAATGTACCAGCAAAAAACAAAAAAACAACAAAAAAAAACTGTTGCTATCTTTTTTGTCTTTTTTTTTTTTTGTATCATGCTCTTAGTAGGAGGCATAGCTGACATCAGACTCCACCATCAGATAACCCTACAAATTAAAGGAACAGTAATGTCGGAAATAAGAGGTAAGATTGAGACAGTAAGAATTTATAGAAGATAGATTTGTAGGTGAGCAGGTGAATAGATAGATGGATGGATGAATAGATTGTTATTACTATAGGTCCATTCTTTAAACCTATTTACAGATTGTATTTACTCAAGTTTTGAGCATGACTATTAGGATGAACTTTTGAATAAACTAATCTCAAATAATTGAGCAATTCTCACCTTTCCCAAAGAGAGTGTGGGGCTGATAAAATGCAGACCCTGCACAATTGGAATAGGAAATCCGGCATTAGCTCGTTCTACAAAGATACGAAGCATAGTGCATACATTCAGCCACACAGATGACATCTTACATGGAGTATCACCTCAGACTCTAACTCACTGTTTATCAGAGGAACAATGACTCCTGTTATCAGACCATCCATCACATTCTGAAGCTTGCTGACCTAAAGTTAACACTGTTGAAAATGTAAGACCAAGGGTAGAACCCAAAATTTACCTCAAAACTTCCTATATTACTTTCTAGCACTGTAAACACAGCCCTGCAATATAGGAGATATTTTTAGTTAAGGTTTCAAAGAATTAATTGAAGCATTTTAGAATAAATAGCTATAGTTTACAGCTATAAGTTTAACTCACATAAAATTAGTACCATTAGCAGAAACATTGAGAAAGTTGGTCTTTGAATCCACAGCAACTCTTACTTTCATGTTTAAATAGGAACTCTAAAATGTCATAACAAATATTCTAATACAAGCCCAAGAAATATTTATTATCAAAAAGCCTCTACTTGTTGGATACATCTCTGATGCATTTCACAGGCACTTATTTTTTCACACAATAATCCTTCACAGTTTATTATGTTAGTCTCTTCATTACCAGCTGATCTTTTTGGTAGAATACCTTTTCTTTATAATACTGAATCCTTGAATCATTACTGTTTCTTTGTTTTAACTTCTTTTTTATGTCCATCTTCCTTGAACTCTAATCTGAATCTATAGTCGCACAATTTTTTTTGTTGAGAACTTTGAAACCAACCTACACTCGAGTCTATGCTGTAAAATTCTTAATAGTACGGCGCGTAAGTTGCCCATTCAAAAATGTATGGGAAAAATTGCTGTTCAATTGAAATGACATGGGGAAAGTGAAATAGCGCGTAAGTAATTGAAATAGCATGGTAACTAAGTGGAAACTAAGTGAAATACCACAGTAGCTAAGTGAAATAGTACTGGTAAGTGTGCATGCATGCAGTGTTAACCTTGGAAACGTACAGTTCTGAGTAGTTTCTAGTTGGAGACAATGTCATTCTTTACCACAGAAGCTCTACCCGTTTTAGACGGAATGTTTTTCAACAGATTAGGAAAGCCTTAAGTTGAAAACGAAGTTCCAGCGGAATCTAATCCTGAAATTAGGAGAAAGTGAGTAAACGATACAGTGTAGCTACAATTGCAAATGACTTTTAAAAAGCTGGTCTACTATTAGCGAGTGATAGCACGAGTAACCTGTGCTATTAGGGATCAATAGCAATTATAAAGCAATTGAAATAGCATGGTTACCCATGCTATTACTCATACATATAACAAAACTGGTCTTTTATGTCATATACAAATTTTGTAGGACTCATTTCAATTTTGGAGTGCCTAGAATGCCTTCATTTTACACTCTTCCACTTGAAAAAACTACAACTAACGCTGATAAAATGGGTGGGGCTAGCTATATAATTGGCGAGCGAGCGAGACACTATCAAAGGGGTAACACAATTGAAAATCAGGGATATCTGTTTATTATGTCATTTTTGTACTTTGACCTGGCATGTTTGTGTTAGTTCGTTTAGACCCCCGTCCCAAACGAATCTAAACCCTTATTTATAATAAACTGGCTACTTCTGGTTTTAAGCATATCAATTCTAAACAGAAAATATAGACATCCCTCACTACTAGAGTTGATTTGGTTGCCCTGCACTGCATGATATGTAATACATTGAAGACTGACTGCATAACATAGCTAGTCCCTTAAAATGCAAGTTTGAATTTACTTAAAATGAAGCAACTGTTAAGATGAACTACAGTACAATAACTACAATATTTTTGTACTCCTCACCACTCCCAGAGTAAATGCTATTGGATAAGTATCTCCATCCATGACATAAAAGTCCACAGCTAAAGGAAGAGTGAAGTTAATTCCTCCTGGAGTAATGGTCAAAAATGGCTGCTTCTCCACAGCCCTCACTCCCAATGTCAAATTCTTGTTTGGATACTTGCTATAAAGCTATGACATAATAAAGGAAGGCAGTCCAAGATTTAGAATAGGTTAAGTTAGTGTCATTTTTTACAGAAGCTATTAACTTACTGCAGGAACTAAGGGCTGAAAAAAATGAGTGTCCAGCTTGATAGGAAGTAGCTTAGAGACCTGCACGTACATGCAGAGTTTGAAGGTGACTTATATAATTGCTGGACAACTTCTCGGTAACTGCTGTGGGACTTTGAGAATGAAATTACAATAAAAATTAATATGTATAGCTATATATTATATATATTAGAAGCAAATTCAACAGTGACAGTTTGAGCTCAATAATATATTTAGGCCAAAACTTATACGATGTTACTTATAAATGAGTGGGGAATCAAATGAAAGCCATGAGGTGACATGCAGTTAGTTGTCTCATGGACTACATGATATATTGTCAATAGATGCCCTGCTATGGCACCAGCATACCAGAAAAATAGCAAATGAGCCCCCTCCCCCCCCCCAAAAAAAAAGCAAAAAAAGCAAAAAAAAAAAAGCAACACCTGACCAACTTATCTATTTGCATCTTTGATGCTGGTACAAAATTTGAATTGGACTTGCCATGTCTGAGGTAATGTTATAGGAGAGGTAGTTTCCTCTCTTGTAGACTAAGATGGCTGTGTTGGCCACATAGTCTGTCACCCACATGGTCAACATCTTGTTGGATCCAGAATAAGGAGGCAAAGGAGGGGGAGAAAATGGAGCCTCGATACTTGGGTTGGACACTGATAGAAACTCGCCCTGGAAGTGAGGAAGAGGATAAATTGAGAATAAAGGTCCCAGTAAGCTACAGCAACTGACCTTGTGATATGTCATGATGAAGGTATCATTGAAAGTTGGAGACTTTGTGAGGCCATAGTTCAGTTCAGATATGTCATCAATTTTTACTACCACTACATCAATAAACAATACAAGTTGAATATTGTAGGAAGTATATAAAATCTGGGAGATATGTATATTTTTTTATAATTAGCTGCGCTATAGGTAACAGCTGCTCACATAGCTGAAAGAAATATCTACCTCTACCAAAAGTTGATTGTGACTTTAATCCAGACATTTAAAGCTGAAGGGAATCATTGGCCATTGGGAGATGTATTTTATTATAATTTTGGTACCATTGGTAAGATTGCATACTGAGTATATAAGATGTCTATGTGTGAAATTTATTTAAGGAGTGCAGTGTTCATTAAAGGGTGTAAAGTCAGCTTGCTTGCACATAACCAGCGTTTTGCATACTTTTAGCAGTCCCTAAGCATTCCTTCCTGTAGCATTCAAACAGTTGTCTCCTCTGTTTTGATGTTGACTGATATTATATAAAATGACTCTATATAGTCTCTTCTCTCTGTTTAATGTATTAGTCAAAGGTGTAATCTGAATTTCCTGTAAAGTTGAAGGGAAATCATTTGGCTTGCATATCTAAATGAAGCACCAAAGGTGTGAACCCTCAGCGCTATTAAACACTACCTAGCTATTACAATATAATCTCCTTCCAAAAGAACAAGCAATCTGCTAGCTATTTTTAATGAGGTATCAAAATAGCTCGACCAAATGAAAATGGTACATGGAAACGCTGTCGTCTTCATAAGAGAAGAAGCTAAACTAGCCAGAAACACTCACCTGTATACATTTTCAACGCGAAACTTCACTTCTTTCAACTCTGTTAACTTCCCCAGAGTAACGCTTAGGAGCCTGAGCATAAAGCTGTACACCGCTGGCTGCAGAAATTATTTGCTCACGTGATTATGACGTGACGCTAGGGGGCGTTGCCCATAAAAGCTGGTACCTATGCGGAGTTGAAAGCTTCGCTTTTTCTCAACGAATAGCCCGAAATTAAAAAAAAGTAGCAACAATAAAAGGTCTTAAATCTTCGCCCTGAGTAAGTTTATACCTAAATCAACTGTTAATTGTCAGTAATCTCCAAAATCAGAGCGTGACAGACAGACAAACAGACAGGACGACTACTATAACCCTCTCATGCATGCGTGCTGAAGGCTAATAACACTTCAAGAGGGAAAGAAATAATAGCAGCAGTAAAACAGTAATCATTGCATTTGTCTTTTGATTATCATATGACAGCAATCATGATGTCTCAGACCTCAAGGTTGTTGATCTTACTGTGATCTACCATTATGATAAACACTGAAACAAATTATAAATCATTTGATAATGTAAGTACATAATATGAACTCACAAGGAAGACTGGACAACTCTTTGTTGGCTGCTGTGCTGATGCTCTTTGTGGCGAGATCACATACCTTCTTATTCAATGCTTTCCTTATAGCGTCAGCAATCGACTTGTCAAATATATTGTAGAACCAGCTGCACAAACAATTATTATTATATAATTATAACTAGACCAAACAAGTTTCAAAGTGTATGGGAAATTAGGAATACAGAAAAAATGTATTTCAAGTACTAATAGTGTCATGTTGGCTTCTTTGACAACATCCCTTAGATTTAAAGAAATCTATAGCTTTATTATCTTTATTTGTTTGTTTGTTCTTACCTCGCTCCTCCATGTAGCTTTACATGTAGGTGGCCTGCATCAAATGAACAGGCTGTGCTATTAACAGTTGGATGTCCTGTTGCATCAGCTTTCAACAAAATGCCGATGGATAAGGTAATGCCTGATGCAGATGCAGTGACAGAACCATGGTCGTGAATACCTCTACAAACACATAAACAAAAACAACAACAAATAAACAACCAATTATGAGCTTTTCTGATCTTTATGTCTGAACATACAGAGCTTTGTAAGACCAGTGTGCTGAAACTCCTATGGATATGCCTCCAACTGTGAGAGTGAGCCCATCACCAGGACTAGTTTTCAGAGAAGACGACCCAATGTTGAAACTTGTCAAACCAATCCTTCATGAAAATAAAACAAATTGTTAAGTAACTGACACCATTTTTTGAAGCCCCAAAAGTCTCAATTTACTGAACATGTTTATCATGACCACAAATGTATGCCATTGCAAAAAAATTAAAAAAGTTTCTTTAATCAGTAGTGATGTTTTCATTTACTGTGTCCAAAAACACACTCATGCATACACACATGCACACACACATACATGCACACAGGGCTCTATAATGGGTAGCTATGGCAATAGTATGCTAGCCAATTCAGTTACTGCAACCAACTCATTGGACAATATTATTTTCACAACACACAACTCAAATCAATCTGTCACTTTACAAAGAAAAACCTCTATGTTGAAATTCCAACCTTTCTTAAAATTCATGTATAAGATAATGGAGAGAAAAGTGTGTCAAAATCTATAACTGTCCTCGGTCAGCCTTTTATAGAATGCCAATGGGATCATAAAGAAAAAGAAATAAAAATGTAATGCCGACCAATCACAAAGAGGATTATTAAACTAACCAATCAAATGAAAGAACAAACACTCATCACACAAATTGTAACAAGTAACCTTGGCAACATCAAAATGATACATAAAATCCAGCTGCTATACAACTACTGAAACTAATACACAAACAACATACAAACATACATACAAACATACATACAGAGTATTAAATGTAGCAATAAGTTAATACTGTTGTGGGGTGTGGTCCTCACATTCTTGTTTTGTCTTTTTCTCTATATTTTAGATAATGAATTATAAAATTCAGGATTTCAATGGTAGATATTGGATACATTCTCTCTTTTATAGAATAAAAGAAAATTAATAAAAGAAAATGAAAAAAGGCGGAGAAACAAATTAGAAAGTGATTGAATAACCATAGCAACTACAAGAGGATGACAAAAGAAATTGCCATGAATGAATTCACAAAATATGTGGGTCAGTTAAAAAAAAAACCACATTCATCTCCAACACTTATCTGATTCCTGCTGAATAGATAACTATCAAAAACTTATCTGAATCTTGCTTACTGGTAAACTTTGTAATGTACATGTCCAATCTTGATGCTAGCTTTTCCTGATATGTCTGGAATTGAGATACTAGCAAGTTCCTTCTTCAGCAGAGGAATTCCAACTTCTTGTACTACAATTAATACATCGTGATTGAAATATATTGGGTTGTTTTGGTTGAGTGGTCCAGAGGTTACAAGACTACTTTATGTAACTCTTGCATAATGAATAAAGCTAACCATAGAAATTATATTAATATTAGCTTGAGGGGAGAAAGAGGAAGTATGGTAGGACTAAGGTTCAAAGTTGTCTCCCGGTGGTAACCAACTAAGGTCAAAGGACCATGTGGTGGTATTAGTAATAAAATAATATTTTTTGCCATGATTGTGCATGGTACATCTAAACCACAACATTAGTAAAATGTCCTTCTGTTGTCTAGGAGAGCAGAAACAAACTTTCAGTGTCAGCTTGTTGAGCTCTCTTCCCCTCCTCCACATATAAATCTCTCTTCATAAACACACCAGAATTCGCTCCTGATTTGTGTGCCTATAGCTAACTGCTATGCGTGGGAAGAAATGGGAGTAAGAAATGGTCTGTGAACTTAAAATACAACAGCTTGATTAAAAAAAATAAAATAAGTGCTCCAATTATCTAATTCCAATGCTTGCAGTAGCAGTAGTCACTACAACATCTGCCATCACACTGTATACTGCATAAGCTTGTTGACGACCCATTTTGAGGTGCTGCAATGATGTTATTGTATGTTTCCAGACCACTTAACAGTTAGTGGTTGACACAGGATCTGGCTACACATGACCAAAATTAACATTGTTGTTGTGAATCTATGGCCAAGTAGCTAATGAATGTGGCTGTGAGATATGCCACAGTGATGGTTATTTTGGTGGCATTAACACTTGTAAATTTTATGTCATTAGCTAGCTAGTGCTACAGCAAAAAAATAAGCTAAGTGGTAAGCCAAACTAATACATTTTCAATGGGAGCGGTGCTGGTGCAGTGATACCACTGGTGGGTGTGGGCGAAGCTTCCGTGATGTCATCATGCACAATGAGCTAAAACTGCTTTCTGACCTGACTACAAATAGATCTGTACCTATATTGTTGTGCTGAACACAAATTGATTGGTCATGTCAATCATATATTCATCTTTTTTTTTTAAGCTATCAAAAACTGAATTATTTTCTTCAGCCAGTGTCTCTCTTTGGACTACAGTTATCCAAACACCATCTGATGTGATCATTTTCAGAATCAATTTTACATGTGACCTCATCCAAAATTGACGTTTAGCCCATAGGTTTCAACAGTCTCTGCTCGGATAGTTCTTGAATTTTAAGGCCATGGTCCCTGGTCCCCAAATACCACTGCTTAGCCAGACATGAAATGTATGATCATTCTGGACCTCTTATTTAATAAAGTGCCCCTGTAATTACCCTATAATTTCTCTTAGGTCTGCTAGGAAGTTAATTTTACATACTGTAATTGAGCCCTTTAGAAGTCAGCGCCGCTTGGAATCCTGGGTTGGAGACACAAGTAGCCCATTTGATATTACCAAACAGCAGAATTGCGGCAATAAAACAAATCATGATCAGCGCTACAAGGGAGGTTGCCGTGCGGGAGACTCGAGTTGACGAATGAGCAAGAAACGATCTATGAGCGTAAAAATATATGTAGCGCGCGAATACATGTACAATCCAATTACCGCAGCAACGGTCATATATATATATGACGACCATTGACCGTTGCTGCGGGGAAAAAAAAAAAAAAAAAAAAAAAAAAGGAGTCCAATTAATCGAATCCTACCCGCACGCGCAGTACGTAGAAGTTACCTTTTTTACCGTGAGGCAGTAGTACTACGGAGCTGTAAACACTGAGGCGAAGAAAAATGACACTTTTTTTTTTTTTTTTTTTTGCTATTGGATGGTATTGGCATCTTTAAATTTATGTCATTAACCCTCAGCATGCATGTGAGGGTTACAGTAGTCTGTCATTTAATTAAACTGCTTTTTCCCTCTTCTTCTAAAGAAAAGAAAGAAAACAACAACAAACAACAACAACAACAACAACAACAACAACAACAACAACAACAACAACAACAACAACAACAACAACTGTGCATTAAATATAATCATGTCCTAATTTATTACATGTATGTCTGGATAACCAGGCCCTCATTGGTCTTCAGGGAACATGGCTGTAATTCATGTACCATACTGGCAAGGAACCATCCAGGCTTATGAGTTGTGCAAAGTCAACTTTGGAAGTAATCAGCCTACTTTTAACTATGAGTTCATGTGTAGAACTAATGATACTGAAAATAGCTATAATTACACCAACAACAGGGGTGGATACAGGGGGGGGGGGGGGGGTTACTGGGGTTGCAATCCCCCCAATCGATTTGAAAAATATACTGCTTATCTTACCACTACACACTCATGGGGCTAAATTTTGCTAAAAATGGAAAGTGTGAAGGTGTTAATGAACCACCAACTACAACCTGACTGTGCACTAAGGAGGTGCCTGTGTGCACAATTAGTGCTGAGTAGGCTTGCACAAATTTGAGTCATTGTTTCTGTGTTGCCTCTGCCTGCTCTTCTAAGAGCACAGAGGTGTCTCAAGCTATAATACTATTGTTAAACCCAGCCCTGCCTAGCCAGTCCAGATCCAGTGATTTACAACCCTCTGCCATAAGTGGTTGCTGGCAACCTTGTTCAGTTTTAGTTACAATACTGGCACAATGGCGGCAAACATGTCAGAAAATTTAAGGAAAAAAGGAAATATGAAGCTAACTTCTTTCTTCAAACGGTGAGTCAAATTGACACAAGGTAATCAAAACTTAACAATTACTTTAGAGTTCAGTCTGGTGACCCAGAACCCTCACCAAACATCCAAAAGTCAAGTAAAATTTGCACTCTTCCTATTAGTTCTGAAAGGCAAGTGGATACTCCACCAAACCAAGGTGAGGTAGTTGTACCACCTTTGACTACTACACCATCATGTTCATCCTCACATTATCAGCCAGTATCTTCCTCAGCAGTTTTTGATTCATTGGATTTAGGAGTGATTGTTCAGAAAGCATGCGGCTCTTGGGATAAATTACGAGATCTTGTTCATACTACACCTGATGATAAAAAAAAACAGTATTTATCATGTCACTATAAGCCTTCATCTTCCCACTACCTTCATTCACATCCTGTGACTAAGGGCAATAAAACTTGGCAAGCTACCTTTCAAGTGGGATGGATGGAGCGCTTTCGATGGCTTTCCTATAGTTCAATTCTTTCTGGAGGCATATGCAGATACTGCATCCTATTTCCTGAGCAACCTCACCGAGGGAGTGGATTAGGAGTGAGTAGTAATAGATCAGGTGTTTTGATTTTGTCCCCATTTCAAAAACCTTATACTAAAGCCCTTGGCAAGGATGGCATTCTAGAACAACATGAGGCTTCAGTGATGCATCATCATGCAGCTGAAAGAGCTGATCTCTTCCTTAGAAATTTTAACAAACCTGAAGAGAGAATAGACTCCATTTTGATGCGGGAGAAGGAAAATCAATTGGAAGAAAATAAGCATATTCTTCGACAAATAGTGAGGGCTGTAGAATTTTTGGCAAAGCAAGCTTTACCATTTTGTGGTCAGCGAGATTATAAAGTGGATTTCAATGACGAAGAAACCAACAGAGGTTATTTTATTGCTATTTTGCAGCTAATGGCAAAGGGAGATCCTTTGCTTCACAAACATCTCCTTACAACTAAAAGGAATGCTATTTACACCAGCAAGACTATTCAGAATGAGGTGATTCATATATATGCTTCTTTGGTCCGGGAGAAATTGACAAAAAATATTCGTGAAAATAAGTTACCTTTCACTATTATAGCTGATGAAACCACAGATCGTCACTCTAATCAAGAAATTCTTTCAGTTAGCTTGAGGTTTGTGGATCTATCATCATCATCTGCACCCTATATTGCCGAAAATTTTATTAGTTTCATATATCTTGAAAGAGCTAATGCATCCACTATATCTCAAAAAATCTTGGAAGTCATAACTGTTCCATCAGTAAGTTTAGATCCCCATAACATACGAGGACAAGCTTATGATGGTGCTGCAGTTATGTCTTCTAACATAGCTGGTGTTCAGGCAATGATCAAGGAAGTTAGTCCGCTAGCACTATATACGCATTGCTATTCACACTGTCTGAACCTCTCAATTGCAGCTTCTTGTGGCATTCAAGAAGTCAAAAGCATGATTGCACTAATAATGAAGTGCATCTCTTTTTGTCAAATAGTCCTAAAAGACAGGAATTCTTTGAGCAGTCTCTTAAGGAGTTTCTGCCCCATTCTAAGGTAACCAAACTTCCTGGGCTATGCAAAACAAGGTGGGTTGAGAGGCATACTTGTTTTGAAGTATTTTTAGAAGTTTATGAAGTTTTGATTGTGTTCTTGGATGCCATTGAATTGCCGTCACATCATTCGAAGTTGTCCGATAAAAATTGGAATTGGGATGGTGCTCGGGTGAAAGCTCAAGGCTTAAAAGCTTCTCTCTCTTCATTTCAAACCCTGGCTGTTTTTTTTTAATTACTAAGAATGTTTTAGATGAAGTGAGACTACTTGCAGCTAGGCTTCAAAAACGGGATCAAGCCATTTATTCTGCCTATAAAATGGTACATGAAGTCATAGAAAATTTGGAGAGACTTCGTACTACCATGGACACTACTTTTAACTTTTGGTATGAGAATTGGAGTTGATGAGAGCGTTCCCAGAAAGACTTTTTTGCAGAGAAATCGCAGCAATGTTCCAAGTGCTAATCCCAAAGAGCACTACAAAAGAGCCATTGCTATCCCATTACTAGATTCTTTCATAATGTCAATTGAAAGATAGGTTTGAGAAAGATAATGTGAGAAGTTGTGAACTCCTTTGTCTTATTCCATCAGTATTTTTGGACAGCAATTCATCTATTGAATTACAAAATCATTTGGATGAACTTCTTTACTGGAGTCAGGATCTTCCTTTTCTTCTTCTCTCGCTGGAGAACTTCGACGATGGCAAAGTCTTTGGGAGAATAAATGTTGTAGCAATGATTCAAGTATTCCAAGCAACCTCTTACAATCTTTAAAATTTTGTGATCCTGATTCTGTTCCAAACATTCATCAACTTCTCCTAATTGCTTGCACTCTACCAATTACTAGTGCAGAAGCTGAAAGGTCTTTCTCTCTTTTAAGAAGGATGAGGTGGTACACAAGATCAACCATAAATGAGCAAAAATTTTCTGACTTGGCTATTATAACAATGCACTATAGCATAAGACTTGATACTGATGCAGTCTGCCATGCCTTCATTCAATCTCATCCTCGTCGGCTTTACCACGCTTAGCTGTTCACTGACTGAAAATTATTATTATGCTAACATTAATTTACTCTTTTCAAATTAAACAATAATACCATCAAATAAACTATTTCATGTTGCTTTTTTCTAACTATTCATATGAAGTACAAATTTGTAAGATCTAAAAAATCAAAAAATCCTGTATCCACCCCTGAACAAAATGTGTTTTTATAGTCTCGCGTGGCCGACCCTTTTCCCCGCGCGAGCGGATAATAAAAGGGAAAAGGGTGGGCCACGCACTTTGAGTAACTGCTGGAAAATTGCAACGTTTTTCCGGTCGTCGCGATAGATAAGTCATTTGAGGGCGCATAACGGCCGTTCGATAATCTCTTCCCTGTAGGGTGACATTCAGAATGTTCCAGTCGATTATAGTAGCTGCTGTATTATTTACTGTCAGCCTAAACCAAGCCTTTAGTGTCAGTAACCCAGGATTCAGGGCAGCCATTACTGATAAAGGATTGAATTACTGTAAGTGGAGTTAGCAATTTCACTGATGGAATGATTGTTGTTTGTGTGTATGTGTGTACTTATGTGTGTGCTTATATGTGTTGTGTGCATGTGTGTGTTTATGTGCTGTGTGTGTTTATGTGCTGTGTGTGTGCAGTGCAGGCTGTTGGAATCCCATTACTGAAGGAAGAACTGGCCTCAGTTTCAATATCTGACATTTCTGGAAAAGCAAATATTAAAATTGGAAAGATTAAATACAATGTGAAGAAGTAAGACCTATACATGTGATATAGTAGCTAGCCGTTTCATGATTGTCTTGCTTGCTTGTTTGTTGTTGCTGTTGTGTTGTTATTGCTATGGATATAGAAGGGTCCTTATCATTGAGAGAAGTATTACCATAAACATACTAAGTAGATAATACCCTTTGTTTTAAAACATTTCCCACTAATGCAGTATTAAGTTAACAGACTTCAATATCGGGTTGTCATCACTGAAGACTAGTCCAGGGCGTGGTCTCACCCTCAATGCCAATAGCATCTCAATTGCAGCTTCAGCTGACTGGTCCTACAAGGCCTTTTTGTACGTCTTAGCCAATTGTATAATACTTACTTTAAAATGACAATGTCTGTAATTAACTAGAGGCATAAGTGACCATGGTTCTATATCTGCATCTGCTGGAAGCATATCCTTATCTATCAGTATTCTGGTAGGAGCTGATGCTACCGGGCACCCTAATGTCACCACTACTGGATGCTCCTTTGACACTGGGCATCTCTCGGTGAAAATTCATGGAGGAGCAAGGTATTGTCAGGAAAATGGATGAATATAGTGGGTGGGTGGGTAAAAAAGAGGAAGGACTTAGCTAAGGACTTTATCACCTTTGCTTTACATACAGCTGGCTCTACAATTTGTTTGATAAGACCATCTCTGATAACATCAGGAAAGCTCTGAACAAGAGAGTCTGTGAGCTTACCAGCAAGAGTGTCAACACTGCTGCTAACAAAGCACTGTCTTCTATACTGAGTAAGTAATTATATACTAAGATAAGTTTTAGTTTCAATGTTTTGCTTTTGGTTAGTTGATTATTATCAGTGTAATTGGCTTTTAACTAGACTGCCATAAATATTAAAGTGCACCGTATTGTACAGCTTAATAGAAGTGTTTTTTTTCTACATGGAAGACTGTGCTCTAAATAATTTCTGTATTTTTAGGATTGAAGTATCCATTCCATGCCATTTTGTTAGTTATTTTGTATTTTCAGTGTTTGTACATTTTTTTCTTGTAGTTGTGGTGACAATGGACAAGGTAGCAGAACTGAACTATGGCCTCACCAGATCTCCAGATTTCAATGACTCATTTGTCATGAGCTATCACAAGGTTTGAGATATCAAATTCTCTATTTTAATCTACATTCCTTCTCTGTACAGGGCGAGTTTTTGTCTGTCTCCAATCCAAACATAGAGGCTCCTTTTTGCCCCCCTCCTTTGCCTCCTTTCTCTGGATCCAACAAGATGTTGACTATGTGGGTGACAGACTATGTGGCCAACACAGCCATCTTAGTCTACAAGAGAGCCAACTACCTCTCCTATAACATTACCTCAAACATGGCAAGTTCTGTGCATAATGGTATCATAACTGCTGTAGTTTTGGTGGCACAAATCCTCAGTTATGCTTTTGATGTTTAATCTGCACGTCATAGTTTTGTATATATTAACTTTTTAAACTAACTGAATGCAGGAAGTTTTCCATAGTATTTGATATCTCAACATAAATGTGTGTAGGTACCTGAGACAGGACTACTGAAGCTGGACACCAGCACTTTCTCATTACTAGTTCCAGAAGTATGTATATGGTTTGAATGCATGTATTCAAACAACATGTTACACACATATACTACATTCATCAAAAGGGATTGATCTTCAGTGTGTGCACATGTATGATTAAATTCAATGCATTGCTGAGCTGAATAAAATGATGAAGAGTTGCAACAGGAGCTCATCAGAATACACATTTGGCAGAACTTTATGATTTGTGATCATTATGTAGATCACTAATGTGCCTGATGCTCATTTGTCTAAAGCAAACTTAGGTGATTATAAAGTCAGAACTAAAAGTTAGCTGCTCTACAAAGTCATCCATTAGCTACAGTATATATTAGCAATAGTATATAGCTGCAGGCGTGGCAGTTGAAAATCAGTAAGCATGGTAATGGCTAAGTAATATGCTTGAATGAAGTTCACTGTGATAGAACCCACCCAACATCTACTAAAGATGCATAAAACTACTCACTCATGATTAGACATGCTGTAAGGAGAACCATTTGAAGACTTCAGAACATTCAGAGATTAAATAGCACAGAAAACTGGTATTCATGATTAATAGCTCAAGTGGCACGATACATTTTTTACGAGAAGCCAGGTAAAATTTCTCGCAGCATAACTGCCAGTTATTCGTGCTATCATATGAGAATACTATAACCAAAGATAACAATTTTTCTGCAGTTAAGAAATCATAGCCTTTGTATTATATTTTTGTACAAAAAATCGTCCCACTCTGATTCTGCTATTATTCATACTTTTTTAATCATTGCTAAATAGCATTGCACAGGAATTTCACCATGGCATTTCCTAATGGATAAATGTGTGGCAAGATTGTGACCAGCCAAATCATTATTTCAGTTTTTCACTGCTGTAGTATTTCAAAATAATACCACACTTTTTGTATTGAAAAATAACTCATGCTATGGTGTCTATGTATTTTCTAATTATTTCCTACAGCTTTACAATAAGTATCCAAACAAGAATTTGACACTGGGAGTGAGGGCTGTGGACAAACAACCGTCTGTGGGTATTACGCCAGAAGGAGCTAATTTCTCTCTTCCAGGAGCTGTGGATTTCATTGTCATTGATGGAGATTACACTCCAGTGGCATTTACTTTGGGTGTGGTATGTATTATGTATTAAACTGATGAACACGTTTGTGTTAAATGATACCTATATACAACAACACAGATGGCCAATTTGGACCTAAAAGCCAGCTTGAGCATTGATCCGAAGACTAACTGTCTCAAAGTGTCTGCCAATGCTACATACTTAAAGTAAGATTGACATCCTTAGCTTGCAAGTAAATCTATTTATTATTTGTGTATATTATGTACATAAAATAACATGTGCATGATATCATTATTTTCTAGTGCTGAGCTCAGCGTGTTAGAGAGCAACATTGGAGACATTCAAGTGAGTGTATTTGATGATGACTTCAGTAAAACACACAACATGTGTACAATCTTTAATCTTTCCAATGTTTTCTCTTCCACATAAAGTGCACATGATAAGCATACAGTTCAAACTCTAATGTTAGCAAATAAAAGATTAATAATTGCTTTATTTATTCGTCACATGGTCAGAATTGTGTTGTTTGCTTCTTTTGTGGTAGGTCAGCAAAATTCAGAAGATCCTTGATAGCTTGGGAAAAGCTCTGATTATTCCCCAAATCAATAGTAAGGATATTGAAACAGTCCTGTCACACATGCTTCATCTCTGCCTTCCATAGCTATTTACTGTTAACACTTAATTGAATTCTATCGTCATAATAATGGACTGGTTTGTCATTTTACTGCAGAATACATCAATATGGGGTTCCCCATTCCCTTGGTGGATGGTTTACACTTCATCAATCCTGTTCTTTCCTTGGGAAAGGTGATAAGAACTTATTTAATCCTTCAAAAATTTTGTATGCTTCTTTTGATTTGTTAATTTGAATTGCTGTAGGGATATGCTGTGGTAGAGACAGATGTTAGTTACTCGTCTTAAAAATAACAAACTCAGAAACTACTAATTTGTATAAACTTATTCTTATTGTGTTCAGTAACGGCATTTCAATGTTTAATATGAACTATAAAGTTTTAATGGGCATATTTATGTATTACATAGAGTGTCATTTTATAATCATTATTGTTTGAATGTCTTCAGTATAACAATATAGCAAGTGAATATCAACACTATAGGAAGATTGAATTGAATAGGCTGTGTGAATGATTGAGCACAGTATGTATCCCTATTCATATAGATACTTATACATGTATAAAATATGAAGAAAAATATAATAAAAATATAAAGCAAACTCATTCTATGGTCACCAAATTTTGCTCTGTAACCTTTGAAGTCATTTAGCTACGGAATTTTTTTTTTTTAACTGCAAAGACAGGGTGGTAATTGCTGGAAACATACTGCAAGTGGCATGATTGTACAGTGAATAGAGAAACAGGAGATGAGGTGGGAGGTGAGGAAAATAAACAAAAATAAACAAAAAAACAAAAAAAACAAAAAAAAACAAAAAAAACAAAAAAGACAAAAAAAAAACAAAAAAAACAGATGAAAAGTATCTAGTATAATATCAATGTGCCATCAAATGTTGTTGTTCTGAAAAGTTGTAGCTGCTACTCTCTGTGGTACCACGTCAGTAGTAATAATCTTTATATGGAAAATAATGATGCCCTTTGAGTCAACCACTCACTGTGGCAGAACCACTTTGTGATTTTAGAAACAATGAAATTGGTGTTGTTAACAGTGATCTTGGCTTTAGCAAGTAAGTCTGGCTTGCAAGACTGTTTTAAATTTAGATAAATGTTATAATTAAAGTGTGAATAAGTGGTGAAAACAGTTAGCTCTCTAGTGCAAGTGATTGGGCATAGTTGCTGTAGCTAGGGAACTTCCAAATTATTAGTTGCAGAAGAAGGAACAGCTAACAACTGTCACTGGGGCCCTTCCTACTGGTGCCAAAGCTCAGAGACAGCCAGAAAGTGCCAGCAGATTTTATACTGCAAAGAAAATGTCTGGAAATTGAAGGTAAGTAGAGTTAAAACAGAACAAAAAAAAATCTTTTTGAGCTGATACTTGGTAGAAACAATCTGCTGCTCTGAGTAGTTAATAGGAAATTGCTTGATTCGATCTTCCAAACTGCAATGGAGGAGCAATCTATTCACAATGCCATAACCAACCCAATAGATTTGTTTAATGTAGAGGATAGTAACACAGAATCAGATGGAATTTAGTCCAACCTCAACATGCCACATGTCAATATTTTACTCATTCTACTATACTTTCTATCTCAGGAAGTAGAAACTTACTTCAGAGACATTCAAATAAGTTTGGTAGACATGTTTATTTCAACACACACATGTCATTACTCGTGCACACCTTGACCTTGAAAGGAAGTCACCCATCATATGATGCTTCTCTGCCACAAGTGACGGACTAAATCACAGTTATTAATGTTTCTGACGAGTGGTGACACATCTGTGTCTATCAATGTCTTGCTTTCGTCTGAATGCTCTCTCTCACACACTACACTGGTATGACTTATCTGTAGCTGTACTGCTACTACTGTTCTCAATACTGTCTGCCACACGTGTCCTTCTTCTCTCATCCTCTGCCACTCTAGCCTCAGTCACATCCTCGAGTCCTGTCCTGCAACTTCTCCTCCAACCACTCCTGTCCTGTGCCAACTGATACCACCTCCCCTCATCAATATTAAACTTTTTCAAATCTTTTCTGACACAATCTCGCCATCTCATTCTGGTCCCATGTGCAGGGCGGTGCTGAGGCAGCCAACCAAACCGTATCTTCTTGGGCAGTCTGTGGTCATCCATTCTTGCCAGGTGGCCCAGCCATCTCAGTCATCTCGCTATAACTATATCTTCCAGGGATTCCTCCATTCCAAACTGGCAGGCCACCTGGACACTGCTGATGAGCTCAGTCCTCTGCTCTGCTGATGTGATGCCAACTATTTGCCTCAAGCATCGATTATGAAGGCTTCCATCTTCTTGGTGGCATCAGGTTTGGTGGTCCAGGTCTCCGACTCGTGCACACACACACACACACACACACACACACACACACACACACACACACACACAAGCGTACACCTCATTACTTCAGTTGTTAGTCAACAATCAGTTTCCTATAAGGCTGTTATTTTCAACATCCTGGTTCATTTGTGTCTAATAACTGTCCACTAAATGACTACAATCATTGTAACAGTTATTAGGTAACCATGCTATTCTGCCTCTATTTATACTACCAGACTTGCTTTACTTGTGCTGTGAAAATAAGATAATGAAGATGTGAAGTATTGGTACAGGGTTCTCATTAATTAATTTTTGTTGCTGTTATACTTCGTAATTATTACAATGGCTGTCTCTTTTTTTTCTTTCCTTAGGCAATTATGAAAGTTGGCACAATAGAATGTGATGTTTGTCTGCAAGCTGTTAGTTATATGCAGAAAGAACTCCTTAAGAACTCAACAGAGGTATGCCAACATACATTAAAGAATACACCCACACTCTCTTTTAAGTCACATGATCAATATTGTAAATGGCTAACATCGCAGGAAGCAGTTCTTCATGCACTAGAAAGTTTTTGTTCGAACAGAACAGATGCAGGAGAGACATGCAAGAGGCTACTGGGAGAATACTTTGACACTGTTTGGAGTCTCCTCATAGGTGGATTGGTATGAAATTTTTACTCCATTACAAGTCATGAAACTATACATTTAATGTGGTTTCTCTCATAAAATACAGTTTGTATGTCTGTCTATGAAAAATATGGTGTCAATTCATATATACCATATACAAAAATTTTTTATTTCAAGTTAATAATTTATTTTTTCAATGATTCAATCATTCCATGGCTGAAATAATTATAATAATAGCAAATTTTTTTATTTTTAAGAGCCAATAATAGTTAATTTGTAATAATTTATAACATCCTATTTAAATGACTTATTGTGCCACTGTGATGTTGCTTTTGTATTTATTTTTAATGTTGCAGTCTCCACAAGATATCTGTACTAGAATTGGATTATGTGCTGACTTTGGTAAAAGAAGAGACCAGTCTCATTCTCTTTTGATGACACCTACATATGATGATGTCAATTGTGGCAATTGCAAGTTTGCAGTAAAACAACAGATGGAAAAGTTACTACAGATAAGCTATACAGAGGTGAAAACGGGCAATAAAAACAATAACAAAAACAAAAACAAAAACAACGAACATTATAAGGGGATGAATGTCATTTTGTGTGTTGATATTCCTTTGATTTTGGCGTCATAAAACTAAGTATTGTCAGAATAATTCATGGCATTAGTGCCACACATCATTAAGTAGACCACTATACGTGACAACTTTTCATTAAAAAAAAGCTAGACATTATGAAAGTAAAAGAAAGATTGGTGCTTGTTTATATTAGATTTGATTGTACAGCCTAGATCAATAGCTGATTGTAGTAGCCCAGGCAAGCAATTAACTGCCTTTTAATATATCTTTCCTTTCAGTTCATAGGAGGAGAGCCAATTAGTTTTGTTTTGTACTATACAAATAATTTAATAAGGTGAAACTATATATATATATATATTTATTCCACGCTAGATATCTTCACAATGATATTTTCAGGTACATGATCCATCTCACGATATCACAAAGTGTTATCTCATGGCTGTATTGCGCAAGCTCATTACCAGAGTAGTTATAGCAACCGGGCCTGGCTACAAGTTTTCTGGGCTTTTACAGCTACCGCTTTACTCTAGTGGAGCACCCACCAGCCAGGTTAGAGCAGCTGCTATAATACCCGCTGGGGTTGTGGGGAGCCCCTAGTGAGTTTTGCCAACTTTACACCTTGAGTTACCAAAAAACAACAACTACTTCAGTGAAGATATATAGTGTGGAATAAACCACTTATTACCCTCTGCTATGTCAGAGTGATATGGCTAGATATTTCACTCTCAGGCTTTATTTTCACTCGCCTTTGGCTCGTGAAAATAAATTAGCCTGCTCTTGAAATATTTCACCATATCACACTCTGACTCATGTAATAAGTACTATATATATATATTATATATATATATATATTATATATTATAGTGAACTCTCATATTGAGCGAATTAGTTTAATGAACTTCCCCTTTCCCCCTCTAATAGAAAATGCATTTGTTATTACCTCAAATGTAGCTAGTGTATTGCATTGTGACATAGGGACTTTAAAATCCTTTAGGTCTTTTAGGGAGAGATACTATATTTAGTGGCCCACCTTCAGGGCAAGTCTTGTAGAATCTCTCCAATTATGTTGTTAAGAATGGTTGTTATCTTCAACATTTATTAGGTGTGCACTTCACCATCAATGGCATCATTAGGAACAATGTTCTAAATTAGTTAAAAGATCCCCCCTAGAGTCTTCACTCTGAAGCAGTGCATAACACACACACATACACACATGCTAGATTTGGTTTGGGGAGTCCTAGTAAAAAAGGAGCCTAAAATCATCACATATACCACACATCTATAGGATTTCATAACCTTTGAAAAGTAGCTGGTTAGAGTGAGTGTAGGAACTTAAAAATGCCAACTATTTCTCTTTAGTTTTTGTTCAGCTGAAAATTAGTCCTCACTGTACTCAGAAGGTTGACAACAATTTTAATTACTAAAACTACAATATGGCAAAAAAAAATTTGTGTGGCCTTTATATCAAAATTCATAATGTTATTTTTGAATTCCTTGATGCTGTCTATTTGTAGAGTGACATGGCAGAAGGCAAGGACTATGTCGAGCCTCAAGTGTGAGGCCTGTATGAGTATCTATTACTTCATGAAGAAACTCTTGGAACATTTACAAGAGCATTTATCATGAATTATATCTAATATGGTCAAGTATTTTTTACTGTAGTGTCTTCGTGAGTTAATGTTTCACAAGTTTTATGAAAGAAATGTAATTAGTAAAAATGTCAAGAGATCAGTTAGAAATTGATTTCATTCACATCCTTGCCTAAAAATATTGAGCTAGCTCATGAGTACAGACTTGTATAATGAAGTATTACAGTAGAATATACTGCATATGCATAGATGTATGCAATATCAGTTACCATTCAATTTCTACAGGAGTAAAACATACATATTAAATACCTTTCTTTATGCTATTTCAGAATACTACTGTTTAAGGAAGAGAAACTGATGTTGTCAAGGAAAAATATTATCATTTGTTTTGTGTACCATCCACATAGGTTTCCTGTATTCATTTTTATCTGAACCTCAATTAATTTGTGCGTCATTTGCTGAGAGCGTAATACCACATCACGTGGTTCTTGCGCGGCAATTATTATTTGTCACACGCGCACCGGTCAATTATTGCACAACTCTACTACTATCGAATAATCACTCCACCTCGGTAGTAACTGGTGGATATTGGTTGAGGTTGTATTCTCAGTTGAAGTCTCTCGTTGAAATTGAACAAGCTGTTTGAGCGGTAAAGCTGCCATGAAGGCTTTATTGTTAGCGACTGTTTTATGCTTAGGTGAGTTGTCCTTCGTGTGTACGGTGCTTGCTTACGAACTAATGGGAACAATAAAGATGTCGTTAATGTTCCTCTGAGGCTTAGTGTGGATATGAGTGTGAATTAAAGCTAATGA
>WLWD01004402.1_pt1 | contig 35029 bp, 22 predicted proteins | sample 6712731 | NCBI WGS metagenome assembly WLWD01 (sample SAMN12718690, study PRJNA576275) | sponge metagenome | isolation source: marine sponge | host: Mycale hentscheli | place: New Zealand: South Island, Marlborough, Capsize Point | collected 2014-11-01 | reverse complement strand
AGAGGATTCTGTTTAGTGCAATTTGGGACGAGGTCGACCACATAACTAACACAAAAATGCGAGGGTCAAAGTACAAAATGACATACGTACGTCCATATATATAAATAAATAAATAAACAAACATCCCCGATTTTCAATTGTGTTACCCCTGTAAGTGTCTCGCTCGCTACGCTCGCTCGCCAATAACAAAATAAAGTTTAAAGCAATTGAACTATTTATTTACTAATCCGTCGGTGACTTCACTGTTGGTATTATTGGGAGCTCTAGAAGGAAAGAATGGACAGCCCTCTTCACCAGCATTTTGGAATCATTATGTGTTCCCAATTACTGGGCATGTGCACTGCACTTCTTTTTAGCCGGAACATGCGAGATTCTAAAAAAAAAAAATTAAGCATCCAAGAATTTCTTTTAATTCTGTATTATTCGTTATTTAAACAAGAACCTGTGAAAGAGAGAGAATAAACTTATTGTTGTTGTTGGTGGTGGTGGTAGGGTGTTTTTGTTGTTGTTATTATTTTTATCTTATTGTTATTGTTGTTTTTGTTATTATTATTATTATTATTATTGCAGGAGAGAATTGAAGTCTGAATCTAAGAAGTTGTGGAAGGAACTGAAGGAGGCAAGGAAGAAGAGAGATGAGGAGGCCAAGAAGAGGGAAGAGGAGATAGCCAAGGCAGAGGCAGGTGAGCTGAACTTAAATGGAGCTAGCAAGTGTGAGTGTGTCTGCTAGGGAGCTGGGTTTAGCTGTGGTGAGTCTCTGAGCATGTGCTGTTGTGATGACAGAGTTGAGGATAATGGAGGATAGTAGGGATAATGGAGGATACTGGGGATAATGGAGGATAGTGTGGATTCTGGAGGATAGTAGGGATAATGGAGGATACTGGGGATTATGGAGGATAGTAGGGATAATGGAGGATAGTGTGGATTCTGGAGGATAGTAGGGATAATGAAGGATAGTGGAGGATAGTTGAGGAGGTCGGAGGCAATAATGATATATATATGTGACCGTCTACGGGAAAACCGGGCACAACGCGGCGTGCGTAATATCGAGAAAAGATCGATCGATTTCTTAAAAATGTATTGTTTCAAGCCGACGGAAGGGAACGGTTAGGTCTATTATAGCGGGAACGACTTAAGCTACGACGATAAAACTTGGAGAGCTCAATATCTGGACGCCGACAACTCCGTAAGTGCAAAAAAAAATTTTTCGAAGGTGCCGTGTTGTGCCTGGTTTTCCTATAGACGGTCACATATATATATATAGGATCACACCATCTTACTGACTAGGTGAACCTTCTCTCCACAATTTTCAGTACTTTCTCGAACAAATCAGAGAAGAACGCTCATTTAAAAAAAATATGAAGTGGGCAGTCCAAGTACACTATGTGCTGTTTACATCAGCTATGATCTCTTTTAAAGTCACGCCTCAATACTGCGCCCCTATAATATCAGAACAATTTGCCAGTGCAACGGGTGAAAGTAATTTATCTGTAGTCTTATTTGTTTCCTGTTATTTGAGTTTCTGTCATGCAACATATTTTGCTAATTCCACAAGTTTCTAATACCATGGTACCAGTTTATACCTGCTTACTTAAGTCTCTGCACACTTTCACTAGAAGGATAGACAAGATGGTGTGCAAGTAATAAACACTTCTCAGTTGGGATGTGTACTTCCAGCGAGTGAAGAAGTGAGCGAAGCAAATACTTGGATGAGCTCAGTGGAATTATTATGAGTTGTGTTGGGTGGGGCAGTGGGTGGGGTAATGGGTGGGGCCAGGAATGACATTTAGATTCGTGTTTTCATATTTTGGAGTGGTAATACTGGACACAGTTGTATAAATACATACAGTGGAACTTTAATTATCCGAACACTTCAGTAGACCGAACACCCAAAATCTAATCACACGTACATGTTCGGGCCAACGAGCATGATAATCATTGAACTATAACATTACGTGCATGCACTATTTATATTGTTCTCGGCAAACCCCGAGGCTTACTTTGACATCATTTCTATGTCAACACTATTCTTTGTTTTAGTTTCATTCTATGACTTTGTTGTTGCTATCAATATCAAATTGATCAACAATAAGTCTAGGATAATCAATATTATGGCTGGTTAATGACTGAACTAAGTCTATCATATAGATCCAAGAGCTAGTGACGGATTTACGACCCGTTAGTCAATAGACATCTAGTGCCTTGGCAGCCCAGTCAGTGCAGACACGAATATTTACTTGACCACGCCCCTTCATTAATGTTTTATTTCTATGGTGTTCAGTTATCTGAACATTTCAGATCCGAGCACCTCTTGGTCCCGGACACCGCTTGATCTCAACGTGTTTGGATGACTGAATTCTTACTGTAATTGTACATACACATGTAATGCTTTTATGCACAAGTAGCTGTACATAAAAAGGCACTATTTGAGGTGTAATACACATGCTATTTCCACATGGTACATGTCATCTTTGTGTAAATCGATAACTCTATTCTCAAAGTCGTACTCGATAAAAGACATTCTATCACAAATATCCATTTCAGGACAAAGATTTGAGTGCATTATGATAGTCCTGATTCATGGAGGAAGGATGCCTGGTCCTATCAACTCCAGGTTACTTCAGATCTGTTGTTAGGGGGGCTGACCGGACAGCTGGATTATTGTACGGGTATTTCCTCAGCTCTTTCCTGTTAGTTGCATATGCAGATGAAATATTTCCTTTGCATTGTTTGATTTTCATCACGATGGAACAGAGACATATGTCAAATTCACAACTTCTCATGATACTTTTTTTTTTTAATCCAAAATTGGCCAAGATGGATGGTTTTACGTCAGCGGATAGAAGGGGAATGTAGAGTAGGGTGTGTGTGTGTGTGTGGGGGGGGGGGGGGGGGGGAGGAAGAGTTTAATACCTTTCTTATTTGGAGAACTAGGGGGTTCGATTGGGGAGAGGTCATTGGTTTGAGAGATATCGTAGCAATTAACCAAACTAACATCTGTACAAGGTATTCTAAACAACCAACTTTGTGTTGATTGAGTAAGTGGTCCTGGGTCCTATCCACAGTGACAGCTAATGCCTTTTAGTTGGGTATTATTTGAAAAAAGAAGCTTAAGAAAGAGAATAATAGAAAGTTCAGTTATTTTTGTTTTGTTTTATTTTTGTAAATTTTCACACAATAGTGATATTCAGTTGTAATCTTCTGGGTAGCATCATCAGCTAGAAACACTGTCATTTCCTATTGCACACATTTCTGGTGAAGCTCAAGCAACACTTGAATCAAGCACGTGCTAAGTAAACATGAGCATTCTGGAAGCTGTCGGCCTAAAGAAATGGTATATTTTCCGAAGAACTGATTTTATTACTTTGCTATTTTGTGCATAAACACACACATACATACATACATAATTGTTGTTTACACATGCTCATATTACATGCTCACACACATGTGCTTGGCTAGATCTCCTTTACAAGCCATTCTCAACCAAACTGCACCTTATCAGACAGTATTATCTGTACGTAAATTTCTTTCTTTTTCTAACTTCTAAAATTTAGCACAAAATTAAAACGGGTTTAATTAGTCGAATTATCCTCGCACCATATGTGTATTCTTTTTTTTTCTTTTTTCTTTTTTTTCTTGTGGAATGTGCATTTATGCCTTGAAGGCAAAGTGCCATGTGTGTGGGAGGAAGTTCTAACATTTTGTGCACATGTGCAGATGTAAACCTCGTGTTGTGGCATCTCACTCAGCATGCAGTCTGCAGCATCTCCGAATGCATAATTAAATTAACTTTTTTTTCAAAGAGCCTTTTCTCATTTCTTAAATATTTAGTCAGACTCTCAGCTTCATAATACTACATTGGCTTGAAGAGTAAACTTGTTCATTTCCCAAATATGCCTATTTAAGGTTAGGGGTACCTTACCTCATGAATTATTCATATTTTTGTTTTTCTTTATTAATTAATAAATAAAAAAGTTAGGAACTAAGCAAGATATGGAATGTAGTGGATGCTGTCATTTGAAAGTTTAAAAATAGCAGCACGGTCTGATTCCAATGTTGCGTCAGCATCAAAAGCAGCTGAAACGGAACAGAATCGAGCATATGGCAAACAGAAGAAAGTGCACATTCTAGTCTACAAGAGAGCGGAAGGACTGTTTATCCAATTAGGCTTTAGGGAGTATTTCTCGGTGCACGGCACCACCCAAAGTTGACATTGTGCCCGTTAAAGAAGTCTTCCTAATGACAGCTATGCTTGTGAATGGCATGGGACCGTGCTTGTAATTTAAATAATGCACACCAGTGAGTGGACCACACATGTGCACAGATGTCCTGGCTCTCTTAAAAACACACACGCACGCACACATGTGTATGTTGCCAAGGTTACTTGATGTATATACCAACTCCCTGTGAGAAATTTAAGACCACCAGATAACAGCTAAGCAAATATGGCAAATATTTGTACGGAGACGGAGTCCACGGAATACTCCGGTGTTTAATTTCAAACAGTCAGCTGTGCACCGAGAAGTGCAATATGTTTGCACATGGTGAGTGTGTGTATGTGTGTGCATGTGTGCATATGCCACCAGATTAGGTGAACAAATTCTCATCAATTGATGGATTCATGAATGGACCGACAGGTTTTTTGAGATGCTCCATCAAGAGCTAAAATATTAGGGTGAACGTCGTTAGCTATGGGTGTTGCTAGTTAGTAGCACGCACTCAATACAGTGATAAGGATCCACGAAGTCCGTGAGAGAAATATAGAATGAACGAAAGATCTTAGCCATTGGTATGATGGTGACTTCAATGGTCGTGTAAAACTGTAGCTTTGACCTATTATTGTATTATTGTATTATTGTATTATTGTATTATTATCCTCAATATTCCATGCACTACTGCAGAGAACCCACAGTGAGTAGTAATATATCTGTAACAATAGCACAACATGAGCTGGTGCTCACTCTCTGCAGCTGATTCTCCTGAGTTCTGCTGGAGCAGAGGAGAGAATGGATTTATAGTGTTTGGAAATGGTAGAAATAGAATGGATTCATAATTGCTGAGTAAGCACACACAAAGCAAAAGTCATGTGGAGGGGGGGGGGGGGGGGGGTAGGAGTAAGGGTGAAAGTGCAAAATCATTGCCTGTGGGAATCGAGCCCACTTACCAATGAATAAAGAGGGGCGTGTAGAGGCACAAGTGTGTGATTCAAAACTTGCAAAACAGAGTTATTTTAGAAAGAGAGAAAGTTATAGTACAACCATGTGGGAAGTAGATAGAGGGGAGAAGCTTTTGAAGAAGGTATTAGAATGTCTAGATGCCATTGTCACTTGTGGAGGTTGGAAGACTGTGCAGAGTAACTCAAATAGGTTAATCTTTGTTGCCTCTTTGAAAGATGGAAGGGGGAGGAAGAAAACCTAATGAATGTGAAATGAATGAGTTTGTTTAACCTTATCATTGGAAGTAAAGCCGGTCAAATTGCTGGATGTACTTTCTCCCTCACTGGACTGTGACAACAATCTCCATCCTGTCAGCCATTGCGTTGAGAGAGAAAAAAAAAAGCTTTCTAAGAGTTTTAAATGCATCATTGTAAAGTGGGCGTGTTCCATGAAACATTTACATGGAAGGAACAACATGCCTACTTTACAGTGGGTGCATGCACTCTTAGCCACTCCCCCACTTCTGTGCGTATGGATCTTTCAAGGATTCAACGGTTAAATTTGATTTTTTTTTTAAGCAGAGAAAAACTGCTATTGTACCAGTATAAAACATATGAGGTATGTAAGGACTCCATTTTAGAGCCGGGAGTGCCAAGTGCACATTGTCACAATTATGGGATATATTCTATATTAGTGAAACTGTTGGAGCCATTCACACTTCTTATCCCCAACAGAATAACAGACTGGGCGTGTGCAAAGGAGTTTGGTTTTCAATTTTTGTTTTGTACCATCATCTCTGGGCCATGTTATTATTGGATTGTAGGTTAATGTTCTGCCCCTGTTATTACTCAGTTGTGACGACACAAACAACTTCATTTGGGAATTTCATTCATGTGTAATAACAAGTTTCTAGGATCTTTGTTTAAACTGCGTCCCACTCTTCCTCCCTCCCTCCCCTCGTACACTCCATCTGAGGTCATTAACTTTGGTAAAGAGACTCTATAGTGACCAAATCTTCCAGGTCTTGTGGATAATGAAAACAAGATCTTGTCTTTTAAACAGACTGGCTTTGCCTTTTATTGATTAATTTTTAAATCTACTTACCAGTGCACTAATTTATTCCACTGTGTAATGGGGAAAGAGAGAAGTTTGCTACCTTTGGAGAGAAAAAATTTGTCCTCCCTCTTAAATTTATTATAACTTCCATACAAAATATTTGCCCCCAATTTTATGAAAAGTACCCCCCCCCCCCTTGAAATTTCAAAAATGTTGGTTTGGCCTCCCTAGAATTTCGTTCCCGGCCAGACCGTGCATGTGTATTACCTGGCCATCATCACTTACCTCACGGGCATGTCAGGTCTGACTTGCGGCTATGTAGTAGCACGCATGTAGGAACTATGGCAATGATATGTTAAGTGCATTCTGGAATGTTTGCAGGCAAAGGTACAGCTCTTTAACTGATACCATCATCAAAGACTCGTCTTGTAGGCTAACTTGGCTCTCGTGTGGTTTCACTCTGCACTCTAGAAACTGAGGACAAGAGTTGAGCACACCGTTAAAGACCCACCGTGCTTTTGATGTTTGCGAAAAGTGTCCTTGTTTCTTGGCTGTATTGGTATCACCTCTTGGCAACCATCTTATCTGTCTGCTCGAAATGAAAATTAGATAATAAATTGTGTTTAGTTGGCCAGCATTTATATCTACGAGCGACACTACCTTCTAGAATGTCTGTGTTTATTATTCTAGCTTCCTGCCATGGCATATTTGTTTCTCTTTTTTTTCCTTCACTTAGTAAATGCTTGCAGTTTTGAGTATTCTTAGAAAGGAACGTACTATAAAAGTGTTTCTTTAAGAGTGGCTGAACTAACCGTTGTACTTATTCACACTTTATATTTTTAGTGAATGTTTTTTTTTACTTCCAACCCTGAGGGCCTCATTGTTCAGGCTATACTGTAGCCCAGTAGACTGGCAAGCTGGGAAGGAGGAGAGGGGTGGGATGAAGCAGGTAGGATCAGTAGAGGAGGATAATGAATGATCGAACTTCTGTGAGATGAGATGAGATTGAGGGCAGCAGTTTTCACATGATGATGATGATTATGATGACTATAATGATTTAGAGTTGAGCTGGTCAGTCTATTGAGTGAATGCAGCACACTCAGCACATTCTGTTCTCCCCCACCCCCTTCCAGGTCATTCCCGGCAAATATTATGGGTTGTGGGCGGGGTTTGTGAGTAGTTCGTTGTTCGTTGTTCGTTGTTGTTGTTTTTTCTTTTTAAGTGAAATGAATATGGCTTATTTACAGTTAAATATTTCATTAGCCGCTGATATGTATCCTATCTTGTTCCAGGGGTTTTTACTTGCACTTGCATTCACACATTATTAGGAGGCGTGGCAAGGATCATGTGATACCAGCTTCTACATACTTTCAAACTGTTTATTTTTTCTTATCCCAGCAGCTCCACAGTTGCAACAGGTGCTATCCGAGCAGCTCCGCCCACAGTTGCAACAGGTGCTATATAATCACTGACCGTCCGGTTGTTTTTGTTTATTCTACATACCCAGAGACTAAATTTTGTAAATACCTCGGCCTGGATTTGATAATTAGTTGGAGGGATTCCTCGCATCTAGTTAAAGTCACAATTTTTTTAATTTGTTTTAATACCAAACTATCATAAAGTTTAACCTGGCCCACTGGATGGTTGGGAGTTATTTATCCCTGTGTGTTACTGACACCGTCGCTAAGGCACTAGAGAGAAGAGGGTGGAGAGAGGGATTTATGGAGGGAAACGTGTAACAGTGAAGATGTCCGATCGCGTCTTTTACAGACTGAGTATACCATGTTACCTGATTAACACTGATAATAATGAACAGACTGAGTGTACCATGTTACCTGATTAACACTGATAATAATGAACAGACTGAGTGTACCATGTTACCTGATTAACACTGATAATAATGAACAGACTGAGTGTACCATGTTACCTGATTAACACTGATAATAATGAACAGACTGAGTGTACCATGTTACCTGATTAACACTGATAATAATGAACAGACTGAGTGTACCATGTTACCTGATTAACACTGATAATAATGAACAGACTGAGTGTACCATGTTACCTGATTAACACTGATAATAATGAACAGACTGAGTGTACCATGTTACCTGATTAACACTGATAATAATGAACAGACTGAGTGTACCATGTTACCTGATTAACACTGATAATAATGAACAGACTGAGTGTACCATGTTACCTGATTAACACTGATAATAATGAACAGACTGAGTGTACCATGTTACCTGATTAACACTGATAATAATGAACAGACTGAGTGTACCATGTTACCTGATTAACACTGATAATAATGAACAGACTGAGTGTACCATGTTACCTGATTAACACTGATAATAATGAACAGACTGAGTGTACCATGTTACCTGATTAACACTGATAATAATGAACAGACTGAGTGTACCATGTTACCTGATTAACACTGATAATAATGAACAGACTGAGTGTACCATGTTACCTGATTAACACTGATAATAATGAACAGACTGAGTGTACCATGTTACCTGATTAACACTGATAATAATGAACAGACTGAGTGTACCATGTTACCTGATAATAATGAATGCTACAATCAATTTAGTTGAAATAATTAGTTTCATAAGCATACAGTGAACATGCACTAATTGGTAGCGGATAGTCCTCTTGTCTGAGAATGCATATGTTATAGTCAGCTGGTAGCTGCTTACTGGTTCTATGACAACCTCCCTACACTCAGTACTCCTGTAGGTCAAACAGTACTAGTTTGTCAAAAAGAGTTTTACAGACTATTGGGTGCGTAAATTTTGGTCAGGGACAGTCAAAAAATATATAGTTCTGTCTCTGACATTGGGTCTTTGCCTTGAGACTACCATCTGCTAAATACACTTCTTATGTTCTTGATTTGTAATACAATATATTCAAGTCACAAACTGTTAATTGGTGAATTTAATTAATTCCTCTCTTGACCCGCCCTTTCACCCCCCTCTCTCTCTCTCTCTCTCTCTCTCTCATAGTAAATGTTAACACCAACCAGTGTTTTTCCCCCGCCAAGTTGCTGGGAGAAATAGGAGTGTGCTAGACATAGCTTCATTAGAGAGTATCCATAGATTGGGCCATTAACCAGTCATTGAAAGGTTTCTCAACTGCGGGACTAATTCCACATCTCTATGGGAGGCAAGGTGGGTGATAATTAGCATCGCTTCTAGAGATACGAGAGCATGGGAACCTACAAAACGCTGAGATCACACAAAATTAGCACATTTAAAACCGATGATTATTTCAATTCTTGTTCTCATGCTTGCTACGTGTTGTTGAGTCTTGTTCAAGCTATTTGCAACGTCGCCAGTCTCTCGCTTGTTCCCCAGCTACAATGGCTTCCTCAGAATCCCTGACATTGAAATGCAGAGCAACAAAGTACGTAGACGAGGAAGTCGGGGAATAATCTATCCATAATAACCGTATGGCCCAGCTCTAGTGCTTGTAACTTGATCAAAGGACCGGTAGAAGGTGTTCTGATTGGTAGGGGTTTGTGTGTTTGTTGTGGTGTGACTGTGAGGTGATACAGTGTGTGGGAGGATGGGGGGGAGGGGCACTGCAGGGTTGGTAATACAGTGGGAAGGAATGAGAAATTTCTGAAGTCATTGTCTAAACATGCTTGATGATGAATGCCATGGTAACTAAATGGATTTGATTCACACATGTACACGCTTCGCTCTGTTATATACTTTGGAAGTGATTGGATGAATTTGCTTGAAGTTTAAAAAACATTGTTATTTCTTATTATTAATATTATATTAATCAATAATAGTAAATTTTTCTCGTTCTAACAGCCAATACTGTTAATTAAAACTTAACCCGACGTTTCGACTTCTTGCCGAAGTCCTCTTCAGGGGTTAACTGAGGTCGAACACTCCATGGTGATGTAATAACACAATATAAAGAGCCAGATTTCTGGAGGGTATGCTTACTGTTTATTATATCCTGGAGGGTGATTTATTAATCAATTTTACATCTGTTTACTGAAAAGGAAAAAAATACACATGGAAATTTACATGCTGCTAATCTGCAGTATGTTCCTAGTTGTATACAGTCCTGTGTCTTCCAGTCAATGTTGTTGCCATTTACAACGCTCAGTTCAGCAGCACTTTCACGAGTCGCGTCTCGTGTGATTGCAGTCTTGTCAGATATGTCTGATCTGCCGTGGGTTCCCAGGCTACTCTCGTGCACTAGTGGTATTACGGTGTCCTCTATTATGGCGGAGAGTATAGCAGTTTATTTGTTTGTATGTTTATGATAAAATTAACGTTTGCTGACAGTTGTTTCAAGACTTATGTTAATTTTTTTTCTTCCCTTCTTGACCTTAAATCCCATAGATATTCCCATGTAATTTCTATTGTGGTCAATTATCTGATAATTTTGGTACTATTTCTGACATAGCAAGTATGTAAGTCGATGAATTATTTTAGTTGTATGTCTACAGTGTTTTTCTCGGGTATTTGAGGACTGTAAAAATGTTCCCTTTCTGGTTCGTTCACATGAAGTTAAGTGTAAGTTCAGGATGTGCGTGAATTATGATGCTTCCTCCTTCAATGAATACGCATGTGGCCTAATGGCGTCTACGTGAGGCATGTGGGTGGTGCCTGGGTGAGTGGGCGTGGCATTGTAGTGAATATCGGGTGAGAAAGGACATCGCGTGTAGGAGGAGGACACCAAGGTGGGGTGTGTGGCATCTTTAGTCTGTTTTGTGCGGTGTAGGTGAGCTCTGTTTTCATGAAATTGCTGGATGAATAATGATTGCCCAAAGGTGTAATAAACAGCGTTGTTAAACAAACAGACATACTAAAGCCAACAAAAGCAGCTGACCCAGGACGGTAGATACGACACAATACGAATCAGTCACTTGCCTGGTGAGAAATTGTATTGGAAGATAGAGATGCATATGTAAATATATAAGCACCTGTTATACTAAAAATAATATAAATTGTTAAGCATTTTTTATACAGTATTATGGGCTGGCAGTTATGTGATCGTGTTGTTGAGGATATTTCCCCTCTTGAAAATACACTTGGAATACATCCTTCTTCATTCAGCTCCTGGTCAGTGTTTGTTCTTGAACTTGGGACATTTGTTTTGTTGGTATTTTGAGTGTTGGTGAGTTTGATAGGTATTCCCTTCAGTGATTATGTGCAGCGCTAGATAGCCTCCAGTCATGGATTTATATGATTATTAAAGATGAGAATAGTAATAATTATTATTTATTGTTATTATAATCATTATCATCATTATTATTATTATTATTATTATTGTTACTTTTTTTGAGGGGAGACCATATAAAGTGGTATTTTAGATAGTGGTAGAAACTCTGCAAGTATTGACATGAATTAGACCCATTAGCTGCCAGTAAGTGGCCCCAGTGTGTCAGTGTATGGGGGGAAGCCTCCCAAAGTGAGCTCCTCCATTCTACCTGCCTCTCTCTCTCTATGAATGCTGTGGTCTCACCACTAATGGACTCAAGGAGCAGCTGCTTTCTTTGTAGCGTGTGTGTGTGTGTGTGTGTGTGTGTGTGTGTGTGTGTGTGTGTGTGTGTGTGTGTGTGTGCAGTTCCTAAGTGTGTGTGTGGTGGCAAACATATTTGAATTTTGATCCATTCCATGGGTTAGCATAGCACTTATAAGGTCACACCTTCTGCTATGTCTGATTAACTAGGCTAGGAGTGTAAGGGTCACAATTGCACTTTGCATCTTGCAGTACCTCATGGTCTGCTGTGAGTGTAAGTTGATGCCTAGTGTCAGGTCTCTCTGGGGAAATGGAGGAGTTATTTGGTAAGTGGTGTGGTATGGTCACTATGTCTGCTGGTATTCACAGCTACCAAATATTCATAGCTAATGGCTTTCTCAGCACTTTTTTCTTCTCAACTGCAACCGTGTTTTTGTGGTGTCGTCAGATTTAAACCAAAATCCAGCGATTACAAATGACAAACCAGGATGGCGTCACTAATTTATTTTAAGCAGCAGTTCTATCTCAGCCCACCTCCCTGAGGGTAATCATCAGTCTGAATCACTAGGTACTGCATATTTACCAGTTGTCCAGCTTTTGTGTGAGACTAGTATCTCAACTAATTATGTAGTCAAGGTTGTGTGTGTGTGTGTGTGTGTGTGTGTGTGTGTGTGTGTGTTTGTTTGTATGTGTGTGTGTGTGTGTGTGTGTGTCCTTCTGCCACCATAATTAGCTAGTAGTGCGTGTTAGAGAACATTCCATAGCATTAGATATCGGGTGGGAAACAGAAAGTGTGACAAATTTGTTATACCACTTTGTGCGTAGAGCCAGTACGCAAGTGTTGCATGTGTTCAATGTGAAAATAGCACACGTTGTTATAACCAGCTGCCGTGAAATAAACTACACCAGCAACACTTGCTATAAACCTGCCATTGAACCACACCCACCATTGAGCCACACCCACCAGGTATGAAAAAGATGTTTTCCATTGATTATTAATTAAATGCTTCATGCCGATCCTTTTGAGCTTTACCCCTGGCAGTCTGTCCAGGATTTATTTTTCTTCTGCTTATATTTCCCCCCACTGTTTCTTTTTTAGATGTCTTGTTGGAGTTCTTTATGTTATTTTGTGGCATTGTGATTCTACATACACCCTGCTTCATATGACTGTGTTGCCATGGAGCACAGTGATGGCCACACTACACACCAGGCACCACTCTGGGACTGTTTTTATTGAGATGACTGGATGACTTCAAACTGATAAAAGCATGATTAAATGTTTTCACAAGTTTCATTTTTAAAATTGTTATGATGTTTATTATTATCATTATTATTTTCTGAAAGAAAATTTGGCTGTCACCAAAGACTGAACGCAGGACCACCCTCCCAGGACCACCCTCCCCTGGTGATAACCAATTTTCTTTTAACTGAAAAAAGAAAAAAAACAAAGACGAAGAAATTGTGAAGAGCTCTATTATTATTATTTATTTATTTTTTTGAATGTAGAAATACATTTTCATCAGTTAGATTCGAACCCAAGATTAGTTTTGTCCTCTGATTCATTCCCTCTTCTCCTTGCATACTCCACAATTCCACGATGGCCCCATGATATTTCACTAATTGCCAGTGGAATTTAACGTACACTTCATTTCACAATCTTTCGTCTAGTCATCTTTATCTCCTTTCCCAGGTTGCTAAGAACTCAGTTTATTTTACAGAGAGTCTCCATGCTGACTGTCTGGTGAACCTAGCTAGATGATGTTACCCTTAGATGGAAGGTCAGAGGTTATTTCAAGCAAGAACACGGGAACAATTTGTCGGCGTGGCAACTGAACCACCGGAGAAGCTCGTTGAGAGAGTTTGCCGTAAGAGTTCAATAAAAACAACTCTGTGACACACTTTGTAATATGCTGTATACATTTTTCTCAGTTTCACCTTCTTGCCAGGTGCATTGTACAGACTCCAATCATCTGTTAAGTGTTTACTTTAAATATACAGGATTCTGTGATAGGATTTCAAACCACATGTGTCAAATGCCAGAGGTGGGTTGATAGCACGGCCAGTGCTAGTGCTACTGATTCATACTGAAACTTATGACACATCGCATATTTAAAGCATGATTAGGCAGAAAAATTGTATACCCACCCACACTTGCCATTATTAACAAGCACTAGTGGTGAGCAAACGTGCACACACACACACACACATACGGGGAGTGAGTGAGATAGACAAGGAGTGTCTTGTGGAATTAGCTGGGTTCGGTTAATTAAAAAGAAAATGTTCCACTTTCTGTTTATTGGATTGTGTACGAAACAAGATGTTAAAATCTCTTTCTTGAGACTGTGCTCTCTGTCTGGTAAATTTAGTAAGCCTTAATGGAGGATGGTCAGAGATGTGTGGGCCGGCTGTGGTGATGTTGGAGAGGCTGTTTGAGGCTATGTCCTGCTACACATCTAACAGGGTTTTTATTGGCTGTATTCTCCCTCCTTGACTGTTCTTTTGTGTTCTTTTTTATTTGTTTTTCTCCACCTAAAATTCCAGTCTGGGTATGCCCCTCTTGTTTATTGGATGGGAAGTGTGTGTGTGTGTGTGTGTGTGTGTGTGTGTGTGTGTGTGTGTGTGTGTGTGGCCCATAGTGGGTAGTGTTTCTGTGGTTGTATTAACTAGAGCTGTCATATTCGATGAGAGAATCTAAGGAAATCCCAAAGCGTGTAACATAGGCAATAAATACACTGATGAAATCAAAAAAATGCTTCAGAAAGAATGTCAGCTCCTGGATGGAAGCCATATACAAACATGTATTCGTCTTTAGGCAAGAGATTGACCCATTTATGAGCAGGCCCTTGATTATCTGAGCCTCATAAATTAAAACCTTCAATGCATTTTATCTCTATGATCTGTTATTGTTATTGTCTGTGTATGTGTGGATGACTTGCTTTATGTAGCTTTCTAATTATACAGTGCCATCATTAGAGTGGCTTGCATGCGCTTCTCCAGCTGCTTCTATGTAATGGGTGGGGCTATTAAACCATGCATGGCAGCAGTGGAAATTTAAAACAATTAAGAACTTAGGAAGTAAGATGGACGTGAAGGCATTTAGCTGGTCGCCACGTATTCCTTGTTGTGAGACAAGCAGAACACGAGAGGAAGGAAGAAAATGGCAGCAGGAGTCGTGTAATAGAGTAACTAGCTAAGCACTTATGAGGGGGGAGTGCTTCCTTATATCTCGATGCATTTGTGTGTGCGTTTGGTGTCTTGAGCAATTTGTGCGTGTGATTGTAAAACATTTCCTTTTGCAAGTGCTAGCGAGGTATTTACGAAGGAAGCTTCCCTAGGGCATTATTGTTCAATTCGATTATCTTGGAGATGAAGCTGTATTATGTCTCCGTCTGAATTCCAAGTCAGCTACACAGGATTACAATGTTGAGATTTATGCATCTAGTGGGCACTGTATGGGGTAGTAGGAGCACTAGTTTATTTAGTTTGGCCATTTGGTAGTTAGTCTCAGCCACGCCTGTCTCCCCTTCCCTCTCCCCCTTCTCCCAAACAAGGTTGACATTGTTTCTCCTATCCTCTGCCCCTCCCCTCTTGGGTGGTGTCCACTTGTGTACATGTGTGTGTACATGTGTGTGTGCAAGTTTAGTAATGGTACTCATGAAATGGAGTTAATTAGATAGTTATAGCTGGATTTGATAGTAGTTAGTTAGAACAACACTTTCAGCTTCTGCCTATAAAATAGTATCATTATATAATAATAGTATTGTCTGTGCCCATGCTCAAACAATCAATAACAAAAGTTAATTAGGGAAATAACGATTATGCTGAATAGACAGAAGCCAAAGAATTTTTGGAGGGTTAAGAGCTTGACCAATTTAGCGTGTGATAACACCGCGTGATATCATGAGTTATCTCACGGTCACGAACCTAAAAATATTATAGTGAAGATATCTTGTAAAAGGTGTGTGTATATATATACATAATACACATAATTATGTGTGTAGTACCTTTTCTTCTTCAAGCCTCCCGAATTATGTGTCCTAAATCAATAATCATTAACATAACCAACTCACATATTAATATGGCAATGAGCACTTACAGTCAAGTTTTACTGTCTCTATTTTCAAGCCTCCTGAATTACGTGTCTTTAATTGATCAACTCACATATTAATATGGCAACGATCAATTCAAGCCAAGTTTTAATGTCTGTGCTTCTGTTGTAGATGTTCCTGAAGTTGTGAGAGAACTCCGCAAGGAGAAGTTGGAGTTCAAGAAGAAGAGAAAGGCTCTGCTCAAGGGGAAGGAGAGAGAGGAACAGGTCAGATGATTAGGATGGTGGGCCAGATTGAGTATCTGAAGTTGTGGGTGCAGGGTTGAGGAGGGTGGAAAGCTTCAGGTCTTATAATTGCATAAATGGTGACTTAGTCATTCTAGGATGAATAAGTAAATATTTCACAATATCTCATTTCTCTACTAAAATTTTTGTCTTTCCCTTCTCTCTCTCTCTCTCTCTTTTTTTTTTTTTTTTTTTTTTTTTTTTTTCCCCCTTTTTTTCATTAAAACACTCGTATTTCCTAAGGGTATTTGCATATGCGGGAGTGAACAGGGGGATTGCTGAATGTCCCTGGAGAGGTGGAGGGGGAGGAGAGAAAGAGGGAGGTCACCTGGACGTGTGGGTGGGTATTGAATTACACAGAGATGTCAACCTCTTGCGTCGTGCCAGTTTAATTGCAGGTGGGAGTGGAGTGGAGTGAACGAGCATACGCGAGTTCCAAGTCACATAGTTGGCCATTTAAGGTTAAGTTGCTCTACGTTAAGTGAAGTTCACATCTCTGGCTCCTTCTGCATTCACAATACTACTGGGGGTTTGTGATCAGCAGGTTCATGCAATGTCAGCAAATATGTGGCAGTCACCTGATCGGCTAGAAGATTTTTTTTTTTTTTTAAAGTCCCTGCATGTGTGCTACATGCGTTGCTGTTGCAGAAGTTTGGAGCTGTAAATTTAAGGAGCAGAGAATTATGTGTAAAGTATACAGCTATAAATACTTGATACATTTTTGCAGATCTGAAGTGTGAGTGGGCGTTGGTGAAACCAGCGTGGTGAGATGAGTGTGATAAATTGTGGGTGTGGCTTCATTATGACGGAAAACATCTTTATGGTAATCTGTGTGTCATAGCAGAATCGTATTGCTATTTCAAAGTCACAAGGTTGATTCTGAATGCCACATTTCTCCCTTATTTTTTCTTTCTCTTTCATTTTAATTAATTTATTTTATTTATATATTTCTTTCCTACAGACTCTGAAGCTTCTGGAGAAATTTAAATCACACCTTCGTTCAGCTCGTGTGAATGAGACCACTCCCACTGATAAGACCACAGATGCACCTGGCTTGCCTTCCGAAGATGAAGGAGACATTAACTCAAGAATATCAGGACAGGATGGTGGAGAGGAGGAGGAGAGTGGAAGGGGAGAGCAATCCAGAGACATGACCTGGTGAGTGGATATCCCCAGAATGTATCATAGCAGTCCCATACCGCTTATTAATAATAGTAATAATGATAATAATAATAAGTAGTAGTAGTAGCAGTAGTAGTAGTAGTAGTAGTAGTAGTAGCAGCAGCAGCAGTAGTAGTAGTAGTAGTAGTAGTAGTAGTAGCAGCAGCAGTAGTAGTAGTAGTAGTAGTAGTAGTAGTAGTAGTAGTAGTAGGGCTGCATACAAAAAGCAAATCTAGGAGGAGCGAAACAAGTTAGATTTTCGGAGGGGTAAAAATACAGTCTGTTATGTATTAAGAGACATTTGCAGTGCTTGCAACACTATGCTGATTTTTCATGTTGCGAAAATCAGAATGAAGTGCTAAAGGATTTCTAGAGGGGAGCAAAGGCTTTCCTAGGGAAACATATGCCCCCTTCATTTCACCCCCCCCCCCCCCCCCCCCCCCCCCTCCTTTAGCAGTCCTGATCATCGTAATCATCATCATCATCATATCATTTATTTTAACTAATAGGTGATGTTAGTTTAGAGAGAGAGTGAGAGAGAGACAGCAAAGACTAAAGGTGTGAGTGTCTGTTGATGCCCCAGCCCGGCTGTGATATGTGGCAGGACATTTCAAATTTTGAGGATGTAAATATTTGACAAGCGGTTTGGATACACCGATATTGCAAATACCCGGGGCTTTATCCGATGGTGTCAGTTTTGAAAGCAGCTCTAATGATGCAGTGATTATCAAGTGGATAATGTAGTTGACAATTACTGTGTGTTTTTGCTAAACTTTATGCTTCATTAGCTCAAGGCAGCCAGTATTCAACTCAATGACATTAGCTTCTTGGATTACAAGTGAGACTATGTACACTCTGTGCTCAGGTATTTACCATGTGCTCAGGTATTTACCATGTGTGCAGCCCATGTGCTATTACTTGTGATGGTGAAATACATGGTCATGTCACATGTCAGTCAGTGGCATGGCTCATGTGGTGGGGTGGGGCTTCGGGAGGATTGCAAGGGTCTGAAGCAATCTGAGTGGGTGCTCTTTTATTCTTGTAGTGTCAACCAACTACTGTAACAGACATTCTACATGTGTTTGTGGTCAGTAGGTTTTTATCTTTCTACATCTTCAGTTTTGTTGCTGGTGTTGTCTTCCTTCAGTTATACTAGTTTACTAGATAGTTATGCTAGTTTACTAGATAGGTGTTATCACCACAGAAGAAAATAAATAACCTAACTGGTCTGACAGGACCAACACTGTGGTTTCAATGTATTGACCATTTCCCACTTATTTTACCTCAACTTTCAGTTTATTGACCAACTTCTTTCCCCCCTCCCACCCCCTTTATTCACACCTATTTCACAATCCCTCTCCATATATAACCTGGCCTACTTTATTCCATTGTAAGTTTGGTATTGTTTCCTTTGCTATGTGCTAAGTTAAGATTTCTTCACAAATTTTACCAGCTGACTTGCAGGTGCGCGTGCTTGTGTTCAGACGTCGTGTCAGTTGGCTACTTCTAGCTGTAGCACAACTGGCACCATGTGATGGAAGGTGGGCGTGGGACATCTAGTGGAGACATATGTACGTATAAACGTACATGCGTCTGTTTATACATACATGTGTATGTATATATACATGTGTATATTTATACATACATGTGTGTGTATACATACATGTGTATATTTAGTGCCTGGTATAAAGTGAATTAATCCATGTATGCAGTTATAAACACAGAGCCTATATGACAATATAGTCATGAAATATAATAATAATAATAATAATAATAATAATAATAATAATAATAATAATAATAATAATAATAACAAATATATAATAATAAAATATACTATTACATGTGTGTGTATACATAAATACACATTATTTAGTGCCTGGTATAAAGTGAATTAATCCATGTATGCAGTTATAAACACAGAGCCTATATGACAATATAGTCATGAAATATAATATAATAATAATAATAATAATAATGATAATAATAATAATAACAATAATAGTAATAAAATATACTATTATTATTATTATTATTATTATTATTATTATTATTACTATTATTATATATTGTTCTGGTAAGAATTTTTGGCATGCATAGCCCATTGGAGCACAGCTTGCACAGATGTTACTTCATATGCAGTGAAAACGAAAGACATTTTCCTGTCAAGTACCTGACTTGAGCTCCCTGAAGCAGGCAAAGTTATGGAAACAGAGTTCATGACAGGACACTGTGTGGCAGCCTCCGCTGACATTGTTACCATACTTTCAACTGAAGCCCTACAGGGCTCCATGAGGAGGATGGATAGCTATATCTGCAGCAGGCCTCGAGCTAACGACCTTTATTGTTGATGTGTCGCTTGTTTGCTTTTTGGCGAGTTTAACCAATACTCTGAGGCTACTAGTCCATATGCAATGAAAGAAATATTTTTGGATTCTGGTATCACTTTTATGCTCTGGATTATGTGGGTGGCTTTTGCGACTGCATTTTCAAAATCACATCCAGGATGACTCTTATTACTGGCCATTAAATAAATAATTATAATAGCAGGTATTTGCTGTTAATTAGACAGTTGAAACTAACCCAAAGGACTTCTCAGCAAGAAGTTTCACTTGGTTAAGTTTTAATCATGCATGTTGTTAAGACAGAGAGAACCTGCTGTTATTATTATTATTATTATTATTATTGTTGTTGTTGTTGTTGTTGTTGTTGTTTTCCAGTCGAGAAGGACTGAATAATTAAGTAAATATTGCTACAGTTCCTAAAAGAGATATATATAATAATATATAATATCAGTTCAATTGTGTTATTGACCAGCTGCCTGCCATTCTGTGTGTGCGTGTTTCTCAGGTTTAAAAACCAATTGCAGTTTAGTATGGAGGAACGGTTGGTGCTAGCCAAGGATGCAAATAAGAAGGATGAAGACACCTATGATATCTACGACCCCAGAAACCCAATTAACAAGAGACGCAGAGGCGAAGAATCACAGAAGAACAGCAACAAGTCTAGGAAACATGATAGGGCTAAATAGTTGTTGTTTTTGTTTTTATGTTTGTCTTCTATAACATGCAACCCTCTGGTTTAAACAGCTATGCATTAATTAACTTGTAGACCACACAGACTAGATGTTGTGGGTGAGAGCCCCGCCCACCAGCGAGGGTTAATTAGTATTGCATCGCAAATCGACGGCGACTCAGTCTGAGAAAGTATCAGAAGAAATCACTCGGAAGGAAGACCGCGCAGTTGGTTGGCTTAGTAGTTCGAGCTTGCCTAGCCAAGCGTAACCAAGCGTGGAGTACTAACAAAGGAAATCGGTAAAGCTGCAGAGCTGTCCCTGAGGAGGACTAGTTTAGCAGATTCATTGACTGAAGCAATAAACAACTGTCACACCTCCCTTCGAGGCTTGAGGGGAACCGGAGAATGACGGCGAGAGTATTGCTGGTGCTCGCGGCAGCTTTTTCGCTCGGGTCCGGTGAGTCGTTGTTTTATACGGGTGTATATTTTAGTAGTGGAGTGTGTACAAAGTCGTAAAGCGATGGTAAAATGAGAATAATCTTGCTTGCTTTTTTTTTTCTTTTCTTACTATTGTACCTTTCTTGTGGCCATAATGTCGATTGCAATTATTCTAGCAAACTGCAACCTAGCCACAAATGCAATTATGGCTGCTTAATGTATTCATGGATTCTGCAGCATACACCACAATACCCACAGCTTGTGGTGTGTTTTTTTGGTTGTTTTTTTTTGTTTGTTTGTTTGTTGGTGTTTTTTTTTTTGCAATTTTGTTTGTTTGTTTTCAAGGCTGAGCTTTCTCTCTCTATAGGCATTTCAATATATGTGACCGTCTACAGGAAAACCGGGCACAACGCGGCACCCTTCAAAAAATTTTTTTTGGCACTTACAGAGTTGTTGGCGTCCAGATATTGAGCTCTCCATGTTTTATCGTCGTAGCTTAAGTCGTTCCCACTATAATAGACTTAACCGTTCCCTTCCGTCGGCTTGAAACAATACATTTTTAAGAAATCGATCGATCTTTTCTCGATATTTAAGCACGCCGCGTTGTGCCCGGTTTTCCTGTAGACGGTCACATATTATATCCTTCAGCTATATGTTTCAATCTAGTGTGAACTGACACCAGTGACTCTATTGGGACACATAACTATACTGCCTGCATTGCTGTGTGCATACATAATTGTATAATAATATTAGTGAAATCCTTTCAGTATCCATTGGAATGCATTTCACATTACATGGGACAAAAGTGGTAGTCTGGGTGTCTCCAGGTTTTATATGCCCACAGTATATGTTCTGGAGATTCATGCACTGATATGTAACAAATATGATGAGCACGCAAGGATGGATAGGATAGGAAACCGTGATTTAATTTTGAGGCAAAGTTTGCAGTAAACTTCCTTTTGGTTGATTCATTCAGTTTAACACTATTTGCACCTCTTTTGGGTTGGGTTATTAGCAAGGTTTCAAGTGCAAGACTTAAAAAAAATGTTTTTTTAGCCTTAAAAGATTAAAGCCGATTAGTTACACAGATCTGCTAATGCATGAAGTATTAAAAGAAAAGAATTTTTTTTTCTGCAATTTTGAGGATCATTACATGAATTTTAAATGAAGTTATCTGTGTGATATAAAAACAATATAGGAGGCTGTTGAAATGTTTTGAGAGTTTGGTTGATTTGAATTATTCATTTCCTCTCTTACTAGTATATGTGTGTATGATGTGTGACCAAATCCAGCCTGAGGGAGTGGATTGTGAATATCAGTTTGGCACTCAGTATGGGTCCTGAGCCAGATGTGGGAGTGCTTGTGAAAAGATATCAATAACACACGCCTCTCTACGCAACCTTCTTAATGCAGCTTATTGAATTAAATATCACTGTGTTTTGGCATTGAACTTGAGTATTGCTAATATAACTCTTTTTTTCCTTTACTGCTGAGTAGCTAATTGCTCTCAAGTCCATTCAGAGGCTAAGATAAACTGTTGGTTTTGCAAGTGCTTAGTGAAGCGCAAGCTACCACTGTCATTTCAAGTTTATTTGGTAGCTCTTGGGAGATGAACTGTACAATAAAACACATTATGTGAGCTGAGCTGTGCAGACAATGAAAGGATACTCAGCGGGAATGTGTAATGTCTCTTCAAAGCACTCCACAGAGCAGATTACCTACTACTACATACATGACAAGGTCTTAGTCCAGACAGAGACCAGTACAAGTCAATGCTATATTGTGTTGAATATCACAGTATTATATTAAAGTAAAATTGTATTTATGCTGTCTTCCCCCTCCCCCCCCCCCCCCCCCCCCCCATTCCCTCTCATTTATTGGGATAGTATAATAATTAAGGGTACACACTTAAAGTTAAAATGAAGTATAGTTATTTACAACAACTCTCCATTTATAAGTTAACTTTAGAGCAGCAAATTTGCCTGATATCATAACTGTCCGGTAGAGTATAAACTATAAGTATGTCTTTTATGGTATTTAAGTAGTTGTACGAGTAAATTCTCGGCATAATTCTTGATTTATGGGAAAGCTGATAAATTGAACTGTCCATCTGCTGATACTTTACCAGGAAGTCACCAGTACATCATTTTCAAATATTCCAGCATGACGCACTATACAGAAGGCCAATTTAGTGCCAGAATGAAGGGGGGGGGGGTAGGAGGAAGGAGGAGCACGTTAATAATATTGAAATAATAATATTAATAATAACAATAATAATGGTAATAATAAAAATAAAAAGCTCCAGCTCTATTTGCAGAACAAAGGTCACTTTGGTATCCTGTTGTTTAACAGGATAACAGTGTGCTATGGAGATGTATTGCACATGGGGTGAAGTGATAAGGGCTGGAATGTAAGCTTTTCCGTGTTTGGTATGATGATGGATCAATAACAATATTTACGATTCGGATCACTGAGGAACAGTATAAAAATCTACTTGTGAATTACTGAATAGTGGTACAGTACTGGGCTATTCTAGTAATGTGTGTGTATGGTGTTGTCAGATTTATAGATTAGAATATGAAAAGCAATAAACAGCATACTTCAAATACAATCATGCTTGTTTAGTTGTTTGTTTGTTTTTGTTTTTTGTTGTTGTTGTTTTGCTATAGTAGAAATAACATTGATTGCTTTGGTAGGTATATTACCTTTAGCTATGCCACACCCACTTACACTTAACATTATTCCAAATACTCCTACTTATAGTCGACCTCTGGCACTTCGTGCATTATATTGTTTGGGTCCATCTATCACCAAGGAAACGTAAACAAAACATTTTATGGTTATTTAGGCTGTTTCATAGCAATCCACAGGTGTGGCCAGACTCTATACTAAACAAGCCCATAATAACTATGATGATTAATTCATTGCTATGGGAAGTACCTTTAGCTTATTAGCTAATATCAAGTACATGTTGTTACCCTAAGGTAGTTGGTAATCCAAGTACTTATTGCACAGTCCCATAGTAACATAGATATATGTACTTGGATTACTAAAGCAATCATGGATCTGCTTTTTAATTGGCTCCTTGTCACTTCTGGAGTGTTTAATTATGTTAAGTGATTTAAATTTGTGACATTGTGACCTTCAGGGAATTCTACTCAATATTCATCTGAACCGCTATTAAAACCACAGTGCACCAATACACAGTCATGTTTATCACATGATATCGTGTGGTGTGTGTGTGCAATGAATATTACTAATAAAGATCTATGAATTAAGTAAGTACTACAAATCCCATGCAGAGGTAAAACATAATGCTATAAGTATAGTTTTTTTGTTTTTTTTTTGGGGGGGGGGGGGGGGGGGATGATTTTCACGTATCTTTACAATAGTTATTATGGAGTTCAAAATAAGTAATGCATACGTGTGTGTGTGTGTACCCTGCAGCGGCCTTGTCTCTGTACCGTGGCCGTGTGCAAGATGAAGTTATAGTAGTACAAGTGCAAGGAGTGGTAGCACTGGGACTTGGAGGGAATCCAGTTGGTCAATTTCTAGACTGTAATGGAACACAGAATAATGTGAATAATTTAGTATGGAGGAAAGATAATGCAGAGACAAGATTTAAGGTAGCAGCAAGGAGCACTGGATTACGTATAGATGTGACAAATGCTCAACTTTCAGATGAAGGAATATACATGTGTGTGGACACAGTCACTGGAGACTCTGTATCAATCAATGCTACAGGATGTAAGATTGTACTTTAGAATTTGTAAACAAAAATATAAATAAGCATTTGTAGGGTCAATGAGTGATCAATTCTTTTGTTAATTCATCATAAAAAGGAGTTTATTATGACAGTGAAGTCGAATAGTTGTGAAACAAAGCAAACACACTCAGATTATAATATGTATATGTTCATGCATAGATATGGTTTAATTCTCAACTTCTTTTCATCTTTTTTAATGATTTATTTCTAATTCCAGATCTAAGTCGGTTGATATGTTCGAATACGTTAGCTGTGCTGGCTTGCTTGCAACCATTTATTTTTGCAGCATTAGTTCTTGTGATAATGTCAAGCCTTCTTTTACTGCAGTGCTTGGTGCAAGTACTCAAAATATTTTGCACAATTGTTGTTAATTGCCTCACTCGGTAATCCTAAAAAATTTCATTTAATATTTACATTAGTTCTAGTCTAATTATAACCATTATGTAATTCATTTCATTTCCAGCATCCTTGGCCATAACTTCAGCTGAGGCAACAGTTTCCGTTAAGAGAGGCTTATCAGCATTACTGAGAATCTATTTCTCTTCAACACTAACTAATATAGTAGCAAGTGATATAGTTTGGATAGATCCTAAATCAAGAGTGATTTCATCATCTTCAAGACACACTCTAGTAGACTCCAGCACTGCATTGAGAATTACTAATACTGAAGTAGAAGATACTGGCATGTACTCTATATCTATCAACAAACGTATCCATGGAAGCAATTTTTTAAATGCTTCTACTACAATTGCTCTAAACATTCAAGGTAAGTAAGTCTACTTACACCAACCCAGTTTGCAATAAAAGTCACCTTAGAGACTAATGTCATTTTTGTATCTTGTAGTGCAACCCACAGTGGAGTCTAGTCCTATGGATATGTTAATTCTGGAGCATGAAGATGTCACATTGACCTGTGTCTATACTGGTTCCCCTAAACCAGTTATTAGCTGGCAGAAAGATGGCAACACTGTACCTGACATACCACGGAGTGGTACACAGTTGTTTGAATCAAGAAACGACACCACCGGAATATATACAGTAAGATTACATCACTATTAGTTCTTTGATACCTTTTACAACTACTTAAACATTGCAGGTAGAGAGCAGATACACATTAACTGGTGTGTTTGTGACTGATGCTGGGAGATACAGATGTTCAGCCAGTAGTTCTGTATTTGCTGAGGATGTAGAGTCTGAAGATGCACAACTTCAGATCATGCGTAAGTTCTAGAAGTATGCCATAAGTGTTGAAAACATCAATATACACCCAGTTTATGATTTAATAATTGGTTAATAATAACAGAGGTTATAATATTATGAATTCCATATTGTTCATTTATTGATCTTTGCAGCGAGACTCCAGCTCACTGCTATTGTTAATTCAGTGGCCACTGCTATTCCTGAGTCTAGTCTTATCTCTATTCCTGATAACAACACAGTTACTGTCACTTGTAGAGGGTCTGGTACTCTCACGTGGACCTCAGCAAGTGGGCCAGTCATCCCATTAGTGACTGGACTTACCACCAGTGAGAATGTCTATCAGAGAAATGACATTACTGCCAACACTCAACAACTGGTTATTGTAAACTTTGGAACCAGCAATCAGAATGAATATACCTGCAGTACCAATACTGGAAATGGACCAATAACTGAATCCATACTACTTGCAGGATGTAAGTTTAACTTCTAATAATATAAAAGAGGCGTTTCAATAATTGTAATACTGTTTGCAGCATTGGCCATATATATTTCTTCGCCAATCATCTACACATCACTTGGAGCTGACACCAACATCATCACTGAATTTGTAGGCGGTGGCAATGCACCAGTAATTACATGGACGTTCAATGGACAGCAAATTGATCCCAGTACAAATTCACGCTATACCACAGTAACTACTTCAACTTCACAAACCCTAATCATCCACAATGTCAACAATGACATCCTTGGCACATACACAGTGACGATATCTAACGGAGGATCTACTCAGAGTGATGCAGTTCAAATAGCTTTTCCAGGTATGTATATGCCAGCTATTGCATTCTTTGAAATTCTGACAATCTCACAATTACAGCAGCTAACTATATCTGATAGAAACAATTTTAAGTGGTCATCATTATTTTTAATAATACTGTTGGTTGCCAAATATCGAAATATTTTAAAAAATATCACAAAATAGGGAAAAAAATTACTTAGAGTCTTAAATACAATTTAACATTTTCCCTTAACTTTTTAATATTCCCTTTTTGGTCTACCATTCTAACTACTCTAGTCTTACTCCACAACAAGCTCTCTTGTATATAAAATAGATCATTTCAAACTTAATACATGCTATATATTACATTAAGCAATTACTTATAAAACTTTCCTCCTTGAAATTTCCAGATCCTCCCAGTTCCTCCGTGAATCCTGCAGTACTGACAGTAGATGAGGGAGACAATGTCCAGTTTAACTGTTCAGCTGGTGGCACACTAACTACACAGAGATGGACTAGAAGTGGAGTTGTTCAGACTAGCACAGAACAGCTGGTCCTGCAGTCTGTGACTACCAGCAATGCTGGCAGTTATGTCTGTGAAGTATTTGGACAATATGGAGGAGTAGCTAGAAGCACTGCTATGTTACATGTGAACTGTAAGTAAATCATTTTTCTGATACTTTTGTGCTTCAAATTATTTTCCATCTGTATTTTCTTTCAAGTTTCTCCCACCATAGAAGTCAGAGATTTAATAACCATGGCATCATCAACTCAAGGTTTAAACCTAACCAGACAAGATGGAGATCCAAGAGTTATTTTCTCCTGTCTCAGTGAAGGATTCCCTAATCCTACAGTTACCTGGTCTAGAGCTGGAGGACTTCCTATGGGAGTTGCTGCACGAAAATCAAATTCAGAGCTATTGTTGGAGTGGAACCGAAACTTGTTATATACAGATTCTGGAGAGTATATCTGCACCAGTCAGAATAATGTTGGAACTAATGCAGTAAAAATTAATTTTTTAGTTGAAGGTAATCAATAAAATACAGCTGGATGTGATCTGTTTTTTAATGAATTATTTACTTATTATTGTTGTAGATCCTCCAGTTGTGACATCTATATTTGCTACTCTGCCAGTACAAACTACTTCTACATCTTCATTTTCTGTTCCCAGTGGATACACTGGAAATGTTCTCACTTGCTCAGGATTTGGCTGGCCTCCGCCTCAAATAGAATGGGTTGTAGCTGGAGAAATGCCGACAGAGACAACGTCAAATACAGAACAAGTCCCATTTGTGTCTGCAAGACTTGCTATCTCTCAGTTTGCTGAAGGAGATGTTGGAAACTACTCTTGTATAGTTCGTGCACAAGATGGGAGTGGCAGATCACATGTGGAAACAGTTACCCTCACACTGAATTCCAATCCTGTCACTAGTGACCGTCCTACACCCGAATGTGCCGTAACTTCAGCCAGCATGCAGTTTCAACTTCGTGTACTAGAAGCAAATTGTGACAATTTGATCAATAGTCAAAACACACAAGTCATAGCTGGAGACATCCAAAATGAGTTGCTTAATGTCATCAGCACCGAATGCATGAGCTGCTTGGCAATGATTGGCAGTATCTCAATCTCAGTGACTCCCAGCTGTAGTGAAGCTGTCCAAGGAGCTTTACTTTTCAGTGGCACAATCAGTACTGGGAGCCCGCAATCTACTGAGACTGCATTCTGCGCACTAGATAGTTGGATTCAATCTAGACCACTGATGAGAGTTAGCAATGCCCTCTACAGTGTGGACGACTCCTGTGCACTGGCCAGTGGAGGATCTTCTACAGAGTGTGTCTTACCCTTGACAACCACTGGAGAGTCTAATGACGTGGTTATATCAATGACACTTCTGATAATAATCTGTGCTTGTGCTGGCAGCGTTTTGTTTCTCTTAGTAGTAGCCATTATTATCTGCTGCTGCTGCTGCTTCTGCCGTAAAAGAAAGAAAGGCGAAATGGACTTAAAAAGAAGGCAACCATACGAAAGGTATGTAGTAATTTATCATATCACATGGTTGCTAAAGCTAGTTATTGTAATAGTATCTATAAGTTAAGCTTTGATTATTTAGTAATATCTCCGTAATATAATATAAGTACTTTATTTTGCTTGTTAAAAATTTGAAGTTATTAATCTATCACAATTTACCACAGGGTTTTTATCTCCAAAATATAAAAGTACATTATTTTTGTATTATAGAACTTCTCATTTGGACAGAGCTCGCTATACAGAACAGATTAATCCCGAGAACAGGATAGATGGCTCTCTGGATTCTCCTCCTCCAGTGTACAGCACACTTGACAGATCCAGGATGGAAAGTCTTTCTTTCATGCCAGCAACACCAAGTGACATTGAAATGACACCATTCAGGAGAGACTCTGAACAACGTCTAATAAACCCAGTTAGCAGTGGCAGCACTACCAATGGAAGAATGTTTGTCATCCCCAATAACGTCCCTCAGCCGTACACTGAAGCAGTGTCCAGTACAGAAAACTTGGATCAGGTGGGCATGGCAGCGCCTTCGAACTACAACATCACTAGCACTGCAGCTGACAGGTTGAATAAGACGTTCACTTTACCCCATGCACAACAGCCGAATTCCAATTTTAATCCAAACAGGAGAGTCACAGTGACCTCTCACCTTCCTCCGTCAACAGCCACTAATATGTCGTTAGCTGCAAGAAGAACTATGTCTGAGAGCACTCCAAACTGTGGACCTCCAACAGGTGGCAGCACGAATATGCCGCAATACGAAGTGGTGACAACACGAGGCAACGCAGCATTAGCTAGCTCATCTCCACGTTTGCACGGACATACTGCACGAGTGACGTCTGCAGGTGTGGCAAAGCCACCCCCAGCAGGGCCTGTTAGAAGGTACAGGTCAGAAATTGCTGGAGGAGGCGTTGCACCTTCCCGTGTATCTGGCTTCGAACCGTACAGTGAAGAAGATTACCAGAATTTGGATTCAGACTCTCCTCATTCAGCCACTGTCAAACCAAGCAGAGGTCAAAGTAGAATTCCAGAAGGCAGAGGCTGGGACAGAGGACCTAACATGAGGGGATCACATGGGTCCACTTTACCTACATCCGGAATATCTATGTCATCTGCTGCCATTGCAACCGCCGGACACAGGCAAGTGTTACGGAAAGCCAGTCTACCAGACAAGCGTGTCTCAGTTTCAAGTTATTCCAGAGGGTCTCCTGTAAACCCCAGAGACAGTAGTGGGAGTATAAACAAGATTCCACTGAGCCCAAATGAAGAAATGCTGCCAACATATCGAGAAGCCGTTTTATCTGACTCCTCTATGGTAGAGAATGATGCATACCAGACTGCCACAGAGGCCACTAAGCAAGTGCAGGTTCAACACCAGCCGGTTCGAAGTCCAACTTCTATCAAACAAGATGAGAAACAATGGTACCATAGCAACGGCTTTCAAGAAGACAGCCAAGTACTGCACGACAGGCCATCAAACACCAGACTTAACCTCGCTCCTTATTCCCAAGTCAGCAATCTAGAAATTGATGCTCGCACCGCTGAAAACCCAAGATATTCTAGAAATGTTTCACCTCTCGTCGAACCAACACCGTATGCAGAACCCGTTAGTAGTGTTGAAGATTTGACCAAAGTTGGTGTTAATGGTGGCAAACGAAGCTACCCAAGCATGGTCTTAGTTTAGTGTACTCTTGTAGGTAAAAGTTTGTCACTTTTCAATTATTTATGTATCATGTCATCTCGTATCAAACTGCACCAACATGCACTGCGTCATCTTGTAATAATCTACTTCAAGAACAATACAATGATTTTTTATCCATTGAATATGAGAAGAGTTGGGAGTGTTATAGCTAGCTCTATAGAATGTGCCAGACACAGCTAATGTAAAGGTCGCTAGTTACTACAGTAAGAACAGTACACAGGCATATGAGTGTTGATATGCGGGGGCAAACTACTATGTAGGTACTGGCTAGAAAGGATAACACGACGACAAAATAAAATCCCCGAACTTAAGAGTGCGAACAACTCCGCCTCAAAACTCCGACCACGTGAGATTTGCTACGCAACCGAATTTTTCGGTGTGGATGCAAAACTTCTGTGTTTCTGCAGCAAATCCTTTACGATGCTAAAATTAGCATTAGTTCTTGTGTCTTCACTTGTCGGAAGAACAGGTATGTAGCTATAACTGTGGTAAGAATTAAGAATAATAAGAATTGATTTTTTTTTATAAAAAAATATACATAGACATGATTCACTGCTATTGTATTAAGAAAAATTATCGAATAGATAGCACATGTGATAAGCTTAGTAATAGCTACATACGGACTTAGCCACACATCAAAGACATTGTCTTTCTCTTTGCTGCATGCATAACTGCATTAACATTAAATAAACAATAACTTTTATGTCCAGGTGATATACAGGCAGAGTCACAAACATATATGTTTGTTTTTTTATGTTTGCAATTAGTCAATGATCTCTCCGTTTTCTAGAGAACTATATAAGGCCAAGCCAGGGGCAGATCCAGTGGGGTTCGTTCAAGTCAGAACCCCCATTTTTTCTCTTGGAAGAAGCCAGACCTATAAAAGTAAAAGTCAGCTTTTCCAACGACAATTTGTTGTAGAAAAGTTTTTGACCTTGAAAATAGTCCTAGAGAGCTCTTAGATCATCATGCTATTACTAAGGAACTAGCAGCCTAGCTAGTTGTTTGTTATCTAGCAAACAATTTATGATCATAACATTTTAAAGTAGTTTAGACATGGGCATGACCATAGATGCATTATTAAATTCACACACTGTGTGGTTGAATTTTATAAAATCAAGGCTCCAACAATATTAGTGCTAAAGTGTTCATCAATGTCTCAGCACCCAACAAAAAAATTTTTTTTTTTAAATCCTTGATCCGCCAAGCAAATCTGATTTCTTGTCTACCATTCATCAAAAATGGATGCAGGTGGGCAATTATTATTCCTTATTCATTGTGGGCTCCTGTTTCCACCTGGACAATGGTCTAAGGATTAAACTAATGGAAATTGGCACATTGATATTAATTAAAGACATATTTGCACTCTCTATAGTGGCCACTTAAGAGTATTATGAAAGTTACAACAGTAGCTAATAATGAATGAAAATTAATTTTAAGATGCAAAACCGGAAGCGGGCAATGACGAGAAAGTCATATCCAAATTTCCTTTCCCTCATATCTTGTATTTTATAGTTGCAGATGAAGCCATCCAGATTGAATTCCCACCCAGTGATGTGAGTGTTGAGGAACATGATGATGCAATTTTTTTCTGTGGATTCAAGTCTACATTAAATAAGGTCAATATTTTTTGGGAGAAGGAAACGGGAAAATTTCCTGATACGTCAAGAAGGACTACAGTTAACATGAAGCCCAATCCTACCACTTTTGTAAGACTATATTCCTTATTGTCATCCTTTATGGAATAGCCACTAAAGATTTTACATGAAACACAGTGTATAGGATTGCTAGTATTCAAGTATAATATTATCATATAATAATTTTGGAACAATCCACAAGGCATGTTAGATTTGAGCTAATTAAGTATATTGGCAAGAACAATAGGCCCATGCTAAGGTAGCACAAACACAATTAAACTATTTGACGGAGTTTTAATATTCAAATGCAAATTGAACTTTTTTTTCAACCACCCAAATCCAGTATCATAATACATCTATGATTGACTTTACTTCTGCCTCAGGATATTGTAGAGGCAAGTACACTTTTGCTACATGCATGCTGCTGGACACTACAACAGAACTGAGGTAAAGAAAGAAGCTATGGAATGATGTACAGGTCACACTATAAAGAGCTTATATATTGCAAATAGAATGATATTTTCCATAGTGCAGTTCACACACTCCAAGATAGGGAAAAAAAAAGTTAGATCACTAATTTATGCCAAGTAATAATTTTCCAGTTAACATTTTTAGTGCCTTCACTTGTACTCTTCAACTCTATATTTAGTTCATATATAAATTCTTACTGCTTTGCACTGGAAGTCATTCTGAGGCATGACAATAGGTATGGCTAATAAAAATAGTGGTATAGGATTAACAAACCAGAATAATAACCTGGGATGTACAGAGTATAGTGAGTAAACAAAATATTTCAAAATATCGTGGATTTTTTTTAAGTATAATGAATTAATTTAGTTACTGCCAATAATTTTTACTTAGTCCGCATAGCTTATATATATATATATGAAAATTGAAATGATATAATAACTTGACCCTACTGTATAATAGGTCTGTCACTGATTGGTAAAGTTAGCAACAAAACTCATTTATTACTAATTCTCCTAGCACTCTTATGCATCTGATAAACAAACACATGCTCACAGCTCTGTGACTAATTTCTTTTGTAGTAAAAACACAATTGCATATCACTTCCTAGAATGAGGATAAAAGAATATTATCTCTATTTGTGCAATGCTAGATCAGTCAAATGTACATTCATGGAGTGAAAGCTGAAGACATGGGGAGATACAGATGTCTTGCTACAGCCAATGCAACAATGTCAGTCACAACTCCATATGCTGTACTTATCACCAACTGTAAGCATATAACTAGTGGCAATAATTGTATTAATTTCTCAAATGTACATCTTTTATACATATAATATATTATATATATATAATTGTACATTGAATATTTTCTTTCAGTATTTCTGCACCACGCAAGTGTTTAAAATATTCCCATTTGATCATATTGAATGATCCAACATGCCCGTGTGTAGTTCTGGACTACTGTATTAATAGATGTATGGTTGAGTTACCTCTGAACAATGAGGCTTTGAAACACTACTGTTTTTCTGTTTCGGAAAAATATCCAATGAAAAATAAACAATTTATTACACTCATCATACAATATGGGGTGACATTTCACTCTCAAGCTTATAATTTTACTCACCTTCAGCTCTTTAAAATACTTACACATACTCGTGAAATAACTCCCTATATTGTATGAAAATCAATGCAATAAGAATTATTTCCGACCACTAGTGATTGTGGTAGTTATCGTTTTAGTTGATTTCATTTGATTAATTACATTTTCATGAAGCTACATCTCATCCAATTCAAGTAGTGCATCCTCCATCCAATGTGGAATTGATGGAAGGTGGTGATGCAGTGATGACCTGTCTATTTAAAGGAGTTAGACATGCTCAAGTCTTATGGGAGAAGAAGGATGGATATTTGCCAGACAATAGCAGAAAATCAAACACATATTTCCCAATATATGGAAACTTGAGCTTTGTAAGAATTTTTATTGTATATAAAATATAGAATATTTTTAACTAGTGACTACAAGTTCTCATCTACTCTTGCCCAAATTAATCAGTACCTACAATGAAAAATTCTAGAACCATTGAATTGTTCAATAGTGATCAAGTCACAGCTGGATCAACCGAATCTTTCCAATGTCTATGTTAAAAGCTCGGAAACTATATGGGTATAATCTCTTTAATGAGCTATGCTTTTCATTTTTTTTGTACATGTGAGAGTTGTCTATTACTGGTGTAGAAGTTTCATTTTTTACATTCCTTCAGTTCTTCCTACTTATCATTCTTTTTATTTATTTTTTCATTTTTTTTCTTTCTTCCTGGATTCATTTCTTTTCTTTCTACCTTTTCTTTAATTTTTCACCATTTTATCACACTTCTTATTATTTTCTTAGTCTTTTTTTCCTCTCCATTTTTTTGTCTCTTTTTTTAAGCCCACTTTTATGCAATTATTTTCCTCTTCCTTTTTCCCCTTTCTTTACCCTCTATTATTATTTTTTCTTTTTATTCTTATGCTCTTATGCTTGTCACAGTCTTTTTCAAATTCATCAATTTTCCTAATGGTTATAATGTCCTGACAGTATGGTTGTTAATGGCAATGATTGCTAATAAAGCCATGCCTTGCAATTCTTCTGTCTGAATTATGTTCCTGTGTAGTGCTGAAAGCTGGCACTACTGGAATTTCTTTGAAGGTTGTGCACACCAGATTATGTTGAGAGTAAGAACTTAGTGAAGTGCTTCATTAGTGTTAGTGGAATTGATTATTAAAAAGTTGGTTTGCTGTGTTTGTTAAGTATTATGATTTTGAAATAAATACATTTGAATATAGTGTATTAATGTGATATGCAGGTATATAGTGAATTGCACATCAAAGATGTAAAGCCATTGGATATTGGTGAATATCGTTGTCATGCTGTGACCATTGGTCTCAGCTCAGTGCTTTCTTCATATGCAAAGTTAATAATATCATGTAAGTAGGTAAAAGTTCTGTAATATATTCCATATTTCAAGGAACAGAAGCAACAGACTTTCAAATTTTTCTGTGGATGTGATAGATAGGTACCAACATCTTTGTGCTACTTTTTATTTGAATGTTGCTTGTATGTCTGTGAGTATGACTGTGTTTGTGTGATGGAAAGTGTATAAAAATATTCTCTTGCGGACTATTAGCTACAATGTTTTTGTTCAATTTTCTTCTCCCCCCTCCCTCCCTCCCTCTCCCTCAATTTAGCTGGAAGAGTAGGCCTTTTAAGAGAACCAGAGTATACTGAAGTCCTTGAGAATGAAGTAGCAAATCTT
>WLWD01001751.1_pt1 | contig 35076 bp, 23 predicted proteins | sample 6712731 | NCBI WGS metagenome assembly WLWD01 (sample SAMN12718690, study PRJNA576275) | sponge metagenome | isolation source: marine sponge | host: Mycale hentscheli | place: New Zealand: South Island, Marlborough, Capsize Point | collected 2014-11-01 | reverse complement strand
CAGCATTATAGAGGGGGGGGGGCCGAAAGTTAAGTGGAAACTTGACCACACCCATTTTATCACACCCACTAATTAATTTTTTTTGGTTTCTTTCTGAATATTTCAATTTGTTACATACACGAAAAAAATTACACTCACTGACAACAATAAAGAATTAGTCAAGAATTTATTGAAGCAAGTTATATAGTCATAATACCATCCGTCTTGGATGAGAATTCATCCACCACTTCCTCTGAAGTAATTTCAATGTCACGGTGGTAATATAGCATTGCCAATCCATTAAGACGGTCTTGTCCCATACTACTTCTCAGTGAAGTCTTGATCAATTTGAGCATGCTGATGGAACGTTCACATTCACAGCTTGTAACTGGCAATGTGCCCATTATACATAAAAGAGTGTGAATATTGGGAAAGAAATCACAATCTGCATGTACTAGGCTTTTCTCTGGAGTACAAAGGCTTACAGCTAATTCAGAGTCAGCTTTCCATTTGTGCTGCCACAGGTCGAGCTCTGAATTGGATCTTTAGACTGAACTCTCTTTGACATATTCACATTACAAACTGGCAATCTTGCTATCATAAGGCAATGTTAGTAGAATGTCAGCACAAGTAAGTGGTCATGGTGTAAACGAAGTACACTAACCACAGAAAGAAGTATTAAATGCTAGCTGTATTACATGTTTGTGCCTTGTGTGTATCACATGTCGTTGTGTGTGGTGTGTGTGTAAGGGAGGGGGGGGGGGCCAGGGCCCCCTGGGCCCCCCCCCTGGATCCGCCCCTGGCAAACTGAAATGTCGGCACCAAACCCAGAAATAAGAAAAGAAGCAGAATTCAGTGTCAATGAAGCACTTACTAATGAAAGCTCAGCATCTTCTATTATCCACTTATGGCAAACACTTTTTTTTGGAAACCTAATGTGTAAAATTATATTATGAAAAAAAGGAAAAATCTTGGCATGCACTCACATACAGCTAGCTGGCTACGACAATATCTATCTCTTACTTGGTTCTTGAGCATTCCATTGTGTACTAAGGTCTAATCACCATAGTAACCAAATCAAAATACCAATTGATAATATTCATTAGTGAAATTATATTCATTTGCTTATGTTTATCTCATGTAGTCACACTAGAGCATACAGCAACAGGAAATGCAAATGAAGTTGTGAAACATGGCTATAATTTGTCTTACTGATATAAAATGTTCTAGCTAGATTGATGAATTCTTCTTGTTAAGAATGGTGTGAACTGTTCTTGAAGTCTGCATGATTCACTCTGCCAAGATAGATATTTTCTATTTCCACCTGCAGCAGGAAATATCCTTCACATAGCATTCCAGTAGAGAATAGAGTGACATATCCTGTAAATTCTAAGAGCTACTCAAAGTGTGGATTTTAGTAATGGACAGTTGGTATCACATAGTTCGTATCAAGACCTTCCAAATAAAATGTAATGCGGGTGAGTGTCTCGTAGCATAGAGGGTTATAGGACTAGCATATTATACAATGGAGTGCCAAGCAGCAAGCAGTAAAAACTGAGGTTAGCTAGGACTTATTGGACGGTTCATTCAATTCATCATTCAAATCAACCCCAACAAGACTCTCACATGATCCTCCACTGAGCATGACTCAGCAAGTAATTATGCGTGGGTGACATAAAAAAATGATGAGGTGAGTGTATTCATGACAGTTCTCCCCTCTGAGCGAGAAGTTGTCTCAACAATGTTCACACACATGCACGCACACACAAAATTCTCTTGCAACCGCTAGCGGTCATGCACACCTGCCAGAGCCAGGATGGCTGTGCACTAAGCAGGCACTATGAGCCATGCAAGCTAAGCTCCTAGAACCGGGCTAGGAACTTGCAGGAGAACAGACCTTACCTCACAGCAAGTGGTGTGGGCACCCAAAGTCCCACGTGCTGTTTCATGAGAAAAGGCCTTGAATATACACCCCATCCAATGCCAGGTACCCAATCACAGCTGGGTGGACCAGTGGGGGGCTGGTGGGAGGCAGGTGGAAAATAAGATGGAAATAGTTGCCTGAGTTGGGCTTGAACTCAGGATGCACACACACACACATAGTGTTCAAAATTACAGTTACTATTCATCTTGCAGGTGACTTCTGGACCAGATTGCTGGACCCTGCTTCTTGATAAATCGCCCAGATACATCTGCTGCAGCTGGCTAAACAGGTTTCACCTTATGTCAACATTTCTTCTAATGAGCAATCTCGGTTGTAGTCCCTTGCTCCTAGCATTATCTCCATACCACTAGACACACCTCCACGTTAATAGCATAACTTACAACCCTGTACATATGGACCATGAAAGGGTCTACACCATTTCCAGTCTTTCCCTTGGGACTCACGGCACGAGAACCATGACACGTTCTCCCACTTGTCAATCAGTTCCTTTGTCATACAATCATAAGCCTTCTTTTGTGCAGATTGAGCTTTCACTATGTTCTCCAATGCAAGTTTTCAGGTCAGAGCCATTTGGGTAATGAGCTTGGAAAGTACAGTGTGTGATAATATGTGTTATCTCATGGGTCACGTACCTAAAAATGAAATTGTGAAGATATCTAGCATAGAATGAAAATATATATCTCTTAGATCACATATTGTACAAGAAATTAAATAATTTTCATTAAGCTCCAGGCAATTTCATGAATAGGTGTGACACAATGTATTTTTCATGCTTTTGTATGAGAATGACTATGTAGAGGAGCTGCTAAGCACTTTGTGTGCACATTATAACATATAATATCCAAAAGTCAGCTGGAACACCCCGATTTGTTCCCACCTTCCTCCAAGCCAGGTGGTCACCTTTTTCAGTGACTACGATCTGATGATGATCAAGATATGCCGCAAAATTCTATAAATAGATTGAAATAGTAATGATATGGTGTGGGGCTACGCACAACGACAGTTAGTAGGCTGCCACCAGAGTCAATGTCAATGATGCCGTTTTAGCTACCCTTCCCGTTCCCGGACTACGTATAGTGGTTACAGGGGGTTAAGGCTATTAGGGACGTATCCCTACACAAAGACGACACGGATGAAACTTGCACAAAGACAAGACTGACAAAGACTGACAACTGACACGTGGCACAAGACTTTTTATACAACGTGAACCACACCTACATTTGACACAAAACGATCTAAACTTCCTGTCTTGCAACATATGCATCACACTTAGCACGCACACAGTTCAATTAACACTAGCTATATGACTTGCACAAAATAATAATAATACAGGATACACACATAATGCAACACAACTCATTCTAATTATAACTCATGCTAACACTAAAATATGGTTCATGTGACAGTTCATGTGGGGGTGGTGGCTACCACGCCCACATATGGTACTACACAGTTGGAGTAACAATGCTTCAGAAGATGGATGTTCAAGGCTAGTGACTTATGAGTAGCTAGTACATCTGCACATGAGGACTGAATGATATTACTGCACACTTGATGATATAATTATAGTTAACTTGATGATCCATACCCATGAGCATTTTGGTTGATGCTAAATTGTTAGAGATGGACAGAGTGAGAAACTGGTAAAGTGTTACAACTAGTTACGACATCATCTGGCCGTGCACCATCTATGGATTGTGAATATTGACTTTGAATAATAGCTATTTAAGTCGATGGGTCTGGACAGACTTCCTCATCCAACAAAATTTTCTAGATTGAACCCTGATTGCCAGATAACCTTTATAGCCAAATCCTAAGTGCACTCATTGAATTGATATATAGCTACTTAATTGGAGCCAAAGATAAAATCAGCCACGTGACATAGCTAGATCTAAACACTTTCATGAAAATGTGACAGCTAGTAGTAGTTAGCTACATGACAACTTGTGATCTAAATGTAGTATCAGAATAGCTAAGTAGCTATAGTCAGGTTTGGAAAGGTCACATATGCATAGTTGCCAACTTTCTAAAATGAAAAATCGGGATTGGCCACGCCCACTAATTAACCATCATGAATATCATTAAGATAGTTAAGAGCCCGAGTGTTCCAGTCTGTGATTATAGAAGATAATGCCAGGGCTACGAGAAAATCTGCTAAGTCGTTGCTAAGCTTCGGCACGCTACTTCGGTTCAGAAAGCTGGTATTACCGTGAAAGACACCTACAGAGATGTCAGTAATGGTTGTGAGTCAAACAGGAATGGACATACATAGCTACACTATATTTTGACAAGCGGAAGTAAACAACAGAAACAACTGAATTTAGCTAATAATCTTGATCAGAAAGGAGTAATAAGTGAAGTTCTGTGTCATTTCTTTGTTCTATTTGATACTTTCCAGGTCTATTTTTCGCTTGAGAACACCACTGACGTCCAACAGTCTACCAAAACAGCCTGGCTATTTATAGCTACTTGTGTTCCAACTCTGGATCCTGAATATCACTGAATAATCACTAACCTCCTTGAGAAGACTTCAGCCATTCTTGATTCACTCACCTGTACCAAATGATGAACTTTTGCTGTTGTGCTATTATTTCATACAACAATATTTTATTCTTTGTTTCAGTGTTTTCAACCAAGTTTATATGAAAAATGTTTTATAGTAACCACCCTTGTAGATATGCTGTACAGATAGCTATACCACTACACAAACCACTGATATCAAGCAGACTAACTTGCAGACTATTGTGTGCAGGTACTCTATTTCGAGTATTTGACCGATAATTGGTTAACTCTATCAGAATTCCGGGAAATCCTATTGCAAACCGCGGAAAGGCTAAAAAAACCGGGAAAGGCTAAAAAAAACCGGGAAACCAGGAAAGGCTAAAAAAATCGGGATAATCCCGGCAAAACCGGGATAGTTGGCAACTATGCATATGAAACTAGTACTAAACAAGCTACATTATTCACAATAGCTATATTATTTTCTTTACAGAAAGGTAGTGTGGTGTATGGCACTCTCATAAAGACTGTTAGGATGGCAAAGAGAGGGCTGTATACTAATACATCAATAGCACTACATTTACTTAGCTGTTAGGGGGAAATGTTTAATAGACATGATTAGCTGGTTATTTCACTATCAAGCATTCCAAAGTAATCAAGTGAGTCCACTAGCTAGGTCTTTACGTAATTTCTTCCTGTGTCTCTATTTTTTTTTGTGACAAAAGCAAAAGCAAAGGAAACCAACTACTTATTTGTAGAGTAAAGTTACTCATTTTACCCACCTTTTGCATATTTTGTGTTCCAAGAAGAGTTTTAATGACACTGGAATAATAAACAAAGCATTTTGTGGCAGCGTAAAGTTCTGAAGAAGCTTGCTACTGAGCAAATTGGCAGGAGATCTAATTTTAGCTATAAGAATAGATATGACAGAGGAATATTAACTACTAGATATGACCAGAGGAAGAATACTAGATATGACCAGAGGAAGAATACTAGATATGACAGAGGAAGAAAACTAGATATGACAGAGGAAGAAAACTAGAGGAAGAATACTAGATATGACAGAGGAAGAAAACTAGAGGAAGAATACTAGATATGACAGAGGAAGAAAACTAGAGGAAGAATACTAAATATGACAGAGGAAGAAAACTAGAAGAAAACTAGAGGAAGAATACTAGATATGACAGAGGAAGAATACTAGATATGACATCTTGTTTTGCCATATCTAGTAATCTTTCTCTGTCGTATCTACAGTATAGTCTCGCGGGGCCCCTTTACCAATCCTTCCCCCGCGTAGCGGATCAGGGTTGGTAAAGGGTCTGGCCCCGCGAGACTATCTACAGTAGTATACAGGATTCTTCAAGGGGACTCAGCATTAACCTAAAGTCTAAACCCACAACCACACCCATTCCATAAAGCCCCACCTCTATTTAACTTAAAATAGATTTTAGGTGAAACCAACAAGCTCGACACTTTGCTCAAGGTCTACCATGATGGAGTGATAAAATGTATGGTGGCTTTTTTGGGCCTCTTCCTTCCGTCCTATTTCCATTCTACTTTTCTTGCAATTTCAGTTTCCATTGTAATTCCATCCAACTTCCATTCTTATTTTATCTAATTCCATCGTATTTTACTCGCCTTCCTTCTATTTGAATTTTAGCTACCTGTTGTTGTCGTTGTTTTTTTTGTTTTTTTTTGTTTTTAGTTTAGTTAATTTTATCATGTTAGTTATTTGTTTTCTACAATAATTTAGTTTCAGTATAGGATGCATGTGCGATGGAAGTAGGATGGGAATAGGATGGAAGGAAGTGGCCTGAAAAGCCACCATAAAAATGATGAACAAATGAAATGACAAATAAATTGGATTGAAAACAAAAAAATAAAAATAAACTTACACATTCCATTTTCCATGGATGCTTGTTGATATAGTTTACAAACTATCAATGTCTATTTCCATTTCATAATTGATATTGATCAGATATTGAGGGATAATATGCACAATTAGCTAACTGAGCATTATATTCAGTTTTAGAAAGATTGATGCATGAATATCAAGGGGGTTCACATAGACCCCCTGAATCCCCCCCCTGCCTACGCCCCTTTTATCTAGTATTCTTCCTCTGTCATATCTAGCAGTGTTCCTCTATCACCTCAGGTATTCTTCCTCAATCATATCTAATAATCTTTATCTGCCATATCTAACAGTCTTCCTATGCCATACCTAGTAGCTATTCTTCCTCATACTAGATACGACAGGCAGAGAAAGCTTACAAGCTAAAAATGGCAAAAGAACAATACTAAATAGATACAACAAATACTAGATAGTGAAGAAGTACTATTATAGATATGACAGGGAATATCTATCAGTTCGACTCCAATGTAATTTACTCCACTTATAAACCGAGAATCCTTATCATCCAGCTTCAATTCTCAAATATGACCTTTTCCAAGATATATTGGCCCATTTTGCTTGAAACGATTGCTAGCAAGGCCTTACACCAATAGCAACCATAGCAACATTTGACATAAATCCCATAAGTACCATTTCATGAATATTAGTAATATCATATGAAATGCATGACTATAAAACAAGAAATTAAGTGAAACATATGAACTGGTAGCTAAAATTACAACAACAAAAAAAAATTTTTTTAGAAACATAATACTTTAGAACTATATCCTACATATAAAAAGCCATCATTATCCACACAAATACTTACAGGATTAATACTTACAGTAAGTGAGTTAACATAATGACCTTTGGTGGTGAATATTACTACAGAACGTGATATATAGTCACATACATACACATACTCACGTGATACAAACAAATCCCATGGTCTGTTTAAATTTGTCTCACCAAAAGTATACAAAAAAGTACCATCTCTGCTGAAAACGTGAATGCAGGAGTTTCTGTAGTCAGCAAAATACAAGGCATTATTGTCAGATGAAATGGCCAAAATCATACCCATATTATATTTTATTTCTTTAATATAGTTTAGATGTCTATCATATACAGTGACAACGCCTGTTTGTGTACTGCTGACAAGAACTTGGTCATCTACCACAGCAAGACCTCGCATGGTACCAATAACATGTTCCAGTTTGTAATAGTCGACATGGGCACCTTGAGGATCACATTTTAACATTTTTTCATGATAGTAGTTTGATACTTCACAAATGCCATAGATGTTTCCCTCTTTATCCACATCGATTTTTCGAAGACTAGGAAATTTATGTTTCACTTGCAACGACTTTCCCTTGCCCGTTAATTTATCAATATTGTTACCACCAGCAGCAACCAAAATTTCTCCAGTAGAGTTCACTGTTAATCCAAATGCCGGAACTTTACATACTTTAACAGGCTTGTCAAAAGAGTTTGGGGACACGATAACAAAAAAGGGAAAAGAGTTTTCCAATACATTTTCATCAACAGTCAAGGTAACTGTATGGCGTCCACGAACAGTGGGTGTGTATGGAAAGGTATATACACCACTTGAAACTCGACTTACATCACAGATGGTAGAGTTACTATCGTACAGAGACGTCACAACACACGACACTGCACGCGATATAGTCAAAATCAGATTGTTTACATCCCTCAATGTCAGAGTAACTTCATTTTTTACACCAACTTCAGGAGTACCATTATTCATCACAAGCGTGCATTTACTGGCGTCAACCATAAACACCTCACTTATAGTAGCTTTAGATTGAACCAATTCTAGTAAAGCATCTTCACATTCCATTCCTACTGCTATATTAGGGACCTCCACTGGTGCTATAACCGTCTGTTGTTTCCACTGCTCTAACTCGTGTTCCATTCTATGCTGTATCTCAGTGAGCATGCTCATGACTTCAGTGTCTGAACAATGTTCCACACATTGCTGGGTACAGTCAATAACACTCTGGATCTCAGCATTGGATGATGATAAATTCTTCTCCTGAACATTGAGCTTGTCAACTTTATTTTGCACTAATTGAGAGGCTTTGGTCAGCAGTTCTCGCTCACGTTTGTCTAAGATCTCCCGAAGTCTCTTGAAAGATGATTCGATAGTACGAGATATCTCCTGACCCTGAACTTCACATTTCTCCTTCGCCATCTTCACCTCATCTATTGCTTCGCATAAGAGCAACGTTTGCTCCTTCAGTGGCTGCAATTTGTCTGTTAGTTCTCTCTTTGCCACAGATGCCGCCTTTTTACAGAATTCAAAATTACAGTCTCGGTGATCTTTTACTGTACAATGGTGACATATGAGGACTTCACAGTCAAAGCAATAGATAATCAAAGGCTCTTCATGATCCTCACACTTCACAGAATTTGGAAGCTCTTTGGTATAAATGGGCTGAGCTCTCCCATGTTTTAAATCTTCTAGCAGGGCAACTTCATGACTAACAAAAATCTTCATAATTTTGTGCTGTTGAGCGCAGCTTTCACAAATGAACATGGCACACTGGCGACAGAATGAGGCAGCTTTACCTCCCATGCTACACAACTCACAATGAACTTCGACCTTACCTTGGCATCGTTCCATCGTTGTAATGGTGGTTTTCAAACGATTAACAAAGAACGCCGTTTTCAGACCATCCACGCCCTCTTCGGGGAGAAGAGATTCACTACGACATTCAGGGCAGGAAAATGGCTTCTTATCGCCGGACCTAGCAGCTAATTTCACGATACAGTCTTTGCAGTAGTAGTGGAGGCACGGGAGGACTTTAGGCTCCACGTAATGCTCCTGACATATTCCGCAAGTGATTTCTCCTTCCAATTTATCCAACCCACCCGAGCTCATAATCGTCCTTTCGGCCATGGAGTGCACTCGTTAAATTCTCCTTCAGTTTGATAACTCTTTGAAGCAAACACTATATTTTTTGGGTCGATTTCAAATTTTCCCTATTTTACGCCCACTAGAGCGGAAATACGATGTTTTACTACGATATACCATGGATATACGGACTTCCTTACGTTTCAATTATATATACATACACAACAACATCAACAACAAAAAAAAAAAAAAAAAAAAAAAAAAGAGGAAATATGACGTAATTTCATCACTGTTGCTGGTAGTAATAATGTGGGTTTCCATGGTACTGCTGAGCTGGCTGTGAAGGAAAGTGTCCAGGATTTCTTGGCATACCAGGAGTGAAGTTGGAGTTAGAGAAGTCACCAGGAGGTCGGTAAGGAACTGCAACATAAACAAAAATGGTACATAAATAGTTAATGTCATTGATCACCCTTTACCTCTTGAAAAAGATTGGGGTTGTTGCTGGGCATGATTAGGAAACAGTGGAGTTGGATTTGAGTAGAACGGAGTTGTTGCTGGATACTGAGGTGCCAGTGGATGAGAAGGAAGAGCAGGATGAGGAACTGGTTGCTGATGCTGGGGACCTGCTGGGTAAGGAACTCCGGGTGGGTTATTGAAAGCTGGTGGGTAACCACCTGAGCCGTACGGCGTAGCACGAGCAGGTGGCCTAGTAGGGTATTGTGGTGATGCACGAGGAAAATACGCACTCATTTTAGGATTGGTCGTGTACTTAGGAGCTGGGGGCGTGGCACCTGACGAACCAACTCTTGCTTTCGATGGAGCCGTTTTCGATCCTGACTGGGTTTGGGGCTTGCCATCTTTGTTCGACCGCTTGCCCACTCTATCGGCTTTGCGATGTTTCTGCTCTGCTTCATCGTCTGAAAAGTCTCGCAAGTTTTCCGGCACTTCAGTGTCATCCTTCCATGATGCGTCAGAACCACGCTGCCTGAAAAAATGAATTATACAAATAAATAATAGCAAATTTTCTTGTTCTAACCACCAATATTATGCTAATTAAAACTAACCCAATAATAAATAACATAATATTGGCTGTTAGAACAAGATAATTATTATAATTATTTCAGCCGAGAATGACTGAATCAATAAATAAAAAGACTACAAAATAATAATAAAATAAAAGTATGAAAATCAAATCTTCAGATAATTAATATATTTTGGTAGTAGTACATGTAAATCTTAAATTGAGCTCAATATCGGACTCACTGAAGCAGCTGCTGAGTGAAGATGTACTTGGTCAGCTCCTGGTTGTCACGGACAACAAACACCTTAATGCCAGCTTTGAGGCCAAGTGTATGAGCATGCTCAGGAGAACGGACATGCACAGAGTAGTAGGGAGACTTCACCGGACCAAATATTTCGAACACCTAAATAAACATGTCGCACACTTACAATAAACACAACTAAAGCGCTGAAGTCTTGAATTTCGTTACTTTTAGGGTTTGTACGGGATTTTTCATTGGGGGTGGGTGACACTGCATGTTCCTAGCCACGCCTTATTTTATACCTATACTACTTTGATATACACCTGTTCATATACAAGAGTGTATATTTCACTACTCTGATCAGTGTTTGGTCACATACCTCTTATAGTCTTGCTACTCTTAAAAATTCAACCTTAGCTCCCTTCCCATTGTATGACACACTGACCCATACTTACTTCAACATGGTATGACAGACAGACTAGCTGTACATTCTACCTCAACTCTTGGTGTTAGACAGTGTGTAAGCCAGTACAGCTGGACAGTATCAAGTTAGCAGACAATGCCATGACTTAAACGTTCCAACAAGTAAATGTCAAGCTAGCCTCCTCATTCAACTACAAAATTCATAACAATGAATCTCTTTTACGATAAACACTTCCACTACTTGGACTCTACAACCCTCTGCTCTTCCAGCCTGCCACACCAACTCCCCCCCCCCCCTCTAATTTTAAGTAATTACCATTGATAAACTAATCTTGTCTTCAGACCACAGCACTGTTCCTTCATCCACTGGAGGTGCCTCAGGAAATCCCTGAACAATGACCAGCTCCTCAGTGATATGAGAAACCACACCCAATGGGAGGAGCTCCCCACCTATTGGGAACTTCATGTCACACGAATCCAAAGGTGGAAGATCCTAATCATAACAACAACAATAATACATTCCTCACATTAACTAACTAGGTAAAAACAACAAACACCTCAACCACATGATTATGACAAGCACTGCGAGCACGCTTAATTCCATTAACAAACATTCCTATATTAGACAGACCACAGCTAATAAAGTAATCTTCCGTGAATAAGATACATCATTTCATTGGCCACAAATCACTAATTGAAAAAAAAAAAAAAAAAAAAAAAAGAAGTGGAAAAAAATCTTACACAAGATTGAATAAAAAATAAATAAATAAAATAATAATTAAAACAAACCAATAAATGCACCTAATGTTGCAACACAACCACTACTGTTGTGATGACTCTTTACCTTATAGTGAATTTCTCCTTTGCTCATGTGCCCATATTTCCGGACTTTGTCATTCTCCCTACCACTATCCTCCTCACTGCAAACAAGAAAGACGTTCACGGTAACAATTAGAAATGATTTAAATGTTTTACGTTTATTTATAGAATGGTGGGTGATGTACCAGTATAATTGAGAAAAATGCAACCAGTGAAACAATATCCCATAATTGAACTGGTATAAAATATTAGTATCGGCAGTTATTAAATTCTCTTGACTCATTTAGCACAGAGTCAAAGGTCAGAGGTACTGCCTAAGGCTGTTTCGTGCTCGTGTGTGTATGTAGGCATGTATGTACGTGTGTATGTAGGTATGTATGTTGGTATGTATATAGGTGTATATGTAAGTGTGTATCCATGTAGGTGTGTATGTATGTGTGTGTGTATGTTTGTAAGTATGTGTGTATGTAGGTGCGTGTGTTTGTAGCGGCAAAGAGCATTGTTGAATCTAGCAATACAACATGGAAAGTGGAAATTTTGATAAGGAAAATTACAAGTTGTATGAAATAAATCCCAGCTAGAGCTAACTTGCTGTACACGCATACTATTAGCTCATCCATGCAAGAGTTTGGCTCAGTTCCATTCCACTCCTCTCACATTCAGCTCCTCCCTCATTTCTTACACTATTTTCAGTCTTGCTGAGTCATCATCATCGTCACTGGAATCTGACGAACTGTCATCACTCTCGCTGCTACTGCTTTCATCACTACTGGAATCGGATTTCAGGTTCTGGATTAGACCAAGTCCCATTCCCTGCTTAACTACAGGTTGAGGAGTAGCTGCTTGCTGAAAAGCAAACAAACAAAACACACAAATACATTCTCAAAAATGAAAACAATAAAATAGACTATATTTCAGATCAACAACCTAACACTCCAAAAATACAAAAAAAAAAAAACAACCTAAAAATAGAAAAGTTTAACAATTATTTTACTCCATATATCATTCTAGAACTCCCACACACATTACACACACATTACAGCATGAAATATTATTAGGAAGTGCTATCCTAAAATGACTTTCGGATTAGGTGAAAAGAAAAAAAAGTTACCTTTCTGCGCAATTGAAATCCTGTTTGCTCACTACTAATACAGCAGAACCTTAGTTATCGGCTGATTAGTCATAAATGAAAAAAATAATAAAACAGATGTTTACCAAACGGATATTTCCCAGAAATACTTGATACTATTGGAGACTATCTCGTCAATTTTTATATAGCTACCATATCTACAAAAACATTTCGGATAAAATTCTGTATTACAACATGCTATTATCTTTCAAAGCGGCTACTATCCACGTGTGGGGCTTTACTCTGAGTAAGGCAGGTGGGAAGGATACCAAGAGTAGCATCTAATTGAACATATGCATTACATATGTATACATACACACATACAGCACACACATGCACGCACACACACATGTGCACAGTAAGACTGAAAGTTTGGTACCATTTCAGATATTTTTTAAGTTTATATGAGCAGACCACAGGAATAACAGAGATACATGTTTATAACACTCATACTTGATATAGTTATACCTGTGATAATGACTCTGGGAACAAAACTCTGATATTACATTCTCCCAATGATTGCTATGATAGTGTCTCATTACTTGTAACTTATCCCCCACATCCCCCTTCAACTTTTAGTCTCTTTGACCATTCAACTGCTAAACACCACAATCTAGTGGAATGGTGTGGAAACTTTACTCAGCCCCAATCGCAAATCTACCACACCAGAAAAATGGGGAAAATCAACCAACAAAACTAACCTCAATTTGTGTCAGTAATTAGCATATTGAAGGATTTGTACAACTCCTCCTTTCTCTTATATAAGTCCCAGACTTACTCACCAAACTAGCTGCAGAAGAAGAGCTTGATGGGGGAGCAGCCACACCTCCTTGAGACGCCCCAGAAGTCTGAAGGGAAGAATCCAGTTTTTCCTGCGCGGTAGAAAGAGGATCAAACTCCAACGGCCCCAGAAGGAGAGTGCTCCGCGGGTTCTACCGTGCTCATCGACATTTTCTGCGTTGCGTAAGGAGGCATTAGCAAGACGAAAGAATTTACCTCGTGTCGAACGGGTAAGGTTCGATTTTGTTATTGATAACATTTCGTGTTTTTTTTGCAATGACGATATTTTACCTACTGGAGTTTAGATAGCCTTCGAATCTCCAGCATTTTATACATTCAAAGAATAACAAGAAACATGGTAGTACTTGTCCAAAGTTATGTGATGTAGTTATCACTAAGTATGATTTTTAGCATGTGACATTGTTTAATATAAAGCCCTACGTCATCATGCTCTACAAAAATGGTGGCTGAAAGGGAAAAGATTATTTTCAAACCTCAGATTCTGTCGTTCCTTAACGGCATGCGTTGTAACAACATCTAAGGCACGCTCTTCTTTATCATTCTTATTTTGTGTACATGTACTTCCTCCTTTTTTTTTTTCATGTGGAAACAACCGTGGCGACCTTTACCGATGCCTACTCTTCATCGTGTAGTATACGACGGTGAGCGATTTTTTAAACGACGCACCTTTTGAGGACTTAGAAAAAATTCTGGAAATACTTAGGTACAAAGTACAAGATCTTTTATACTTTGAACCTTATGTTGCTTTTTTTTCTCGTCAAGACACTGACAGCGAAGTCTTGTCCAACTTATCCCAATTTTATTTGAGCTGTTGTGGAGAATAGTGAAGGGAAGTGGAGGGGAGTCGGTACTTTGACCATAGCTGGAACGTATAGACCCCTCTTGCAGTTACGTAATGTTTTATTACGTAAGCTTCCCGTCGGCCATATGTTGGTGTACCGGAAGCAGCGTGGCCGTGCACTAAAAATGAATCCGACGAAAAGAAGGTTGTTGTTAGAAGGCTACTTTTCATCTTTGAGGGGTGCAGATGGGAAGAAGAGATACTTGGCTAAGTTGAGTGTTATAAACGGTTTTGATCCTTATGAGGAAAGATTGGAATGATGATGTGGATCTTTGGCCAGGCATCACTTACGTGCATCTTGGAATGTATTTACTAGCAACTCCTAGCCCATATACAGGCGAAGACTTACTGAATTACAAGAGCCTGGATTGCTATGTGAATTTTATATCTGGCTGGGTCCGGTAAGTGCTAGTGAAGAGCTTTGATGACAAAAGGGTTGTTATTGGAAAGGTAATATATTCATCTAATACTATGCTTTTTGTTTGTTAGTTTGTTGTTGTTTTTTCCCTTCAATTACTTGTATAAACCATAATTATAGGTAAACCATTCACAACGATTGAGTGTGAAGCCTCTCACTCCGTGGGTCATCGCTGAAGTCAGCGGTAAAATTATTTCTGCTCACTGTGATTGCATGGCAGGATTAGGTGAGAGTTGCTCTCATGTGGCATCTCTTCTTTGGGCTATTGAGTCTGGAGTACGCATCAGGGATTCCATGACAGTAACAGAAAAGAAGTCTTATTGGGTTCTACCAGCTGGTGTAAAGGAAGTGCCTTATGCACCTGTAAAAAGCATTGATTTTGTAGGGAAGAAAAGGAGTTTTGCAGCTCTACATTCACTAGACTTTAGGCACTCCACCTCACCCACCCCATCCTCATCATCTACTTGTAGAAGTGCATCAAGATCGCCTACACCAGTACCAATACTCAAGCCACCTACACAAGAAGAAGTCACTGGTTTCTTTTCTGAGTTAGCTACTTGTTCCACCAAGCCAGCAATCCTATTTCTGGTAGAGCCACATTCTTCTAGCTATATACCAATATCACTCGATGAAGGTCTTCCTCCATGTTTATCTGAATTATTTAAACCTGAATACCTTAAACTAAGCTATGGTGAATTGATAAAATTAGCTGAAGATTGCATGATCACGGTTAAATCTGAAGCGATAGTATGTGCTGAAGAAAAAACCAGGTTACAATCCAAATCAATGGTATGGTTTAATATGAGAACAGGAAGAATAACAGCATCATGTTTTCATAGAGCCGCTCGCACGAATACTGCTTCACCATCTATCTCCCTTATAATATCAGTATGCTATCCTGAGAAAATGAAATTTAAATCTGCTTCAACATGTTGGGGCTGTGAGCATGAAGATATTGCTCGTACTAAGTACAAAAGTTTTTCTATCCTTGCTCATCATAACTTTGAAGTTCGTAAGTGTGGTTTTTTTTATTAGCAGTGATTTTCCGTTTCTTGGAGCTTCTCCAGATGGCTTAGTAACCTGTACATGTTGTGGTGAAGGGATTTGTGAAATTAAGGTATGTCTTTGTTTTTTTTAAGGCTTGATATTGACCTGTTTATGTTCTTTTTATCCTAGTGTCCATACTGTCACAGAGAAGATACTATCTCTACTTCCATAGGAGACCCCAAATTCTGCTTAGTTGAAAGTGATCAAGGATTTCAGCTCAGACATGACCACTCGTATTATTATCAGGTGAATATTTTTTGACAAACTATATAAATATTTATTTCTAATAGAATGTATGATTATTTAAGGAATTATTTTATCCAGGTGCAGTGTCAGCTTTTTTGTAGCAAAAACTTATTGTGATTTTGTCGTATGGACTGAAAAAGACATACACATTGAAAGAATATACCCAAATGAGGAGTTTTGGCTAATAAATGTGGAAAAAGTTAAACATATCTTTATTACGTCTATTCTGCCTGAGTTAATGGGAAAATTTCATTCTCGTACATCTTCTGTTCAATCTGGGGTTGAACCACAAGAGCCTGATCAAAGTGTAACCTCATTTTCACTTAATAAAGATACTTCTGTGAACACAGGCAATGATGAACTACTAACATATTGCTATTGTAAAGGACCAGAAGAAGGAGAAATGGTGGGGTGTGACAATTCGGAATGTGTATACAGATGGTTTCATCTCAAGTGTCTAATTCTTTACCAAAGTCGAAATTTTGGTACTGCCCAGACTGCAGAAAGCATCCTGAATTTCAAAGAAAGAGAAAGAAGAAAATGATTAGCTAAATTCTCCAACCATCTTACTTTTCTTGTTTATTTAATTAGCTATAGCTACATTTTCAGAAACTGTTTGCTTTTTTGTCCTTTTTCTCACTTATTAGGATAATTTTTTGAAAGTCATAATTTTTTGACGTTATCAACAATCAATTTACTAATCAAATGGAATAACAGAGTCACACATATTTGTAAGTGCACATGCCAAATACACAATTTTGTCCAGTGTTGTTTTACTTTCATTAGCTGAAGTGACAAAGTCAATGGGTTGAGTTGCACTGAGAAGAGAATATTTCTTTCGAATGTTTCCAATAACTCTTTCCACATGAATTCGAACATTGGCAATGTTTCGAGTTTGCTCTACTTCAATGCCGCTCAGCTGTGGCTTGCCTTTGGTGAAAGCTGGAATTTCAATCTTTGAGCAATAATAGCCAACAGAATCACTGATGTCAAACCCACGGTCGGCTAATATAGTGTCACCAGGAATAAGGTTGCTAAGTAATGAACAGTGCTCGGTTAGATATTTGTCACTAGTTCTTCCCCCCCAGCCATCAGAAATGTAACTTACTGTCCCTTGTGGTGTAATACCAATCAAATATTTGACGGTGTTATGGTGCTTGTAAGAAGAAAATATTTGAGCACGTGCTAATAAATTTGTTGGGCGATCGAGAAAAATTTCAAAGCAGTCAATAATTAGAATACAATTGGGGTAATGTTTACGAAATACCATTGGCATAGTTTTCTTAAGACTATCCCTGTCAGGCCATATAATAAGAGGTTTGAGTTTTATGTACAATACTTCAAGTACATGAAGGAAGATCCGGCTAATCGTAGAACTATTTGCGTAATTTCAAATAGGGCTTTACATATATAAACAGCTTGTGAAGCAACTCCCATGTGCTCAATCCCGTGTAATACAAAACTTTTTTATCATCATCCCGAAAATAACTTTCATTTAATGTCAGTTCTTCCACTTCATTTCTTAGCATTTGTACTTTCGCCTTTAACACAATATTTTCATCTTTAATCTTCATTGCTTCTGATTCAATAGTTGTTAAATCATTCAAATGCAACACAGTTTGAACTGCGACACCATCATCATTTTTTGCTGTTGCAGGATTATCTTCCACTATCAAGGCATCACTTGTGGCAGCAGTTTCTGTTTCTGCATGTTGTCCCCTCTTCCTAGCCATCCTTCTTTCATACCTTTCTTTTGAGCCTCATCACCATCATCATTTTTTGCTGCTGCAGGATTATCTTCCACTATCAAGGCATCACTTGTGGCAGCAGTTTCTGTTTCTGCATGTCCCCTCTTCCTAGCCATCCTTCTTTCATACCTTTCTTTTGAGCCTTCATCACCATGTCCAAAGCTATAACCAAGCTTCAGTGTAGGAGCCCAGTCTGGATTACTACGTCGAAAAGTCGTGCAGGAGAACCACCAGCAAAATGAGCAGAGCAAACTCTAGTGTTAGGATATTGTTCAGTCTTCAGATCACCTCTCCTGATTCTAGCTACCCACAAGTTCTTGCCTTTTCTTGCTCAATTCTTGTGTCTGAGGGCCTTGATGCGTTAGAACAGTGGGAAGTCTGAAAAATCTCTTTTCTTTATCCCTGCCACTCCTATTCACGCAGCCAACGATAGCACAAACGACCATACTACTTATCAACGCCACACGATCAATGGTACACCAACATGGCCGCCACGAATTCGTGACGTCAAAACCACACCTACTGCAAGGGGTCTAATAGACCCCTTGCAGTAGGTGTGGTTTTGCAAGGGGTCTATTACCCTTGCCCAGCTCCTTTCCATGAATTGTCTACCTGCAGTTTAGGTACTCCTTAAGAAAATAAGCCATTATTAGAGAATTGTTGCATAGTGATAAAAGTGTTTTGACCCCACCTCAAAGACACACCCACTTTGGTTATTGATTAAATATTAATTGAATGGGTGGTTCACCTAGTCTGGGATACCTAAACCCAACCTTACACTACAATAGGCTTAGGACATCTCTATACTTGTCCTGTTTGTGTATACTTGTCCTGTTTGTTGTAAGTATGTTTCTTTAAAATAGGCGTACAAACATTATCAATGTAAACTGGTCATTGTAAACTCATATATGTATATGTATATATATTGTTGAACAAGTACATATGTACAGTATTTGGCTGAGACAAATTACCGTCAGGCTTCACCTCCTTTTATTATTATTATTATTGTTGTTGTTGATTATTTTTATAGTTTTGTTGTTATTGTTATTATTGTTTCTTGTTTTAATTTTTTTTGTTGCTTTACTTTTGTCTATTTAATATTGATATCTATTTGATCAGAACATTTCACTAATCATTCTGGTATCGCACACACATGTGTGTGTGTACATATGTGTGTGTGTGTGTGTATATACATTATTATTCCCAATACTGTGGAAATGTTAGTAAGGTTGTTGTTCCTCTCTAAATATAGTTGCAGGAGTTCCACTCTTACGTTGCACACTTCCTTTTTTGTACGAGTCATTTCTTTGCTTCAGCCAGCATTTGTAAGACTGCTATAGTCAGAATGAGAGTATAGGATTCTGCTGACATTTATTATAGTAAATTAGTAGGAATTCCAGCTGCAGTATTTCCATAGGATTTGTATTATGTAAGTGTGTGTGTTTGTTCAGAGACAATTGTCTGATGTGTTTTAAAAAGAGATCACTCAAAGGCATTCCTTGGTAGTACTGTAAGGTTCCAGTTGTGTTGGAACATGCAGAACAACCTTACCTGGGATGGATCTTTCATTATATTGCAGTCATGATTGTTGTTGTTTTGTTGTTTGTGTGGGATATAGCTAGGTGAAACATTTTCTGAGTGAGGGGAGTGGTCTCCGAGAGCTAGTGAGCTACATGATGTTCAGATACCAGTTGGAAGTCAGGTGAGTGAAGACTGTGACTTTGTGGTGTATCTTATTATACAAGTATATAGTCTCCTGTCAGTCTATGCTGGTATGGTACAGTACTGTGTGTATTATGGGATAGTCCTGTAGCCCATGGCATCATAAAGATTCCTATAGAATATCCACTGTAGGAATCCCCTCCTTGCGGTTGAAAGTCCAGGTGTCCTATTATGTAATCATGAAAACAAAGAAAGTTACAGAACACCGTGAAAACGCGTGAAAAAGATGTGTATATGATATGTCACAAGTTCAAACATAGGCACTCACATAAAAGAAACACACAAGCACATACTCACACGATAAAAATAAATAAATAACAAGCTATTATTATGAGACTCTGAAGCCTAGAAATACATTATGATATGCCACGAACTGGTGACAGGTAAACATATATATGTTCTTTACATTACCTTGTGGTTGGTGTTGTAGGAAGCTCCCTCAGTTGTCACTCGACCTCCTCTACAAAGACTCCGGAGTAGTGACGCCATGATTCCTCTAGTCACTAAGCCCAAGTCCTCAACTGGTCGTCAGCCTCAGGCACGGGCCACCACGGAGTCCTCAGACATTCACATCTGTGTGCTGTGCCTCAAGGCACTCATGAACAATTCAGTGAGTCTCTTAGTTTCATTTGTCTTGTAATAACACTTATTAATGTTGGCAAGCAAACAAGGAACTATCTGGAGTGTGAAAATTTGATAGAATTATGACGACCTTTTAGTGAAAGACTCTTAGACCTTGCAAAACTGGCTGGTCTTGAGCTAGTCTAACTGTCAACTGTTTGTGTATGTATTTATTTATTTATTTATTATTTTATTATTATTATACTATAGCAGCGTCTTTTTCAATGCAAAATGTATGGTAATACCACAACAGTGGAGAAATTAATAGTGCTCTAAGCAGGAAATGTATTGAATGGGAACGTTACATGAAACATAAATAATTAATTAAGTGCAGTCATGTCAGTCACCACTGGCACATAAAAGGTAAAGTATCATTAGGTGTTTCAAGTTATAACTTCGGGTGCCGTAAATATTTTGACAATTTAGCTACCAGTTTGTAGTATAGCTGGGCTGGCTCTCTCGCCACTCTGTGCTTTAAGAATTTGATTTAGACCCAAGAGTGACTCGCTCACTCGCTAATTTCTACTTTAGGTTGTTGTTTTTTTCTCGTCCCACAGTGTTTTATACCTTTTTTTTTGTGTTTTTTTTAAGTTCAGAATATATGCACATCTACTAAACTCACCGACTGGTGACACTGATGTTCTCCCTCCTCCCCTCTGCCTCTCCCCCTAGTCAAAAATCCTGTATCAAACCCTGATTATAAAGTGTGTTTGTTAGTTGTTTTTTTTGTTTTTTTTGTTTTTTTGTTGCTGTTGTTTTTTGCTAGTGTAGCTGTAGCATTAAGGTCTCACTAGTACCAGCTAAAGACTCTGCCATTAAACTACTACAGTACGTCTTAAAAATTTACTGCAAACAAATACATATGGTGCATGCTTAGATATTTAGTGTGATGATCCTTACCACATAATCCCATTGCAACATATTATTAGCTACATGTACATTAAAAAAAAATTTCTGTGAATTGCATGTATTTTTGGACAGCAAGAGTGCCTACTATACAGAAATCAGTTTTTAGTTGTTTTTTTGGTGTGTTTTTTTTTTTGGTGTTGTTGTTGTTTTAACAATGATACTTTTCTTGTGTTTCCCACACCCTTTACCTAAATGCTCCGCTCATAATAGGGTCTGGGGACTTTGCCTTATCAAATTTGTTGCAATTCCCGGTTTGTTTGAATATCAATGCCCTTTTACCCAGAGGAATATCATCCACGCACACATGCATTCATTGAACTCAAACAACAGCAACATAAGACATTGTGGAGAGACGCTTCAGTCAATAACCATTTTACTACCACTTTCCTCCAAAGCCTTTTGAGCTAGTGTCCGTTCTGGCTGAAACTCACAATCTTTGTCATTTTTACTTGCTTCACATGTATATCTATACATAAATTCTTATTTCTGATTCTTAGTCATTATATAAAAAAGGTTTCCATGAAACACACATACATATTGTTTAACCCTTCCTAAGTGGTAAGCACAATGACTAGCCTTACACCTTAATAATGCTAATAATAACTAGGGGGTGCGCTCAAAGCACACAGTGTGGCGAGTGAGTTAACCCAGCTATAAAAAAAAAAAAAAAATTGGGGGAAAAAACAACAACAACAAAAAAAAAAACACCACAGCTAAATTGACGATACTTTACCATTTATTGACAACAATTTATGGTACAGGACGTTTTTGTATACTGGGCTAGCTCACTCGCCACACTGTGTGCTTTGAATACACCCCTAGTAGCATGAAGCCTATTGACACCAAAAGCTGTATTTGAATATTCCTGCGTGCCTTGAAACGAAATCAACAGCTTTGTTTACCTGATTTTGTTATGGACTCAATTAATGACCACAAAGTAGGATTAATTCGACTTATTTCTTTATTAATATCAAGCATTTGTGTGGATATTTTGAATTAGATTGCTTCATTGTTTCAGAGAGAATTAGCTAAATTGTTTATTATTTCTCCAGCTCTTGATACAATTATTTCATCGGGACAATTATGTTGTGGATTAGAAGTGAACTCTTCTCCAGCTTCCAAGCTATTTGTTCCTAGAGCCCATGACAAGCTTGTAAGAAGATCCCCATCTTTTCTATATATATGATGAGCAACACATATACATGCACTAGGATCTGGCTATCAATGCAATGCTGTTACAGAAATTCTTTTTTAATGTCACTCCAGCCACCATAGTGTAAGTATTTTGGGCAAGATTTGCCACATAAGTAGCAAGTGCTGCAAGGCTGATTGCAATGGTATTTAGAATACTTTTTCTTGTTACCTTCAGATGCCATTGATGCTTACTGAATGTCTGAGATAGTGGGCTGCGTAAAGCAGTGAATTTGAGACAGTAGCAAGGTGAGGATCAGATACTGAAAGCTAAAATTTAATGATGATGATGATAACTCTATCATATATTCTCAATAATGATAATAATTAATTATAGTAATTCTAATACAATGGCTGATAATAAACTTACCTTCACGGCAAAAATGAGGACTAGACAGCAGCCACTCAGCGGCAAACTCAAGGGCCGGACACAGCGGCAAACTTGAGGGCTGGACACAGCGGCAAAAGGTATTGGCATAAACATGGCTTTGACTTTTGAAACTGTATAGACCCTCACTGCAATCATTTAACATACACATACTGTTTCTTCATCATCCCAATAATGTTTGCAATAGTGAAACTGCCTGTTTAGAGAATGGAAAATGGACAACAGCACTTTTCTCATTCACTCTCTTAATATCTAAGGTCGAAGGGTTATTTCCCTAACTGCAAGCGGCTGTATGAATTCTCATCGTTCTACTAGCAGCAGTAAGCGAAGTCGAAATCGGTCAGAATTGTTGGCCTATCCAAGAGGCCCTCTTTTTCAAGAGCTGAAGAAAAGCTGAAGGAGTTTAATACTCCCAAGGCTCCCAGCATTCGGTATTCTGACTTTAAAGCTCGAGCACAAACCTGTTCAAATTACAAGAAACATAACACCGTTAAATTCCTTATTGGTATCACACCACAAGGTATACCATTTCATATATATCTCAGGGATGGGGTGGTAGAGGTTCTGATGTGCACATCACAGAGCATTGTAAACTACTGGAAAAACTTCTACCTGGTGACATTATCCTGGCTGATCGTGTCTTCACTATTCAAGAAAGTGCAGCCATTGTTTGTGCTGAAGTTAAACTGCCTCCATTTAGCTACAAGAGGAAAATCTCAATTAAGTAAATTGGAAGTAGACAGGGCTAGGGATTTGTCCAAGTTTGAATTCATGTTTAACGGATTATTGGTGTTGTTAGGCAAAAATATTCTATCCTACAGTCAACTTTACCAATAAAAATGATAATGTGCGACAATGATAAAAAATACAGCACCATTGATAAAATCGTAACAATTGCATGTGCTCATGCAATGTATGTGACTGTTGTTTCATCTAACTAGCATCACCAAAATAGTACATGTAGCTACCCACTGAAATCATATTTTGTTCATTTAATTTGTTGCATTTGCAATTATAATACATTGATGATATGGATGAATATCATTAAACATAATTGAAGTCAATTTTAAAGCAAAATAAAATGAAATAACAAACTGATGCTAATAAACTAGCTAATGAGCTGATTTGTGTTTCTTCTTGTTCATAAGTGCAGCGCATTCCTTGCTTTCGGTCCGTCTTCAAGAGTCAATTTCAAGCATTGTAGATGAAACCATTGTATAGTCATTATCACAACCTTTATTTCCTTCTTCACCTTTCTTGCAATAGCACCAGACATCATCTTTTGCTTCAAATTGAGAATTGGCATGTTCAATACAAGTTGGTTCCTTGGTCAAAACCTTTCCCAAGACTTCAGGCAAAATTCCTATTTAGATAAAGGGTTGCACTTTTTGTAAGGCTTCTGTAATAAACTTGTCATCAAATGCAATCCTCTGCACAAATAAATCTTGATTGGTACACACAATAAAATCGCCATAAATAGTGTTACAAAATTTCATTTAAATTTGAATTTGAAAATAGTAACTGTGGGTGCGTTTGATTTCCATTTTCCCTTCTTGCGTGTACCAATCAATAAATCTTGATTGGTACACACAATAAAATCGCCATAAATAGTGTTACAAAATTTCATTTGAATTTGAATTTGAAAATTGTAACTGTGGGTGCGTTTGATTTCCATTTTCCCTTCTTGCGATTTTTCTAAAAAAGAAACTTCACCTTCAAATTCGGGTAATGTTTTGTTTCTGCAGGAATATGGACACTTTATTTCAAGTACACCACGTCCACAGCATTGACACGAAACAAATCCATCTGGTGTGCCCCCATTAATGGATATTTACTGCTTAAAACGAGACCACTAGGAGAAATCATGAATTGTGTATGCTTACTCTTGTATTGAGCAATATATGCTTCACGCCAGGTCCTTACAGCCCCAAGTACATGCAGCTGAATAAAACTTACTACTCTCTGGATAGCAAATTGATTTAATTATTGATTGTGATGGGTTAGCTAGGCTGTTACTCGGCCAGTTCGTTGCTGAAACCATACTTTAGATTTGGATTGACCTCTAGTTACTTCTTCAACCATCTTCACCTGATCTTCACTCACAGTATATGACTTGTAAAATTCTTCGCATTTTTTAAGCAGTTCCGGATAACTCAAATTCAAATAATCTGGATTATAGTAAGGTTTCAGAATTTTTTTACTTTCTACCAAGGGAACATATGATTCAGAAAATTCTGGAACAATGGCAAGAATAGCAGGCTTACTTTTTAGTTTTGAAAGGGCTGTAAAAATATTTACTTTTTTCAAGCTCAGACGGGTCCTTAACTTTGACTGATTTACTTGTTGCAGAACTGGAGCTACCTTCAGTTCTAGTAGTATCTCCTAGCTTAGAAACAGAAAAATTAATTTTAGCAAATTGGCTCATATGAAACATTTTGAAAAGAAGGAGGTAGCCATGAGCAAGGAAGAGAAGTGCACGATGTCTGTTTCTTCATTTTAGAATTTTCCTCTAAAAAGCAAAAAGAAGTCCAGCAACATGGGAACACGCTTCCCCAAGACCTGCCATGCACGTACAATGAGCAGCACGAACACAACCACTTTGTTTTATACCTACCCAAGGCTTCAAAGGAAGAGCTGATAAACTTTGAGAATGACGCACCAAACAAATAGCAAGGAAAGTGTCATTGTTAACAGTACTGTGTACCATGACTTTACTAACCCATCCATCACAATAGTATTTGTAACTATCAAGACTCTTGTATGCTTTTAGACTCTCTTTGGTGTACAAGCTTGGAGTTTCAATCGAATAGTTGTAGATGTCAGGGTATTCAACATTAGGCCATTCATACCAAGCTAAACTGGTGATCACCGATTGTGCTGGCTTTTCCCACATTAAGTAAGGGTCTTCAATGTTACCCAAGTTCTAGCTTCCTTCTGTAGTGCTGCTGATCATCCCCCAAAGTGTACTGAAGTAGATGCTAGTCACAGCTACACTGCCACCCGTACGCTTGTACAGCTTCTGCCACCCAAATGGCCACGTGGATCAGTTGCTACGCGATAAGGCGTGGCCACGCCCAACGTGAATAACCTCTATAGGTAGATCGTAAACCATTGCTGTTTCATGAGCAAAGGCCTTCAATTTGCACCCCAGCAAATGCCAGGTACCCAATCACAGCTGGGTGGACTGGTGGGACTGGTGGGAGGCAGGTGGAAAATCAGATGGAAATAGTTGCCTGAGTTGGGCTTGAACTCAGGATGCACAAACCCACATAGTTCAAAATTACAGTTACTATTCATCTTGCAGGTGACTTCTGGACCAGATTACTGGACCATGCCTCTTGATAAATCGCTCTATACATCTGCTGCAGCTGGCTAAACAGGTTTCACCTTATGTCAACGTTTCTTCTTATGACCAGTCTCAGTAGCTCCCTTGCTCCTAGCATCATCTCCATACCACTAGACACACCTCCACATTAATAGACGTCACTTGGAACCCTCTACATATGGACCGTGAAAGAGTCTAGACAATTTCCAGTATTTCCCTTGGGACTCAGATGGCACGAGAACCATGACACTTTATCCCACTTGTCAATCAGGTTCCTCTGTCATACAATCATAAGCCTTCTTTTGTGCAGATTGAGCTTTCACTATGTTGTCCAATGCAAGTTTTCAGGCAAGAGCCATTTGGGTAATGAGCTTGGAAAGTACAGTGTGTGATAATGTGTGTTATCTCATGGGTCACGTACCTAAAAATGAAATTGTGAAGATATCTAGCATGGAATGAAATATATATCTCTTAGATCACATATTGCACAAGAAATTAAATAATTTTCATTAACCTCCACGCAATTTCATGAATAGGTGACACAATGTATTTTTCTTGCATTACCCTGTTGTATGAGAATGATTATGTAGAGGAGCTGCTAAGCACTTTGTGTGCACAATATAACAAACTGCAATATCCAAAGGTTGGGCGGACTCTGCCCCCTACCTATCCAAGTTGGGAAGGGGGAGCTGGAACACCCTGAGTTGTTCCCACCTTCCTCCAAGCCAGGTGGTCACCTTTTTCAGTAACCATGATCCGATGATGAGCAAGATATGTCGCAAAATTTTGTAAATAGATGGAAATAGTAATCATAAGGTAGCTACTACAGTTGGAATAACAATGCTTCAGAAGATGGATGTTCAAGGCTAGTGCCTTATGAGTAGTAGCTATATCTGCACATGAGGACCGAATGCTATTACTGCACACTTGATGATATATCACTTGATGAACCACACCCATGAGAATTTTGGTTGATGCTGAATTATTAGAGCTACAAAGTGAGAAACTGGTAAAGTGTTACAATTAGTTACGACATCATCTGGCCGTGCACCATCTATGGATTGTGAATCTTGACTTTGAAGAATAGCTATTTTAAGTCGATGGGTCTGGACAGACTTCCTCATCCAACAAAATTTTCAAGATGGAACCCTGATTGCCAGATAACCTTTATAGCCAAATTCTAAGCGCACTTGCACAGAATTGATATATAGCTACTTAATGGAGCCAAAGATAAAATCAGCTACGTGACATAGCTAGATCTAAACACTTTCATGAAAGTGTGACAGCTAGTAGTAGCTAGCTAGTAGTAGTTAGCTACATGACAACTTGTGGTCTAACTGTAGTAACAGAATAGCTAAGTAGCTATAGTCAGGTATGAAAAGGTCACATAATGTGAAACTAGTCGACTAAACAAGCTACATTATTCACAATAGCTATATTATTTTCTTTACAGAAAGGTACTGTGGCATATGGCACTCTCATAAAGACTGTTAGGCTGGCAAAGAGAGGGCTGTATACTAATACAACATCAATAGCACTACATGTACTTAGCTATTAGGGGGAAATGCTTAATAGACGTGATTAGCTGGTTATCTCACTATCAAGCATTCCACAGTGATCAAGTGAGTCCACTAGCTAGGTCTTAACGTAATTTCTTCCTGTGTCTCCATTTTTTTTGTGACAAAAACAAAAGCAAAGGAAACCAACTACTTATTTTGCATTTCTAGAGTAAAGTTACTCATTTTACCCACCTTTTACATATTTTGTGTTCCAAGAAGAGTTTTAAGACCAAACTATTTTGTGGTAGCATAAAGTTCTGAAGAAGCTTGCTGCTGAGCAAATTGGCAGGAGATCTAATTTTAGCTATCAGAATAGATATGACAGAGGAAGATTAACTACTAGATATGACCAGAGGAAGAATACTAGATATGACAGAGGAAGAAAACTAGAGGAGAATACTAGATATGACAGAGGAAGAATACTAGATATGACAGAGGAAGAATACTAGAGGAAGAATAATGTTATGAGAGAGGAAGAATGCTAGAAGAATACTAGATATTACAGAGGAAGAATATTCAGAGAGGAAGATCACTAGATATGACTGAGGAAGAATACTAGATATGGCATAGGAAGACGACTGTTAAGATATGGCAGATAAAGATTATTAGATATGATTGAGTAATAATACCTGAGGTGATAGAGGAACACTGCTAGATATGACAGAGGAAGAATACTAAATAAAAGGGGCGTAGGCAGGGGGGGTTTAGGGGGTTTATGTGAACCCCCTTGATATTCATGCATCAATCTTTCTAAAACTGAATATAACGCTCAGTTAGCTAGCTGTGCATATTTTCCCTTCAATATCTGATCAATATCAATTATGAAATGGAAATAGACATTGATAGTTTGTAAACTATATCAAATGGAAAATGGAATGTGTAAGTTTATTTTTATTTATTTATTATTTTTTTTCAATCCAATTTATTTGTCAATTCATTTGTTCATCGTTTTTATGGTGGCTTTTCGGGCCACTTCCTTCCATCCTATTCCCATCCTACTTCCATCGCACAGGCATCCTATACTGAAACAAAATTATTGTAGAAAACCAATAACTAACATGATAAAATTAACTAAACAAAAAACAACAACAACAACAACGGGTAGCTAAACTCAAATAGAAGGAAGGCGAGTAAAATACGATGGAATTAGGATGGAACTAGAATGGAAGTTGGATGGAATTACAATGGAAAGTGTGAAATTGCAAGGGAAATAGAATGGAAATAGGACGGAAGAGGCCCAAAAAAGCCACCAAAAGCCACCATACATTTTATCACTCCATCATGGTAGACCTTGAGCGAAGTGTCGAGCTGGTTGGTTTCACCAAACATCTATTTTAAGTTAAATAGGGGTGGGCTTTATGAAATGGGTGTGGTTGTGGTAAAATGAGTGTTTAGACTTTAGGTTAATGCTGAGTCCCCCTGAAGAATCCTGTACACTACTGTAGATACGACAGAGAAAGATTATTAGATATGGCAAAAGAAGAATACTAGATACGACAGGCAGAGAAAGAATACAAGCTAAAAATGGCAAAAGAAGAATACTAGATAGCTATGACAGGAAGAGTACTAAATAGATACAACAAATACTAGATAGTGAAGTACTATTATAGATATGACAGGGAATATCTATCAGTTCGACTCCAATGTAATTTACTCCACTTATAAACCGAGAATCCTTATCATCAGCTTCAATTCTCAAATTTGACCTTTTTCAAAATAAGTGGCCCATTTTGCTTGAAACGATTGCTGAGCAGGCCTATAGTACATTAATAGCTAGCTACATAGCAATATTTGACATAAATCCCATTAGTACCATTTCATGAAAATTAGTAGCTAATAATCATTGCATAATACCATATATGAAATGCATGACTATAAAACAAGAAATTAAGTGAAACATATGAACTGGTAGCTAAAATTACAAAAACAAACAAACTTTTTTTTTAGAAACATAACACTTCAGAACTACATCCTACATACAAAAAGCCATCATTATCCACACAAATGCTTCCAGGATAAGTACTAACAGTATATGAGTTAACATAATGACCTTTGGTGGTAAATATTACTACAGAACATGATGTATAGTTACACACATACACATGCTCACTTGATACACACAAACCCCATGGCTGTTTTAAATTTGTCCCACCAAAAGTATACAAAAAAGTACCATCTCTGCTGAAAACATGAATGCAGGAGTTTGTGTAGTCAGCAAAATACAAGGCATTATTGTCAGATGAAATGGCCCAAATCATACCCATATTATATTTTATTTCTTTAATATAGTTTAGATGTCTATCATAAACAGTGACAACGCCTGTTTGTGTACTGCTGACAAGAACTTGGTCATCTACCACAGCAAGACCTCGCATGGTACCAATAACATGTTCCAGTTTGTAATAGTCGACATGGGCACCTTGAGGATCACATTTTAACATTTTTTCATGATAGTAGTTTGATACTTCACAAATGCCATAGATGTTTCCCTCTTTATCCACATCGATTTTTCGAAGACTAGGAAATTCATGTTTCACTTGCAACGACTTTCCCTTGCCCGTTAATTTATCAATATTGTTACCACCGGCAGCAATCAAAATTTCTCCAGCAGAGTTTACTGTTAATCCAAATGCCGGAACTTTACATACTTTAACAGGCTTGTCAAAAGAGTTTGGGGACACGATAACAAAAAAGGGAAAAGAGTTTTCCAATACATTTTCATCAACGGTCAAGGTAACTGTATGGCGTCCACGAACAGTGGGTGTGTATGGAAAGGTATATACACCACTTGAAACTCGACTTACATCACAGATGGTAGAGTTATTATCGTACAGAGACGTCACAACACACGACACTTCACGCGATATAGTCAAAATCAGATTGTTTACATCCCTCAATGTCAGAGTAACTTCATTTTTTACACCAACTTCAGGAGTACCATTATTCATCGCAAGCGTGCATTTACTGGCATCAATCATTAACACCTCACTTATAGTAGCTTTAGATTGAACCAACTCTTGTAAAGCATCTTCACATTCCATTCCTACTGCTATATTAGGGACCTCCACTGGTGCTATAACCGTCTGCTGTTTCCACTGCTCCAACTCGTGTTCCATTCTATGCTGTATCTAGTGAGCATGCTCATGACTTCAGTGTCTGAACAATGTTCCACACATTGCTGGGTACAGTCAATAACACTCTGGATCTCAGCATTGGATGAAGATAAAGTCTTCTCCTGAACATTGAGCTTATCAACTGTATCTTGCACTAATTCAGAGGCTTTGGTCAGCAGTTCTCGCTCACGTTTGTCTAAGATCTCCCGAAGTCTCTTGAAAGATGATTCGATAGTACAAGATATCTCCTGACCCTGAACTTCACATTTCTCCTTCGCCATCTTCACCTCATCTATTGCTTCGCATAAGAGTAATGTTTGCTCCTTCAGTGGCTGCAATTTGTCTGTTAGTTCTCTCTTTGCCACAGATGCTGCCTTTTTACAGAATTCAAAATTACAATCTCGGTGATCTTTTACTGTACAATGGTGGCATATGAGGACTTCACAGTCAAAGCAATAGATAATCAAAGGCTCTTCATGATCCTCACATTTCACAGAAGTTGGAAGTTCTTTAGTAAAAATGGGCTGGGCTCTCCCATGCTTTAAATCTTCTAACAGGGCAACTTCATGACTGACAAAAATCTTCATAACTTTGTGCTGTTGAGTGCAGCTTTCACAAATGAACATGGCACACTGGCGACAGAATGAGGCAGCTTTACCTCCAATGCTACACAACTCACAATGAACTTCGACCTTACCTTGGGCTCGTTCTATCGTTGTAATGGTGGTTTTCAAACGATTAACAAAGAACGCCGTTTTCAGACCATCCACGCCCCCTTCAGGGAGAAGAGATTCACTGCGACATTCAGGGCAGGAAAATGGCTTTTTCTCACCCGACCTGGCAGCTAGTTTCACGATACACTCTCTGCAGTAGTAGTGGAGGCACGGGAGGACTTTAGGCTCCACGTAATGCTCCTGACATATTCCGCAAGTGATTTCTCCTTCCAATTTATCCAACCCACCCGAGCTCATAACCGTCCTTTCAGCCATGTGGATTGCACTCGTTAAATTCGCCCTCAGTCAGATACGCAGCAATTTTTTGGGTGCGGTCTTTTTCAAATTTTCCCTATTTTACGCCCACTAGAGCGGAAATACGATGTTTTACTACGATATACGGATTTCCTTACGTTTCATACATACACACAAAAAAAAAACAACAAAAAAACAAAAAAACAAAAAAAAAACAGAACAGAAAAAAAAGTATGGAAATGTGACGTAATCTCATCACTGTTGCTGGTAGTAATAATGTGGGTTTCCATGGTACTGCTGAGCTGGCTGTGAAGGAAAGTGCCCAGGATTTCTTGGCATACCAGGAATGAAGTTGGAGAAGTCACCAGGAGGTCGGTAAGGAGCTAAAACATAAACAAAAATGGTACATAAATAGTTAATGTCATTGACACCCTTTACCTCTTAATAAAGATTGGGGCTGTTGCTGTGCATGATTAGGAAACAGTGGAGTTGGATTTGAGTAGAACGGAGTTTCTGCTGGATACTGAGGTGCCAGTGGCTGAGAAGGAAGAGCAGGATGAGGAACTGGTTGCTGATGCTGGGGAACTGCTGGGTAAGAAACTCCGGGTGGGTTATTGAAAGCTGGTGGGTAACCACCTGAGCCGTACGGCGTAGCACGAGGAGGTGGCCTAGTAGGGTATTGTGGTGATGCACGAGGAAAGTACGCACTCATTTTAGGATTGGCCGTGTACTTAGGAGCTGGGGGAGTGGCACCTGACGAACCAACTCTTGCTTTCGATGGAGCTGTTTTCGATCCTGACTGGGTTTGGGGCTTGCCATCTTTGTTTGACTGCTTGCCCACTCTATCGGCTTTGCGGTGTTTCGACTCTGCTTCATCATCTGAAAAGTCTCGCAAGTTTTCCGGCACTTCAGTGTCATCCTTCCATGATGCGTCAGAACCACGCTGCCTGAAAAAATAAAGTATACAAATAAATTATAGCAAATTTTCTTGTTCTAACAGCCAATATTATGCTAATTAAACTTAACCCAATAATAAATAATATAATATTGGCCGCTAGAATGAGATAATTTGCTATTATTATAATTATTTCAGCCGAGAATGTCTGAATCAATATAAAAAGACTACAAAATAATAATAAAAGAATGAAAATCAAATCTTCAGATAATTAATATATTTTGGTAGTAGTACATGTAAATATTAAATTGAGCTCAATATCAGACTCACTGAAGCAGCTGCTGAGTGAAGATGTACTTGGTCAGCTCCTGGTTGTCACGGACAACAAACACCTTAATGCCAGCTTTGAGGCCAAGTGTATGAGCATGCTCAGGAGAACGGACATGCACAGAGTAGTAGGGTGACTTCACAGGACCAAATATTTCGAACACCTAAATAAACATGTTGCACACTTACAATAAACACAATTAAAGCGCTGAAGTCTCGAATTTCGTTACTTTTTGGGTTTGTACGGGATTTTTCATTGGGGGTGGGTGACACTGCATGTTCCTAGCCACGCCTTATTTTTATACCTATACTACTTTGATATACACCTGTTCATATACAAGAGTGTATATTTCACTACTCTGATCAGTGTTTGGTCACATACCTCTTATAGTCTTGCTACTCTTAAAAATTCAACCTTAGCTCCCTTCCCATTGTATGACACACTGACCCATACTTACTTCAACAGGGTATGACAGACAGACTAGCTGTACATTCATCCTCAACTCTTGGTATTAGGCAGTGTGTAAGCCAGTACAGCTGGACAGTATCAAGTTAGCAGACAATGCCATGACTTAAACGTTCCAACAAGTAAATGTCAAGCTAGCCTCCTCATTCAACTACAAAATTCATAACAATGAATCTCTTTTACGATAAACACTTCCACTACTTGGACTCTACAACCCTCTGCTCTTCCAGCCTGCCACACCCACTCCCCCCCCCCCCCCCCCCCCATCCAATTTTAAGGGTGCTCGCACATAGCAACACGCGTGCACTTTTATCCGTGAATTTAACCACAGAAATGTGGCATCCTGTTTCGTGGAATAGTACCTCCCGAATTGATAAAGCGTGGGGAGAGTTCCCGCGATCAGGATATTCTCTAACTATTCCCGCGGCTTGGAAACCACGCGTGGTTTGCTGTAATAATTCTGCTGGTTTACTGTTACTCACTGTGTGGTTGCTGTCTCTGCCCAAGAGAATATCTGCCAAAAAGAAGCTGCAACTGGCTGAAGCCACCAAAAGGAGGAAACTGCTTTATACTTCAAGCACACAACTGTTGTTACTTTTTATCTCAACAAAACATATATAACAAAATATAGGGAAAAATTATTTTATGCTTGCACAACAAAATATACTTTGTTATAATACACCAAATAATAAAATTGCAGTAGTGGAGTCTCCTGAGCTTGACCTTGTAGCACCAAGGGCGAACGCTGAAGGTGATGCTATGAACACCACCATGTCAGTGAGCACACTCACAGCTACAGAGTTACCTCATTGCTGGAAGTGAGTTGAGGAGTCCAGCTTGGTGTCAACTTCAGCAATCCCTGCGATTGAGGACCTGAGCAGTTCAATAGGTAAGTCATATGATTAAATGATAAAAAAAAGTGTAATGCTATTCTAGCCATAAAATTTTTTTATTGACACACAAAATAAGCTAATAAATAAATAATTATTTGATATAACACCATTGTGAGAAATAACAGGGAAAGTACGTGGGAGAATACATGGGAGAGGGCAGGGGTGATATCAAGGACGATGACAAGGACATATATGCTGACCTAGAAGATGAGCATCAGCAGAATTTAGGAGGGGGCAGTGATGAAGCAGGTGATTCTCGTCCCCCCCTGGTTTTGTTTGATTGCGAGACAACTGGGTTATGCATCTATGTTGATTACATCACGGACATCGCTGCCAAAGTGATGAATCCTTCTCCTATCACCCTCAATGATCCTACGTTCTAAGCCTTGTGAGAACTGGCCGAAACATTTCATCTGCTGGTAATAATGTACAGATATTTAACTAGTAAATTACAACTACATTTACAATGATAATTTGAAATCAATTCTATAATTATTAATTAAGATAATACTATCAATAAATTTATAATTTATATAGTTTCCAAGGTACTGGCATAACAAATAACATGCTAAGACATGAGAATCCTCTCTCAGTGGTGCTACCGCTATTCTTAGAACCTCATCATCCTGGTAAAAATATAAATTTTTTAAAAATGAAAAAAAAAATTTCTGTCTCTGTCTATTAGTGCTAGTAGCTCACAATGGGTTTGCATTTGACTTCGCTATTCTTCTGGCTGAGGTGGAACAGAAAGCAGAACTGCAGCTGACCCTCTTTCA
>WLWD01004481.1_pt1 | contig 35088 bp, 25 predicted proteins | sample 6712731 | NCBI WGS metagenome assembly WLWD01 (sample SAMN12718690, study PRJNA576275) | sponge metagenome | isolation source: marine sponge | host: Mycale hentscheli | place: New Zealand: South Island, Marlborough, Capsize Point | collected 2014-11-01 | reverse complement strand
GCCTGTCTATTCTCACATGATCAGGCTCTCTGCCTGTCTATTCTCTCACTCTCGCTGCCTGTCTATTCTCACACGATCAGGCTCTCTGCCTGTCTATTCTCTCACTCTCGCTGCCTGTCTATTCTCACACGATCAGGCTCTCTGCCTGTCTATTCTCTCACTCTTGCTGCATGTCTATTCTCACACGATCAGGCTCTCTGCCTGTCTATTCTCTCACTCTCGCTGCCTGTCTATTCTCACACAATCAGGCTCTCTGCCTGTCTATTCTCTCACTCTCGCTGCCTGTCTATTCTCACATGATCAGGCTCTCTGCCTGTCTATTCTCTCACTCTCGCTGCATGTCTATTTTCTTACTCTCAGGCTCACTGCCTATGTATTCTGCACTATCAGGCTCACGGGCGTCTATTCTCTCACTGTTAGGCTCGCCGCCTGTCTAGTCTTACACTATCAGGCTCATATTCTCTCACTATCAGGCCTACTGCATGTCTACTCTCGCTCGCAGGCTTGCTGTCTATCTATTCTCTCACTCTCACTCAGGCTCGCTGCCTGTCTATTCTCACACTATCAGGCTTCTGCCTGTCTATTCTCAATCTCACTCAGGCTCACTGCCTGTCTATTCTTCTCACTCAGGCTTGCTGCCTGTCTATTCTCACACCAGCAGACTCACTGCCTACCTATTCTCACACTATCAGACTCACTGCCATCCATTCTCACTCGCAGGCTTGCTGTCTATCTATATTCTCTCACTCTCACTCAGGCTCGCTGCCTGTCTATTCTCACACTATCAGGCTTCTGCCTATCTGTTCTCACACCATCTGGCTTGCTGCCTGTCTATTCTCACACCAACAGACTCACTGCCTACCTATTCTCCACTATCAGACTCACTGCCATCTATTCTCACTCCATCAGGCTCGCTGCCTATCTATTCTCACACTATCAGGCTCACTCTCTATCTATTCTCACACTCAAGTTACTGTCTATCTGTTTTCACACCCAATGCTATTAAGGCAGTCTTGCTCTCTAGCTCACCAATGTATTCGTGCACTCTCGGGCTCACTGCCTATGTATTCTCGTACTCAAACTAGCCACCTATCTAGTCCCACACCCGGATATCTAGTTCCAACTATCAGGTTCGCCGCCTATCTCGCACTCATGTGCTGCCTTGCCACAGCCAGACTCACCACTGGTGTATTATCATGCTTGAGTATTGTTCTTGTTCTTACCCATCCTCACACTCAGACTTGCTGTCTATCTAGTTACACATCGTCATACTCTATCTGTGCACTCTCAGACTCACTGCCATCCAATCTTGCACTATCAGACTTGCCTACCTAATCTTGCACTGACGCCCAGGGCCTATCTATTCTTGCATACACTATCAGGCTTGCTGCCTATGTTTTCTTAAGCTTGCTCCTTAGGTATTCTCAGGCTCACCGCCTATGTATTCTCAGGCTCACTGCCTATGTATTCTCAGGTTCACTGCCTATCTATTCTCAGGCTCACTGCCTATGTATTCTCAGGCTCACTGCCTATGTATTCTCAGGTTCACTGCCTATCTATTCTCAGGCTCACTGCCTATGTATTCTCAGGCTCACTGCCTATGTATTCTCAGGTTCACTGCCTATGTATTCTCAGGCTCACTGCCTATGTATTCTCAGGCTCACTGCCTATGTATTCTCAGGCTCACCGCCTATGTATTCTCAGGTTCACTGCCTATGTATTCTCAGGCTCACTGCCTATGTATTCTCAGGCTCACTGCCTATGTATTCTCAAGCTCACCGCCTATGTATTCTCAGGCTCACTGCCTATGTATTCTCAGGTTCACTGCCTATGTATTCTCAGGCTCACTGCCTATGTATTCTCAGGCTCACTGCCTATGTATTCTCAGGCTCACTGCCTATGTATTCTCAGGCTCACTGCCTATGCATTCTCAGGTTCACTGCCTATGCATTCTCAGGTTCACTGCCTATGTATTCTCAGGTTCACTGCCTATGTATTCTCAGGCTCACTGCCTATGTATTCTCAGGTTCACTGCCTATGTATTCTCAGGTTCACTGCCTATGTATTCTCAGGCTCACTGCCTATGTATTCTCAGGCTCACTGCCTATGTATTCTCAGGCTCACTGCCTATGTATTCTCAGGCTCACTGCCTATGTATTCTCAGGCTCACTGCCTATGTATTCTCAGGTTCACTGCCTATGTATTCTCAGGTTCACTGCCTATCTATTCTCAGGTTCACTGCCTATCTATTCTCAGGCTCACTGCCTATGTATTCTCAGGCTCACTGCATATGTATTCTCAGGCTCACTGCCTATGTATTCTCAGGCTCACTGCCTATGTATTCTCAGGCACACCGTCTATGTATTCTCAGGATCACTGCCTATGTATTCTCAGGCTCACCGCCTATGTATTCTCAGGCTCACCGTCTATGTATTCTCAGGATCACTGCCTATGTATTCTCAGGCTCACTGCCTATGTATTCTCAGGCTCACCGTCTATGTATTCTCAGGCTCACTGCCTATGTATTCTCAGGCTCACTGCCTATGTATTATCAGGCTCACCGTCTTTCTCAGGCTCACTGCCTATGAATTCTCAGGCTCACTGGCTAGGTATTCTCAGGCTCATTGCCTAGTATTCTCAGGCTCACTGCCTATTATTCTCTCGCTGCCTGTGTATTCTTTGAGCTGATGGAAGCAAATTAATTTAATACTAGTGATGTGCTTAAGCACAAATGACGAGCGAGCGTAAAGACTATACTATTTTTATATGAATGATTTTGACTTCTAACACTGAAGCTATTGAAAATAAGGTCAGTTTTTAAATTACGCATACACTGTAAAGGGATTTCAGTACCCTAGTAACAACTAGCTGCAACTGTTTGAATTGAAGGAAAACAACAACAAAACAATACACGCTATTTAAACGTTTTCTTTGTGATATTCTTTAGCTAAATAGTGGCTGTAAAGCACAATGCTTTGACACAACTGGACATACACCTACACAAGACTTACCTTCGCGGTTAGTCTAATGGACAATGCATTTTCAAGTAAATACTGTTGCGTACGGCTTATAACCATGCCAAAGACCGCTTAACTGCACCCGTAAAAGAATTCAAAACGGTAAACAATTCAATTTCTAGGGTGATACGGGTACTGATCGATAAACGGAGGATTCTGTTTAGTGAAGTTTGGGACGGGGTCGACCACCGAACTAACACAAAAACGCGAGGGTCAAAGTACAAAAATGCCTTACGTACGTCCAAACATATATATAAACAAACAAACATCCCCGATTTTCAATTGTGTTACCCCTGTAAGTGTCTCGCTCGCTACATTCGCTCGCCAATTAGAATTCCACCATGTGTTAAAAATGTTACTGCAAACATGTCTTGTATCTATATCAGAAAGGCCAATCTTCCTGTAGCACATTGCCCATTTTTGTGAAATAACATGTAATGTACGTGTATTACATTGAGCGACCAATAGTTTAGTTACGTGTATTACAAGTGCAACATATGTAGTATTCTTCAAAATACTTATGTAAAGATGGTTCTGATGTTTTGTACTGCTTAGAAAAATTTAGTAGAATCTTTTATAATCTATCTTTATTTCGCTCTCTGTTAAATTCTCAGGATTATCTCAAACTGCAAGAAATTATTTGCTCACATGATTACGACGTGACGATAGGGGGACCTTTTCCACAACAGTTAGTACCCTATGTGAAGCCAACAGCTTCATGTTTTCTCAAACTTTCATGTTTTCTCTGACTGCCAGAACAACTATAACATTACATTTTATTTCATCATTAGTATTCACGCATGCTTATTTGTTCTTATTTTCGTGTACCGTCGATCGTCGTGCATCGTCGATGTTCCATTTTTTTGTTTATATTTATCACCTAGAACACTGTCATTGAATGTTCTTACTGGAACTCTGACACTACCATACCCGCTAGTGGGTCTTCACTGCACTAGTTACTCTGTTTCTGCTGTGTGTAGTGCGTGTCAATAGACTATGCTGGGATCAAGTCCTCAACTTGCTGGATAGTCCCTCTTGTACATGCACACTGAGGGCTAATAATAATAGTAACAAATTGTAAATACTTCGTGTGTTAATATTAACTTATGTTCTTCGTATTCATCAATCACCAGCGTTATTCATTTAAAATCGTATATAAATTTTAGTTATTTTGAATGTAAATTCGATACAGACTACTGTGTGTAAGTATTGCTGATACGTTTGTAGTTGGGATTTAGTTTGTATTGCAAGTAAGCATTGATCTTTAGAAGGATCCACAACACCTTGTGTATTGTATATCAGATAGGATTGCAATCTTCACTTTGAATCTCTCTAGTGAGAATGTTCGCGGATTCTTCATCATCAGTGATGTGTTCCACCTCAGTTTGTTTAGCTTATTATAACAATCTTGTTTCAATACTCTATACTTGTATTTTATATGCCAGTTAATTGTTTTATTTACCCCGCCCTTATAATTGTTTATATTTTTTGGTTAAAATGGCCCAGCTCCCCCCTCCCCAATTCACGCGCCTGAAAATATTTAACGATTTACACCCACACTAATCGAACCACAGTTAACCACTTGCTGACTAAGCAAGAACAAACTGCTCAATGTCAGTCTACCAGACCCTTTTCCCGCGCAGCGATTGGTAAAGGGTCTGGGTACGCGAGACTACTTAGAGCCCACCCATACCGAATCATCTTCCTACACCACTGTTTGCATTGCTCTTAAATTTACTATGCATTGTTTGTAACAAGAGGAGTCCATCTGAATACTTTCTGACTGGCAAGCAACACCCCATTTTTGTAATTAGAGCGAAGTTTAGTGAAGCCATCAAACATTTTGGTGCCATTTGCCTGATAGATATGAGCACAATGTTGCAATCATAAGTACTGGTACTCTCTGTATCACATGCACATACATGAACAACTGTGGCATGTAAAATCATTGAGAAATGATAGTTTCAATTATTACAAATTATTGTATCATCCCTTGAGTAAATTGTAGAGCTTTTGCTGCTATGTCTGTACAAATTAAAGTTTTTGTTGTGGGGCTCGTCACACCTGTTTCCTCATGTACAAACTCATATATTGTATACACTTGCACATGTACATGTGTGTAGTATATAAAGTGCCATTGCGGTCTCTTTCACTCATCTTTCTTGCTTTTTTTTCCTTCTTACATTCATAATGTATATTTAGTTTTCTAATTAAGCATTCCTATTTAATGGTTATTATTGAGACCTTTATCAAGTAGAGATGAGCAGTGTAACATCAAGTGCTGTACTGTACTGTAGTGAAAACAGCATTGTGTTCCTGAAAGGAACACTGGACCTTTGGTAACATGTAATTGCTTTCCCTTCTTTGTTACAGGTTTGAGATGCAAGAGTGTCCAAGGAATTGCCATGGATACGTTTCCAATGACGATTCAATCCTTGTTTGAAGGAAAATCTACTGGAACATTGAGGACAACTAAACTTATCACTGACACTGTCATAATCCAACTCTTTAAGAGCTTCTTCATACTGGAAATTTACAGTACATATTTTATTTTTATGGAATGGTTCATCAGTATTTTGTCAGTGGCATTGGGAATGTTATACTAGCTTACAAGCAGACTGCATTTTCAGAATAAAGTTGACTAACATAGTACTCAAGGTTTCTTCAGTTAGTGACCTCTTAGTGCTTCCTTGAGTCATCACGTCGATCGTACTTAAGTTGTATTTAACTAGTAATACAATGCTACCATTTACTCTAACACATTGGAGAAACATTTCTATGAACAAATTGGGGTGGGGAGGGGAGGAGGAGGCGAGTGAGATGCATGGACCCAGGAAAAGTACTTGTATGTTGCTCTCACTGTCGCTAATATATACTCATGTAGTTTGCTCCATTCACTTTATGGAGTTGTGGTCTGTCGACTTAAGAATATGTGTCACCAGTATAACATTTACTTCAACTCAGAATAAGCAGTCAGCTTATTCTAAGTTGACCATCTCTGCGGGGCTGAACATTGCTGCGTGGCTGAACATGTGCCGACAGACCCACCCCAAGCAGCACCTCAATCATGCTAGTACATTGGAAAAGTAGCTGTAGGTACACATCAATATTTTGCAACTGTAGTTTTATAATTATAATACTTGTTCACTCAACAAGCTGACCACCTAGAGAAACTACAACTAACTAATTTTTCATTGGTCAGGCAAAACTTTTTGTCATAAAATTCATTAGCTACTTATAAGTAATTGTAACTTGTTAATATTAATAAGTGAAATATTAATTTGATACACACACATAGATACAATGGACATAGTGAATCATTCAAAAATGTCCAAATACACGCAGTCGATTTTCATTAAGCCAACAAACTCTTTAGCCACTTCGGATAAACCCATTGTTTTAACAATATCCTTATAGATGTCAATTATCATCAAATGGTTTAGTCTGGTTTGTTGCATTGTGCTCCGTAGATTTTAATATTCTTTCACAAAGGTGAAGCCCAAATAGTAAGTGAAATTCAGACATTTGAACTTTCATGCCAATTATCCTTCCCTTGATATCTGCAAGTAAGCTTCCCTCCAAACTTTCTTCCCATAATAACTTTAAAACAGAATAATTCTCAAGTATGCTTCCAATAGATGCCCCCTTAACAGTCCACCTAGTAGGACAAAACGACTGGATTCCAACAGCAGAAATTGAATCACCCTCGGAATTAAGTCTGGCCTTGATTTTGTCAAACATAACATTTCTTTTTGGTGAGAACTTTACTAATTTAGTTATTTCTAATGCAACTTCCATGGCATCACAACAGACCTTTGATTTCTTCATGGTAGTACTAACAGCTAAATTTAAAGCATGACCATAACAATGAGTATACAGAGCACATTTCTCTTCCAAAGTCAATTTTGCTGCTACACCATTCCTGCTACCACTCATGTTACTGGCCCCATCATAGCACTGTCCGCGACATTGTGATAAGCTGACATTCATACGAACAAGCGTATCCTTTATAGCATGAGTAATGGATTCAGCACTAATGTTATCCACTTTATAGAGACAAATAAAGTCTTCATGATCCTCTAGTTTTTCATCTACCCATCGAATGCAAATTGTAAACTGTTCGTTGTTTGCAACATCAGTGCACTCATCTGCCATTATAGAATAACAAGCACTTTCTCGTATATTTTGACTCAACCTTCTAAGAACTTGAAGGGCCATAATCTGAAGACATTCATTTTGAATGTCATGGCTGGTATACTTGTTGGTTTTTCTTTTCATCCACTCTTTCACCTCCGGACAATCATAACAGCGAAGCAGCATTAACTCATGAAAATTACTTTCCATATCCTCACGACGTCTTAAAGGTATGCCTGGACGAGCAAGAAAAGATAAATTCTGTAAAATAAGTAAGAAAATCCTTCTGTTTCCTTCTTTTTCTTTTTTTTGTGCACTACTTACAACCTCTCCAATGTCACCTAATAACTCTTTTGGAAGTGTAACAACAGCTTCAGTGGCTTCTTTGTGAGTTGCACTTGTTCGATGTTTTTTAAAAGCTGAAACACCTTCTTTCCAATAAGTAAATCCCTTCAAAATAAAAGCTGGTTCTCTTTTGGTACTGGTTAAAAACTTGGCCTCCATAGAAGCACTCATGCATACATGGCAAAATGCAGCATCTTGTTTGATGTCATAATGCAGCCATGGATATTGAATACACCAATCTGCTCTAAAAGACCTGTATTGTAAATCAATAGCTAATGATTATAATTATAGTATGCTAGTAACTCACAATAAAAGCTTAGCTAGCTGACTGCCATATCTATCTCCTCTCCACAAGGAGTATCCACCTCGCCACCACCAGAAGCCATACCGTACTACAACCACACTTACTCACGATCGCAAGCTTATTAAAAAAAAATAGCGATAATAGAAGTGAAAGTAATTGCACAGTCGCTTCGAGGAGTAAGTTAATACTTTATTTCGTTGGGACAAAGAGGGAAAAAAGTTTTTAACTGTGTTGTGGGTCTGGCCTCCGAGAAAGTGGAGAAGTGGAGAAGGAAATGAAGAAGGAGGAAAGAGTGTTGGAACTGAATTGAGAACATAGTTGACTGTCATTGTTTGTTGTTGTGCATACATGCCTTTATGTGTATAATTTTTGTCACGTTTCTGATGTGGATGATTTCGTGTGTTTGTGTGTCCTTTCGTGTTAGTGCACGTGCGTGGCCTTGAATAATATATGCGTACAGGGTGAATGTGACTCGTTCAAGAAAGTCAGGGCTGACAAGGAACAAAAGTACTCGGGCCTCAAGGAGTGGATGAAAGATAACAACTACAACTCTGTAACAGTACACGCCTTCATATTTGGCTCTTTGGGCGCGTGGGATCTGGAAAATTTGAAGACGCTGAAGGCCCTCCACATCAGTGTGAAGTACTCCCAAGTTATTTTAGATTCTGTGTTGCGTGGACGCACTGAAGGGTTCCCATGCTATCTGGGCTAGCAGAAACTCCCAGACATCAGGTGCATAGAAAACTTCCATGTCTGTGAACTTATCATATTTTTGTTCATCATCCATCTTGTAATATATTTAACTGGTAACCTTTTAAGTTCTGTCTTATTATTTTATTTATTATTATTTATATTTCACCCCGCAATGTGGGATAGGTATAGGGGTGGCGACACCTGGCACACTGTGTTTTGTACCTTTTGTCTTTTCAATGAAATTTGCTCAACTGTTCTTTAGAGTGTAATAGCTCTAACTGGGGCATTGCCCCAAAGCTGTTACTTCAATTTTTGCGACTTGGAGAGCGGATAGAAGCTTGCTTCGCCCTCTCCGCGGGTTGCCTCGGTATTGCACTACTTCCGAGCGCGGCCAATTCCCCTTTACAGGGGAAAAATATTTTATGACACATTTTTCTGATTAATGTTGTAGCTATTGTGCATGACTGAACCTGAACGATAGCGCACACATTATGTGGGGGTTACAAGAAAGTTTGTTCTCCCCAAGAGTGTTCAATTATTGGCTTATTTTTAGTAAAGCAGGAAACACAATCAATTTTGTTAGGAAGCACTTTTAAACAGTCATTCAACACTCCATGGTGTGTTTGGCTAGTACTGGGTGGATTTGTGGACATATTATACCAGGACTACTCTGGTGTTCATAAAAAAAAAAATGATACAAAGCCTTAGATTGGCATATAACCATCAACATAATCACATCCACTTATTACATTGGAAGACATGCACATAACATATGACCACCCATAGATCATGGATCTTCATTACTTAAGTTCTTTTATAACTACAATGTGATGCATGAAGCATAATGGAAAGCACTTATATTGGCGAGCTTCTGCATGCATTATAATACTTCATGTCATCTACTGTTCTCCTTATGGTCAACGAGTTCAAGTTAGTGACAGTATGTGGTTTAAGGTCCTCATTTTAGACAATGTATTAGCTAGTTGTACCTAAAGTACTGATGCCAAATCTTCCGGTTCAGGCAACACTACAATTGCCTATTGCATATCTACTGACCAGATGTAAGAGAAAAGTGTTTGAAATTAGTGGATAAGGTAAAAGCAACGATGTTACTATAAATTCTGATGATGATGGAGTATTACTATATGCCTGCCAGTTCAGAATGGACAGCAGAGCCTCCAACCCTGAGAATTCCCCAAGTTCTAATCGGTAATCGCACAAAATATTAGGGAATTTTTTTTTGTATATGTGTCCGATTCAACTATCAAGAATTAGACTCCACTTCCCAGAAATGTACGTTGATAATCACACAAATCCATAATTAGAGTTTACGTAGAATTTACAAATTTTATAGAGGTTAGCTAACAAACTAGTTTTCAACACAATATATTTACCAATATTCAGGCAGTGCTTTTTACTACCGGTGGACCCACTTCGTGGGGTAACTGCTACTTCTCTAATAAACTGAGTGATACTACTAAAGAAGTACTGTTGCTTTTATTCTTGAAAAAAGCTTCTACCACAAAGAAATGCTCTTCACAAATTTTTTTTAACTATTTTTCTATGTAAATGTTTTTTTGTTCACCTTGTCATTCGAATATTCCTGCTCAATATTTTTTTCAGTGAACTGGGCATGGGGGAGGGGTCAATGTATTATGTGAAACAGATATTAAAAGTGATAAATTAACAAGGGGAAGCTGTCGTTGAACGTTGGGAGCTCCAGAACGGCGAGTTTCGTGGAGAGTGACGCAGTGCGCGATTTGTGGGTGGAGTTTACCATCTAGCGTTCTGTTTTAGCTGATTTTCCTGGTAAAATTGGCTTACGTCGGTTTTTGATAGCTGTGCTGAGCTTCGTATTGTATAGGAAATATTCATATTTTGTACAGTAGCGATTATAATTAATATTTATTTACCTGATCAAAGTAGTTAAAAGATAGGCCTTAGCTACAATAGTAGCCAAATCATAATAATATAGATCTGATGAAAAATGCACTAAATAAATTTGTCCAGAGAAAGCATTTATATTGCATATTATATAATTAAGCTGTGATTACCTTACTTATTATATTATTATTGTGGCTGTTGTTGTTATTATTATTATTATTATTATTATTATTATTATTATCATCATCATCATCATCATCATACACTGCCACTACCTACTACTACTATTATAGTTGTTGTGGTTGTACTTGCATATGCCATTGTTTTGAAGATGATGTTACATATTAAGCCTATGAAGCCAGCTATCTGTTTTACTATACATTATTCATATTGTTTATTTTTATTTTTTTCATTAGATTGTAATAACCTATCTGATTGTCATGGAACTCTTTACCTTTCATTTGTTCCTGAGAACAATGCTGACTGTTACTAATGCTACCACAGGAGTGGCTCGTTCAGCCAAGAAGTGGTACAATAAGAGGAAGGGAAAGAAAAGGACTCAAGTGAAGCCTGGTTAGTTCTTGTAGTAGCATTTTGAAGTTGTTGTAATGAGTCACATTACCTAATTCAAACTACACCAATTGCATGTGTCTGTGTACCAGTTTTTTCCTTTTGTCTTTAAACTTATTTTAGATTCCACCACTCCATCTGGTACTTCTTCCTCCTCATTATAGTTGGCAACATTAATGTTCCTTCCTCTCTGACCTTGAAGCATTATCAGTTGTCTGATTTTGAAATGGTCAAAGTGCTCGGGAGAGGAACATACGGGAAAGTGAGTTAAAATAATAATAACAATAACAAGATACATTCAGTTATGATTTTATATATGGGATATATTCATAATTTGTGTTTACTTATAATAGTAAAACTTATAAGTATGTCATAACAAATACATACTAATGAGTTGATACAATGATGTATATGATATTATACTATTTGTTTTACAGGTTTTTTCTCGCTAGGGAAACTGGAACTCGACAATTTTTGGCAATAAAGGCTCTGAAAAAGACTTATGTGTTGAATCGTGATATGGTGGCAGCAACTTTTGTGGAGAAGAGAGTCCTATCTCTTGGCTCAACTTTCCCTTACCTCCCTACACACTGCATTCCACAGTCCAGTATGTTTAATAGATTATTTTTAGTTTAAGCATTATTAGGCATGAAGAAAACCATGGTCTGTCTGTCTGTCTGTCTGTCTATCTAGTGTATTTTATATTTAGCGTGCTTTTTTTTTCAGACATTATAATATATATATAATATATATATATATATATATGTATGTCACTATTATTCAACAGAGTCACTTATTCTTTGCTATGGACTACCTGAGTGGTGGTGACCTCTTCTCCCATTGTAATAATGGTGTGGGGCTAGGACTTGAGAGAGCAAGGTAATGTTAGATAATGTAAACTGTCACATAAATTAGACTACTTCACCGTTTGCACAGATTTTATGCGGCAGAAACATCAGCAGCATTGCAGTTTCTCCACAAACATGGATTCATTTACAGGTAAAACTAAGTTTATTTTCAACATTAGCGTCACATTTTGATCAAATTAAAAGAATATTTAATTCATGTTTTATGTTGAAAACTAGTTATATACTTCTTTTAGGGATTTGAAGTCTGAGAATGTTTTGCTGGATGCTGAGGGTCACTGTGTATTGGCTGACTTTGGTGTGAGTTGTGAAAATATTATTCCAGGAGTGACTACTTCAAATGACTATGCAGGCACTGTGGAGTATATGGCACCTGAGGTATGGTTGCCATGGCCATATATATATATATATTATTATTAAAAATAGTTTAATGATAATCATAAAGATTAAGAAAAAGCAAAATGTGTATAAAAATTGGTGTACATATTTTAAATTTCATAAAAACCACTCATTCAAAATATAAATGAATTAAAATATATATTTCTGGTGTTCATTATAGGTCATCAAAAGAGAGAACTACTCATTTGCAGTTGACTGGTGGTCATTCGGTGTCTTGTGCTATGAAATGCTATTTGGGGTGGTAAGTATAGTACAGCAGTGGGATGTATAGGGGGTGTGGTTAATAGTAATACTCGGCTATATAATGCAGTATTTATAAAATATAGTTCTCCAGAACAAACCGTGGAAGCAATGGAGTGTTCACTATGCTACATTTCAGTACATAGGAAACTATAGAATGTCGCATGATGTGGAAATATAAAGAGATAGAACTCATACCAATCATCTGCAAGTTCACATTGCACTCTATTATGTTGTGTCTGATGGTGCTGGTAGTCCAACTCTCCTGACATCTTACCAAACTGTTATGCATTAGTAGCTCATGAGGACTAGTTAGACAAGCAATATCATTATCATTGTCTGCATCATGCTCATATGCCTTTCTCAAATCAGATTGAGCATCAGAATGGGAAACCCTAGCATTTCTGTATGAGCTTCTGTGACTGGAAAGTATTGTGAACTTGATAGAGTGAATGTGCCCTTCTGTACAAAATTAATTCTACTTGTGCAATGCCTAATTTATAGCATCTAATCAGATATTTCACAGGATTATATGAAACTATGTACTGAGGATGATACAGGGAATCTTGTGCAATAAGATATCCTGCACTGACAGAATGGACTGCAAGTTTCAGTAGTGGCTATCTATCTCTACAAATAACTTTGATTTGTTGAACTCTGTTAAAACGGGGTGTTTAAATAACACCTCGCGAGGTATTTACCAGGTGCTGTCTGGATACCCCACTTTGAGCCCTTATAACTTACACACCACTACATTTTATACCAAATGGACAGTATAATTGATAGCTTATATCCTCTAGTTTCTTCATTTAAAATATATTTTACTAATGACTAACTATTGAGACAATAATAAAGCTTTAAAGTGGGGTGTTCAGGCAGCGCCTCCTATTTAACATCAAAACTAAGTTCTCCAAACAATCCATTTTTAACAGAGAAGAAATCTTAAAACCACAATCATAGTAGTGTAGTGAATCTAACTGTCGGGGCGTAACTCCCTACACAATTACAAATGCACTTAGAGAGCGACAGAAAATAGTAATTCAATAAGTGGGATAATGAAAGGAAATGATAACTACAACAGGTGAATGAATAAGTGAATGAATAAGTGAAATAATGATAATAGTTATTTGATGGCTGCTTCTTGACATCAGGGAGGAAAACTTGAAGAGACTGCTCAGCTGGCCTGAACACTAACCATAACCTCCATTGTGTGAAACACAATTATAGTTTAGTATAGGATGTTTACACGGGCTTGTTCTGTTGTTAATAAATGGCTTCCTGACCAAAATCTCTAATTCGCTGTTGCTATACTTTAACCTTCATCTCTTATTGTCATGTCTCTGTGAGCAGCTGCTATTTATACCATGTGGCAAAATCATATCAGGATTAATATGTGAAATTTAGCACCTTTCCACCAACCTCAGGCATAATAATTTCAGAAATACATGCCACACACCCCACCGAATGAATCTACGATGTCCCTATTGTCAAAAATATTCTCAAGGGCATTTTCTGTGTATTAAATTTCATGTTTAATCATCAAAGGCACAATTCCAGTAAAATTCTGGACATATCAGCTGGATATGAAGTTCAAAATAATATTGAAAAAATGAATTAATGACAGGAATATATTTATGACTCTTTGGGCACCATAATCTAACTTTAGCTAAACAAAAAACAATTGTATCACTGAACTATTCCTTTAATAATGCAAGCCATTCAATATTTACTCGTCTTCTCAATGTAAGTTGTTATTCTCATGTCTGTCAACCTGCCATATAGATTAAAATGGAAAATAGGATCAATAGTCATGACTAAGTGACAATTCACCCACTAACCGACTATGGAAAGGTAAGGGTCCTCAACATCAAACTAACCAAACTTCATTGACCCATTTCTTAGCCAATAACCACCACAGACAGGTGAACCATAGTTATAGTTTAGGTATTTTCTAAATAGTGGCAATTGATAAGTGGTTAAGGGAAACACGACAAAATAATAGGTAGCTAAGCTTGACAGGGTGCCATAGCTATTAGCCTGAAAATTATGATTGTCATGCCAAATTTGGTATAGCTATATTTCTAATAGACACAGTTGAAGTGTAGTTTTTTAAAATCTTTTTGGTGTTGGATCAAAATTTCAAGCTCGAGTTGAAAAATGTTTACATGCATGCATTTATGCTTTTAAAAATACTTATAATTTGGTGAAATTTGTTACGATTTTTTGTAACTAAGTATTATGGTGCATCCTCGTTTATATGAACTACTCTAACATTCAGAGTGATAGTAATATTTATTTTTATATTATTGTACTTATACTTCTATGCGTTTCACATCTGAACTTTTCTATAATTCAAATGAACAATTTTAGATGGTTTGAACGAGCGTCTTTTAAAGTACTGTTTTGCCATTACTTGTTATTGAAATTGTTTATGTATTGTAAATGGAGTGTCCAAGTTAACATTCAAGGAAATAAGCTATTGAAGTTTTATTTAATTTCAGACAATTCAAGTTTTAATTCATTTCATTTTAACATTACCTTTTATGTTAAATTGATATTAAATTTTTTTTTCTTATATCAAAACAAATTAACAAGAAGTTTTCAATGTGGTTATTCATGGTTGTCAATGTGGGTTAATGTAATTAAAGGTTCCAGACATATTAAATTAGTTACCAAGAAAGTTGCAGCCTTATCAAAATGGTTTGGCAGACAGTTACAGACTTTTCAAGGTGGTTACGAAACCGCTGCAGATTTGTCAATGTGGTTGCAAAACGGTACAGACTTGTCATGTTGTTTCCAGTAAGTTACAGATTTGTCAGTGTTTAACAATGAGTTTTCAGCCAGGTTTGCAAGGTTTGTAAACTACCTTGTCAACAAGGCAGTTCCACTGTGACATATCCCTAAGGAATCTATCTTATGATTGTGTGTCCTATAATTGTTGTCCCAGCCAGAAACTTATGAATCTTTACTTTGTTGTCATTTTTGTTAATTTGTTTTTTTTTGTTATAATCACATCTTAGTTGGGAATTTGTATAATACGTGCCATTAAAATCATGTTTTTTTTTTAAATTTGTTCCTTAAAGTGGGAGCTTTATGCTTGCTATACAGGAATTTATGAACACAACAACAATTTTGTGTTTGGGGGAGGGGCATATTTTCACTCAAGCGATAATTATAACAGAAGTAGTTGCCATAATCCCTAATAGAGTATGGGTAAAGGGTATATAGCAGTCAAGTCTAAAGAGATTAAAAATGGGTAAAGGGTATTTGAAGCTGCAGGCAAGGTAATGAATTTTGGTAAAAGGTTTTTAGCTGGAGTAATAGTTTTGTTACACCCTACTAACGCGAGATAAAACTTTGGAGTTTGTATACAATTCTCATCTTACAAAACCTTGCATTAATGAAGTTAGTTTTTTACGGGCCAGGAGAACAGTATAGGGCTTAGTCAATGGTTATTATACCATTCACGTGGAGATTTTAGTGTAGAATAGAAGTCTGCATCTAAGTAGCTAACTAAAGTATCAGTTTAAGAAATGTTACCAGCTAATGCAGGCAGAAATCTTTAAGCTGAGCCTATAAGGTATTCTAGCAACGTTCAGGAAAGTTCATTTTATGCTGGTCAGGAACCTTCCAGGTGGACCTAGAAGGTATTATAGAAAAAGTGCAGGAAAGTTCATCTGTACTGGTGCAGGCCAGGAACCTTCCAGGTGGACCTAGAGGAAAAAAAGTGCAGGAAAGTTCATCTGTACTGGTGCAGGCCAGGGACCTTCCATGTGGACCTAGAAGGTACTATAGTAAAAGTGCAGGAAAGTTCATGTGTATACTGGTGCAGGCCAGGAACCTTCCAGAAGGTACTATAGAAAAAGTGCAGGAAAGTTCATCTGTACTGGTGCAGGCCAGGGACATTCCAGGTGGACCTAGAAGGTACTATAAAAGTGCAGGAAAGTTCATCTGTACTGGTGCAGGCCAGGAACCTTCCAGGTGGACCTAGAAGGTACTAAAGAAAAAGTTCAGGAAAGTTCACCTGTACTGATGCAGGATATGTGACCTGCTGTCAGAAATCATCTGACCTGGTACAGGAAATGTGAAGTACAGGCCAGCGCTCATCTGTCCTATACAATTCCTGAAGTCATGAAATTCCAGATTTTTCCAGTGTGTGGTGCAATGATTTAAATATTGCCTTCTTGCAGGTTGACAGGAGATCAGGAGTGAATTTAGTATCATGGCAACAAGTGTCACAATTGAACTTCAAGGCCATCAGACTGACAATTGTTGAATGATCAAGATTTGACCGTTGATCAGTGTGAATCTTTCTCAACATGGAGAAGCCCCTCTCACTGTCAGCATTGGATGAAGGGATGGAAAGAAGTCCAGCCATAAGTTTAGAGAGGAGAGGAAACCGCAATTCACCTTCCCAGTTTTTCATCTCAGCAATTCTGTGCCAAAAAGCTCCAGGTTTAGGCTTTTCCGTATTCTCTGCTCCTCTATATGGCTTGAAACTTGGATCCCAAGCACTGTAGGTTGCAATGAGGGGTTGGATTTCTGATGGAGACAAAAGGAAGTCATCAAATTCTTCCTTCAAATGATCCAGACACTCTGATGTATCTAATTTAAAGTGAGGAAACTTTTTTGCCACTCACTGACTTAATTTAGTTTTTATCAGGCACGTATGCAATGGAAGCTCAAGTGGGTTCAGCGGAACCTCCCTTTGAAATTTATGATATTCATGATTCCGTTGTGAAATGATGAATTATCATATCTATACCAGCAAAAATAATTTATATAGTGGCCACTGTAATAATTTACACCTCATTATTTATATTCCTGTAAGCCTGCACGCTTTGATGGTGAGATTCGCAAGATGGCAAATGCAACCTACATCATACAACGTTGGATTCTGCTCTTTAATGAGCTTTAGGACACCAGAGCATGTCCCTTTCATAATATTAGTTGTGTCACTCATGAATGATATAGCTTTAGTGAAATCAAGCCCATGATTTTCCAATAAATTTTTCAAAGCTCTGATGCATTTCCAACATTTACCACAGGCATGTCAAGAAATCTGGTCTTGACTTCTCCTAAAATACTATCCAAGACTCTGACCAGAATTATGCAAGACTTGTCTGCCTTGTCATTTGACTCATCCATAAATGGAAAATGAATTGGAAAGGCTGCTTACTGCCTTTTTGTGGTAATATGGGGGTATGGCTTCCTTAATAATAGCTGTGGCCTTAGTACGACCACAAGCAAACTTCTTGGCAATTTCTGAATCAGGAAACATTTCTCTGAACAACTTATTTGCATGGTCACTAGATAGGAAGGCCAGATTGTGTTGAGCTGCTACTGTCTGGGCTAAAAAATGATTTCACTGACTAAAAAGTAGAAACTGCCTTTCCTGCATCTTTGTGTTTCTTGGTTTTGAGGTGAGCAACAACATCATTCATTCCTCCATGGCCAACACTGAAATCAGAAGAGCAGAATGTGCATCTTGCATATAAATTACCTATTTTTTCATGATAATATTATTACAGTTGTATCTTATCATTATATTATACCTTTCGAACTTTTCCCAATTCCTGGATACTCCTTTATCCACTTGCTCTGAAAGTGACACTGCATTTTTGCTTTTTTTTTTGGGGGGGGGGGGGGGTGGTGTTACCATTCTTTCTCTAATAATTACAGCTAGCTCAACATGTGAGTACAGTGTGCTAATATTTTTGTTGTCTGTCATGTGATTTTTTTGTTGTATAATTCTTAGATTGATGGCCAGAGTTATTGGTGGATTATTTTTTATCAATACCAGCTCTGCTGGGTTACTTTGTTGACTGCAGAGAGAGATTGCCGATCAAGTGATATGATGCAATAATTACAGGAAATTGTATTGCAATTAATTTGGCGATCGCTTGCACAATCCGGGAAAAAGAGCTACTACAAAGAAAACTGGGAGAACTCCAAAAACCGGGTGAACTCCAAAAAAACCGGGTTAATTCCATAAACCGGGAGGTACCCGGGAATGGCCAAGAAAACCGGGATGGTTGGCAACTATGGCATTCACTTCCTTTGGTTTTGTGGTCAGGTAATCTCTTCCATTTAATCTTGTGTCAATGGGTCGTTACACAGAGAGTGTTTTTTTTGTGAGTCACTTAACTGTTTGTAGTTCTTATGTTACTTGTTGTTTGTTATTGTTGATTGGTTGATTGATTAATGATTATAAAGGAAATTGATAAACCCTGAAGAAATACAACATACTGTACTGCTTATAAGGATGTCGCCTTGCATAACAAGTTTGTGTTATTAAGTGTCAATGTAGCTGAGCCCTTTTGTAACATATAGCTATATTAGCTTACTTCAACTTCTTACTCTCAACCTTAATAAAATAAAAACACACATGTATTACAAAATATAAAATATATAATATATCTAGCTATATGAGATATCAACATGCCTCAGCTGCATGATAGACATTTTGTGAAGTTCCAGTTGACTCAATTTTTAACTGACCGATAAAATAATTAATCAATTGTAAATTCCGATTCAAATAAGCTATTCTGTTAGCCGTTAATCCTTCATCACTTTCCAAAGTTAAGGAAGCTCCTTCTGACACAAGTTTAATTGCAACTTCATTGTGATTATTGTCACATGCAATCATTAAAGAAGACATACCACTAAATGTCTGCAAATTGATGTTAGCCCCTGCAGTAATAAGATACTCTACAATATTAACGTGACCCAATTGACTAGCAACGTAAAGTGAAAATACACCAGTGTTCTATTGTAGATCTATCTGTGCACCACTCGCTACTAGTTCCTTTACGACATCTATATGTCCATTTTGACTGGCAATATATAGAGGAGATGTTCCAGTGTTCTCTTGTAGATCTATCTGTGCACCACTCGCTACTAGTTCCTTTACGACATCTATATGTCCATTTTGACTGGCAATATATAGAGGAGATTCTCCAGTGTTCACTTGTAGATCTATCTGTGCACCACTCGCTACTAGTTCCTTTACGACATCTATATGTCCATTTTGACTGGCAATTAATAGAGGAGATGCTCCAGTGTTCCCTTGTAGATCTATCTGTGCACCACTCGCTACTAGTTCCTTTACGACATCTATATGTCCATTTTGACTGGCAATATATAGAGGAGATGTTCCAGTGTTCCGTTGTAGATCTATCTGTGCACCACACGCTACTAGTTCCTTTACGACATCTATATGTCCATTTTGACTGGCACAATAGTAGAGGAGAGCTCAAGGTTCTCTGTAGATCTATCTGTGCACACCGTACTAGTTCCTTTACGAATATATATGTCCTTTGGACAGGCAATAAAGAGGAGATGCTTCACTGTGCTATTGTAGATCATCTGTTGCACAATCGCTACTAGTCCTTTAGCATCTATATGTCCATTTGACTGGCAATTATAGAGGAGATGTCCAGTGTTCATTGTAGATCTTCGATATGTGCACCACTCCGCTACAGTTCCTTTACGAAATCTATATGGCCATTTTGACTGGAATATATAGAGGAGATGTTCCACGTGTTCCGTTGTAGATCGATCTGTCACCCTCGCTCTATTCCTTTACGACACTATATGCCATTTTCTGGCAATTATGGCAATAGTTAGCGGAGATGCTCCAGTGTGATGTGGAGATCTATCTGTGCCACCACTCGCTACTAGTTCCTTTTACGACCATCTATATGTCATTTGACTGGCCCAATTAATATAGAGGATGTTTCCAGTGTTCCGTTGTGATCTATCTGTGCACCACACGCTACTAGTCCGTTACGAAATCTATATGTTTCCATTTTACTGGCAATAGATAGAGGAGATGCTCAGGTGCTCTTGTAGATCTATCTGGTGCACCACTCGCTCACTAGTTCCGTTACGACATATATAGTCCATTTTGACAGGCCAATATAAGAGGAGATGCTTGTACGCCAGTGGTGCTCTTGTTAGATTTATATGTGCACCACTCGCACTAGTTCCTTTAGGAATCTACTGTCCATTTGACTGGCAAGTAATAGAGGAGATGCTCCGTGTTCACTGTAGATCTATCTGTGCACCACTAGCTACTATTCCTTTACGACATCTATATGTTCCATTTTGACTGGCAATATATAGCGGAGATGTTCCAGTGTTCCGTTGTAGAGCTATTGTGCCCCACTCGCTACTAGTTCCTTTACGACATCTATATGTCCATTTTTACTGGCAATAGTTAGAGGAGATGCTCCAGTGTTCTCTTGTAGATCTATCTGTGCACCACTCGCTACTAGTTCCTTTACGACATCTATATGTCCATTTTGACTGGCAATATATAGAGGAGATGTTCCAGTGTTCCGTTGTAGATCTATCTGTGCACCACACGCTACTAGTTCCTTTACGACATCTATATGTCCATTTTGACTGGCAATAGATAGAGGAGATGCTCCAGTGTGCTCTTGTAGATCTATCTGTGCACCACTCGCTACTAGTTCCTTTACGACATCTATATGTCCATTTTGACAGGCAATATAAAGAGGAGATGCTTCAGTGTGCTCTTGTAGATCTATCTGTGCACAACTCGCTACTAGTTCCTTTACGACATCTATATGTCCATTTTGACTGGCAATTAATAGAGGAGATGCTCCAGTGTTCACTTGTAGATCTATCTGTGCACCACTCGCTACTAGTTCCTTTACGACATCTATATGTCCATTTTGACTGGCAATATATAGAGGAGATGTTCCAGTGTTCCGTTGTAGATCTATCTGTGCACCACTCGCTACTAGTTCCTTTACGACATCTATATGTCCATTTTGACTGGCAATATACAGAGGAGATACTCCAGTGTTCCATTGTAGATCTATCTGTGCACCACTCGCTACTAGTTCCTTTACGACATCTATATGTCCATTTTGACTGGCAATACATAGAGGAGATGCTCCAGTGTTCTCTTGTAGATCTATCTGTGCACCACTCGCTACTAGTTCCTTCACGACATCTATATGTCCATTTTGACTGGCAATATATAGAGGAGATGCTCCAGTGTTCCGTTGTAGATCTATCTGTGCACCACTCGCTACTAGTTCCTTTACGACTTCTATATGTCCATTTTGACTGGCAATATATAGAGGAGATGCTCCAGTGTTCCGTTGTAGATCTATCTGTGCACCACTCGCTACTAGTTCCTTTACGACTTCTATATGTCCATTTTGACTGGCAGTAAATAGAGGAGATGTTCCAGCATTCTCTTGTAGATCTATCTGTGCACCACTCGCTACTAGTTCCTTTACGACATCTATATGTCCATTTTGACTGGCAATATATAGAGGAGATGTTCCAGTGTTCCGTTGTAGATCTATCTGTGCACCACTCGCTACTAGTTCCTTTACGACATCTATATGTCCATTTTTACTGGCAATAGTTAGAGGAGATGCTCCAGTGTGCTCTTGTAGATCTATCTGTGCACCACTCGCTACTAGTTCCTTTACGACATCTATATGTCCATTTTGACTGGCAATATATAGAGGAGATGTTCCAGTGTTCTCTTGTAGATCTATCTGTGCACCACTCGCTACTAGTTCCTTTACGACATCTATATGTCCATTTTGACTGGCAATATATAGAGGAGATGCTACAGTGTGCTCTTGTAGATCTATCTGTGCACCACTCGCTACTAGTTCCTTTACGACATCTATATGTCCATTTTGACAGGCAATATATAGAGGAGATGCTCCAGTGTGCTCTTGTAGATCTATCTGCGCATCACTCGCTACTAGTTCCTTTACGACATCTATATGTCCATTTTGACTGGCAATACATAGAGATGTTCCAGTGTTCTCTTGTAGATCTATCTGTGCACCACTCGCTACTAGTTCCTTTACGACATCTATATGTCCATTTTGACTGGCAATAAATAGAGGAGATGTTCCAGTGTTCTCTTGTAGATCTATTTGTGCACCACTCGCTACTAGTTCCTTTACGACATCTATATGTCCATTTTGACTGGCAATATATAGAGGAGATACTCCAGTGTTCTGTTGTAGATCTATCTGTGAACCACTTGCAATTAGTTCCTTTACGACATCTATATGTCCCTTTTCAGTGGCAATATAAAGAGGAGATGCTCCAGTGTTCTCTTGTAGATCTATCTGTGCACCACTTGCTATTAGTTCCTTTACGACTTCTATAAGTCCATTTTGACTGGCAATAAATAGAGGAGATGCTCCAGTGTTTATTTGATGATTTATGTCCATACCATAAGTTATCAATTTCTTTAATTGCTTCAAACATCCAGTCTTGCTGAGCCATGAAATGGCAGATTGTCTCACATACGTACATTCATTTACTTTGACAGACTTTGATTCTGTTTTTTTACACAAAATTAAAAATATACAAGTTGATTAATGCAGGAGTGATATATATTTTTTCACATATTTTGTTACAGTTGTTCATGATTATAATAACAGCTCAAATTATGCTTCTAATTTTGTCTTATTTACATTAGTAGCTCATACATAATTATGTGGCAGAATAATGGACTATTTTGGTCAAAGTTAGCATTGCATTATATAGTTTTCTATTTGCCCAAGAATGTTCTTATAGTCAGGCTTTCTGTGAGTAGTAGATAATTCGAAATATTTGCTATCTGATTTACACTGAATTCAGTAGCAAGAGTAATACCTCACAATCAAATCCATTGTGGTGGTACAGCCCACCACATTTCCTCACAAACAACCCTTACCCATAAACATTGCTTCTATTATCCTCATCACGCACACCATCACCCTATTTATGTAGCACCCACCACCGCGCATGCTCGGCAGGTTTATTATATTATGGCCTGTCTGGCGTGCGTGCCTTCAGTTGTGTCCACGCTCTTTAGACATAAGCATAATCCTAAGCCTACCCTTCCGACGTGGAACTCGGGAGTTTGGGAGGTTTGAACGCCTCGATTAGCTAAGTGAGAGAGCCTTGCAACTCTGGTGGCAGCCTACCGGGCATCCAGTGAGCCATCCTGCCACATCTGGTGCACAGCGGTGGTTGAAACGGATTCCCACTCCATGAACTTCTTCTTAGCAGTTCCTGATTCCAGGCGTAGAGGGTTTCCGCCAATTTCTTTGCTTCCCCCTTCATCATGTTTCGTTCCCTGTGACGAGTCACAGACTCCGCAGCAACTCTCTGGCACTCCCACGAGACTACACTTCCGGGAAATCCCCTTGGTCGGTCTTCATTTCTTCCGGGAAACCCCCTTGGACTTTGTTCGCCTTCAATCAACACTTCCGGGAAATCCCCTTGTTCGGTCTTCATTTCTTCCGGGAAACCCCCTTGGACTTTGTTCGCCTTCAATCATCGGTCACGCAAGTTATTTGTTCGATTAGCGCAGTGTTTTTGCTTCATTTCGTAGTGATTGACGCTGTAAATTGTGTTTTTATTTAGTCAGTGTGTCAGTTTATCCACCCTCTTATATCTTGTGTCATGAACACCAGGGCAAATTCCAAAAGGCATAAAGCTAGCTCCCTCTTTGATACTAATGTGGCTGAGGACCCTACCATTCTTTCAGTAACCACAAGTAGTATTTCTGACCCGGCTTTCCCTAGGTTTGCCTCTGACCATTATTCTTCTGATAATACTTCTGCTAATATTCCGTCAGATCATGCTAGTATCACCCCTCGTTCAGACCATGTTTCTATCAATCTTGATTCTGTTCATTCTGATTCTGGTGAAGCTACCATTCGTGGCTCTGATCCTGTACCCACTGCCAGTTTGGGCATGAGGGAAGAGGACCTTACTTCGATTACTAGTAGAGCTCGTGAGCTCAGTGTAGATCCTAATACTCTCTTGTTGTTTCGTTGTTTGTCTAAACAAGAATCCTTCCCGTCTGTAGAAAGATCTAACCCCAATGACACAGACAAACTGGTTAAGTTAATTGGCATAATGGGAGAGAATGAGGATATAATGGTTTTCTTAAATAGATTTGAGACAGAACTTGGCTCTAGACATATTCCTCTTACAAATTTCAGACTCTATCTTCCTTATTGTTTGTCCGGCCCCTTTAAAGAGGCCTACTACAACAATATCAGTTTATGTCCTACTTATGCAGATGCACGCATTGTGTTACTTAACACAGGTGGCTACTCTTTAACTGAGTGTTTGAACAGTTTTCCCCTGAAGTTCAGGTACAGTGGGAGTAAAACGTTGATCCAGTGGTACAACCATTGGAGATACAAGATCAACATTCTTATTAGTAACCTCCCTTTTTCTAACTCCATGCACCCTAAAGTAAGGGATGAGGTTGCTGATATGGTAGCCACTATAGGTTTGGTTGCGGGTCTCCCCCAAGATCATAGAGAGGCTGTCTTGAACAGGCCCACCTTGTCTAATGCTCACTTTGTTCAAGACTGTAATGCATGGTACTTGTCTTCACATCAGTCCCATTCTAAAGCTCCTCACAAATTTCATAACTCTCAGTCTTATAATTCTTTTCAGCCTAATTACAGATCTGTTTGTTCATCTCAGATTGGAAACACTAATTCAACACCTCATTATTCAGGTCAGACTAGTCAACAACCCAATCAAAACCCCTATCAACACCCTAATCAACACTCCCTTAGTCCTTCATTCAATCCCAGACCACAACGTACTCCTCAGCCTAGACGTGATTTGGCTTCTGTTACGTGCTTTAAATGCAACAGGCTAGGTCATTACGCTAATACATGTCCTTCGCATCCTACCCCATCCGTAACTTGGCAATCCAACAACACCCAAGCTCCTACCCCACAACCCAATGCTGTCCCTAACAGCCCACCCACCCAACCTGTCGCTCAAACTCCTACCCGTCCGTCCCCTGTCCCGAGGAACAATTCCCGTCCCGTCCGTCTTATTAACACTTCCAATCTGTCTGAACCCGAAAGTTTTGTTGAGCCTGATATCCCTCAACTTCTTGGATCTGTGCATAATGATCCTCCCCTTAATCACTTTGAAGAGGATGACCTCATAACTTATGGCAAGATAAACGGTATTGACACACCAATAATCATAGATTCAGGTGCCAAAGTTTCAGTGATTTCCGATGATTTTGTCGAGCTAGACATGGAACCCGTTCATTTTGTCCCTATCTATGGAATTTCTCAGGAAATTAAAACCGTCCCTGTTTTTGCGATGTCCATTTCTGTCCCAACCTTGGAAGGCGAATGTTTCTTGGCAATGGATTCACGTCTTCCGCCTAAAACCGTTCTTTTAGGACTTGATTTTGGTACAGAGAATATTGTCAAACTTATCAACCATGCCAAATCAGGCCCCCAACCTGTGTTAACCGTGACCAGAGCAATGCAGGCAGACTCCGACCTGGCAGCTCACACATCTGAGGTTTTGCATTGCACCGAAGGTGCATCCCCTACTTCCTTTGATAGTATTCAGGAAGCTCAGGAGGAAGTTGATAGTTCCTCCAGACCCTCAGACAATCCTGGTTTAGTTCCTATGTCGTTTCCTAACCTGTCATTTGATGGTCTTAACAAGCAGGAGTTTGCAGCCCTGCAAAGGTCAGACCCTTCTCTTACTCCTCTTTGGGAATTTGCCTGTAAAGGAGAGAAACAGTTCTTTGTCGTCGACAACCTGTTAATGTGCATCACTTCAACCCTGAATTCGGTATCGCATGCTCTTGTTGTGCCCACATCATTAAGGCGCAAGGTTCTTGTCGCAGCCCATGAAGGCCTGGGACATGGTGGAGTGAATACCACCCGCTCCCTAATCAATAGGCACTTTACTTGGCCCAATTTAGCTGCAGACATCAAACAACACGTCATGTCTTGTGTGAAATGTAGCATGCATAATAAATCTGGTGGAAAGAAAGTCCCAATGATTCAACCCGAGATTATTTCACAGAGATGTGAAAAGCTCGCTTTTGACATAGTAGGCCCTTTACCTACTTCAAAACAAAAATTCCGTTTTATCCTGACCTGTCTAGAAATGGCCTCTGGCTTCCCTTTTGCAGTTCCGTTGAAATCGTACACTTCGGAAGAGACAGCCAGAGCCATCCTTTCTGTTGTATCATTCCTGGGCACTCCCCTCACCATCCTGACAGACCAAGGTACAAATTTTATGTCGGTGACATTATCCCATCTCAAAAAGAAACTCCATATGGCTTCCATACGCACTTCGGCGTATCACCCTCAGTCCAATGGCCGTCTCGAGAGGTTTCACTCGACTCTTAAGGCCATGTTGGCAAAGTGCATTCAGAACAAGCAGGATTGGCCCCTTGCTCTTGATCTTGTGTTGTATTATGCTCGTAATGTGCCAAATTCTAGACACGGTTTCACACCACATGAGCTTTTGTTTGTAAAACCAACCCCCTTCATTCTGTCAACTTTAAAATCTTTGTGGACTACTCCCTCTGACTCTTCTCTGAACCTTCCACAGTTCATTGAAGACCTTGATAAGGTAATCTCTTGTCAAACTCACTTCGTAAAAGAATCCCTGTCCTCAAAATCACTGTCAGATCGTGTGTCATCTGAGTCTGCATTGGTTTCTAATTACAAACTAGGTGACACTGTGTACAAGCGTAACCCTGGACACAACAAATGTTTAGAGGCGTCCTGGGATGGCCCCTTTACGATTAAATCTTTGTTACCTCCAGTAAACTGTGCTATCGTTCCTGTGAACAAGAAGGCAAAACCCAAGGTGGTTCACCTTTCTCAGATCAAGAAAGTGTTACATGTCTATAAAGTTTTGTTAGTTCCTGAAGAAAGTGTTTGTGATGAGTTTGTGCAACCCATTAACACATCTGAGCCCATCTCATTATCACTCGAGCAACAAAGTCAGTTAGACTCAGTATTAGGGCATTTTCCGTCTGTGTTTTCAAACAAACCCGGGCGCACTTCCCTGGTTCAACACTCTATTTCAGTTAGCACTAGTACACCATTGTGGTCTCCTTCATATTCTATCCCTCTTTCTTATCAAGAAGCCTTTAGGCTTGAGATAGAAAACATGATTAGTTTAGGTGTTATTGAACCGTCGACCTCCAAATGGTCTAGCCCCCCTTTACCAGTTCGTAAGAAAGATGGTGGTATAAGGATTGTGATTGACTTTAGGAAGTTAAACTCCGTTACTGTTCGCGAGCCCTTTACCATGCCGTCCATCGATGACATCATTTCTCATTTGGGCGAGGCAACCATTCTTTCCAAACTTGACTTGTTAAAAGGCTTTTACCAAGTGCCAATGGACGAAGTTTCAAAACAGTATACGGCCTTTACCTGCTTGCAGGGTAAATTTCAGTTTAAGGTCATGCCTTTCGGTCTCACCAATGCTCCGTCAACTTTCCAGCTCCTGATGCAGTCCGTGTTGAGAGGCCTTGAACCTTTCTGTTTACCATACATTGATGACTTGGTAATCTTTAGCACTTCCTTCGACCAACATCTTGCCCATATCACTTCGGTACTTTCCAGACTGGAACTTGCTGGGCTAACAGTCAAACAGGAGAAATGCTCCTGGTGTTTTGCTTCATTCGACTTCCTTGGCTTTCATGTTGGACATAACCGTCTTTCAATTCCTTCGACCAAGGTCTCTACTATCTCTTCGTATCAGTTACCTCTCACCAAATCGTCTTTAAGATCATTTCTCGGGCTGATCACATTTTACTCTAGATTCATTCCGTTATTGTCACAACATACATCTGTTTTGAATTGTCATATGACCAAAGACAGCCCAGACAATATACTTTGTGATGATGACTACGACAAAGCATTTCGCTCAATCATCTATGCTATCTCTCACCACTCCTCACTTATCATACCTAGTACTAATGATGCATTGTGTGTGTTTACGGATGCCTCTTTCTCTGGTGTTGGTGGTACTTTATGTGTTTATAGAAACAGTGACTGGATTCCGGCTGAATTCTATTCGAGACAGTTGTCTAAAGCGGAGAAAAATTACTCCATACTCGATTTAGAGGCGGCAGCTCTGTTGGCGACAGTCGAACGTTTCAGGTTTCATCTTGCTGGCAAGTTTTTCAAGGTCTTCACTGACCACAGACCCTTGGTGAACATCATCAACGGCCAAGCCCCCTCTTCAAGACTGACTCGTTGGAAGATTAGACTGCTGGAGTATACTTTTGAGATTCAACACATTGATGGCTCCGGAAACAAAGTGGCTGATGCCATGTCTCGTCAGTCTTGGCCGTCAGATGATTAGCCATGACAGTCGACTAGAACTTCTAACTTTATTTGTGTTTGTCGTGTTTGTTTAGTCTCTGTATCACACCCACTTCATTTCACTTTGTGTATCCCAATTCTTTTAAGGGAGGGGAGATGTGGTGGTACAGCCCACCACATTTCCTCACAAACAACCCTTACCCATAAACATTGCTTCTATTATCCTCATCACGCACACCATCACCCTATTTATGTAGCACCCACCACCGCGCATGCTCGGCAGGTTTATTATATTATGGCCTGTCTGGCGTGCGTGCCTTCAGTTGTGTCCACGCTCTTTAGACATAAGCATAATCCTAAGCCTACCCTTCCGACGTGGAACTCGGGAGTTTGGGAGGTTTGAACGCCTCGATTAGCTAAGTGAGAGAGCCTTGCAACTCTGGTGGCAGCCTACCGGGCATCCAGTGAGCCATCCTGCCACATCCATGGTATACTGTTAATAGGTTCTAGCTATTTTCTATCAAGTAAAATTCATAAAATCACTTGTCTGCCATACTTCAACCGTGATGAACTCTGGGAAATTGTGACCTGTGAAAATAAATTTTGACCAACATTCCACAATTATATGTAATAGCTATCAATAGCATAGGGTTTTCTGGAGTGTATAGAATCATATTCTGGCATTTGTTTTTAAATTTAAGTTAATTTTTATGTGGTATTGCTAATTTATGTATTAAAATATACTAGAGTAAAAATATTTTACAGTTTTGTTGACGATGTGTCAGCAAGTACTTTCACAAAAAAATTTCATAAATCTTGCATTAAATAAGCGCAAAGGAAAACTACCAAAGTTTCAGTAGTAAGCCTAAATGTGCAATAGATCTGAACAGCTTAAATTTTTGTTTCAGCAATATTGTCCTTTTAGTGGAGAAGACTGGATCATTGCGAAGGATCTTCATAGGCACCCAAACAAATGACATCCAGTAAATATACTTGCATTGGGAGGAAAATACTTTAAGATTAAAATGCTTAAGAATAGCTATTTTTATAGCTTGTGAAGCCAGAAAGGATTTCAAACTGAGAAAATTGGATTGTTTCTCTCCCACTTGCATGCAGTAAATGTAAGGTGCCATGTAACTCCATGGCAGCTTTCTTGTATCCATGATCAACAGACTTGGCAGTTTGCCAAGGTTGTGGTGCTACAAATACCATGCTGAATGTTTGAATCTGTTGTTCACTATCTGCTGGGTAAAATGTGAAGTATTTGAAAGCAACAGAATGAGAGTTTACTAGGAGAATGCTAAAATCAAACCTGAGAAAGTATGTCTTAATCTCGAGGATATTCATCACTAATAGCATTGAAATCAAGTGTAATAAAATTATTTCTGATGACATAAGTGAGGCTATTGAAAATGTAGCCAAGAAGACTAAAGCTGAAATAGACAGCATTGAAAATGATAGGAAAAATTATTGCTATCATGTTGACTACGATATCTGCTCTCATTATAAAAGCAGCACCCTAGAAGAATTATTGTCAAAAGTCAGCCATAAAGTAATCTTTGTAATATCAGTGGTGAAAAATCTAGCCACTCCTCTTCTAATAGCATTGCTAGTGTCACTCAGAGATTCAATAGAACTTATCGGAGCTTTCTGTGATATTGGGGTAACTTGTTCTTATGCATTACAAAAAATCAGCTGCAAATTCTAAAATGGGTCTTCCTGGATGGAAGTCTGAGATAGATAGCCTGCTACAAGGTGTGAATGACAAATCATCAAATTTGTTCACAAAAGGAAAGCTTAGTATGGCCTCGTTCGTGACCCTGTCAGACAATTAAATAAAGTCAAATCAACAAAGAACATTTTCGCCCATTTTGCTGCATCTGACATGCTTCAACAATTTATTTACGATGTCGATACAAGCTCACAGATGATACTGCCATCAATAAAGTACTCACAAAACTAAAATGCCCAAAGTTTTATTAATATTTTGTATTCAAATATACTAAAATATATTCAGTAAATAACACATTGTATAACTCTTAATTTAATAACTAATATCAGAAAGTGATTCTACACCCCAGAAAAACCCATGCAGAGTTATTGCACATATTCCTAGAACATATAGTTCCAATTTAAATTTTTGCCAGTGTGAAATTAAACATTCGCATTTTCGCAGAGTTCCCCACAGCTGACAGATGTCCAGCAAGTGATGTTATATAACTTACCCAGCCTAATCGCCCGTGTAATCGGAAGTCATAGACTTTCGTACTAGCCTCATTAAATATGCATTAGTGATTATGTCATTCTGCTCGGTCCCTGGTAAAGACAACCAGTTCTATGGTCAGGTTAGTGGTCTTTCTTCCCGTTATTTCTTGTTGTTGAACTCTGAATTTGCTACCAAAAGAAGGGTTGAAGTCCATAGTTATAGGTATGTAAATAATTAGTAATGAAGTTTTTCATAGTGAAACACCAGCAGTATTAGTAGAAATGGGATTTTTTTTGGTGAATGACCTCTGCAGAAAGCGGCCAAAAAGCAGTTCCCAACATTACTGCAGGAAATGCTTAACCGGTAAGTAGCTATATAGGTCTAGTACAGTTGTACAGGCCTTAACAATTTGGTTCCCATGCATATTTTCTGAATTGTGCTTCACTAAACTTGTTGTTTGAAATGATGAGATTTTATCAGAAAAATTTAAATATAATATTGTTATTAATCTTCAATCTACAGCATAATACACTAACATATTTTTGATGTTTTTATTAATTCTGAGTCTTGTTGCAGAGATGAATATTTCTCAGCATAAAGTAATGAACTTAAATTACGTGAGGTAATTGAAATTAAACACTTTGGCCTAGTCCTAAGCCCCACACATATCACATTGACACTATTAAGTATAACTGCTTCATGTGGTCATTGTTGGACATTTAACTTTGATTGATTTTGTAGTCACGCGCATGCTCATATAATAATGATCAGTTTCGTATGAATTAAAACTTATTGTTAAATCGGTTAGTGTGTAGCTATATATACAGCTGTGGTTGGGTAGTTTGGTGCTTGGCCAACCGGGATCAAACAGTGCAGACATCAGGGCAGGAATCTTTTATTTTACATGGTCCTTCGAGCCGGATAGACAACTGTTTAAGACTTTCGACCTCGCCCTGAAGTAATCGACCGAGATGAGCGCCGCGGAAGAGCTCGCCAGAAAGAAGAGAGTTCGAGGTGGTCATCGGGGATCCGCCACGAAGATGATGGGACAACTAGACTCGGAACTCGCGACTTCTCTGAAGTAGATAAATTCAACTACCTCAAGTCCCTACTCACTGGGACGGCGCCGTGAAGCTATCGCTGGCCTTACTCTTTCTGCCTCAAACTACAAGGAAGCTGTTGCCATTCTCGAAGGCAGATTCGGGAATCAACAACAGATTATTTCCAGGCACATGGATCAGTTGCTGAATATGAACCCAGTCACCTCATCCAGCAACTTTCCAAGCCTTCGACATCTGTTCGACTTTGTAGAGAATCATATGCGGAGCTTGAAATCTCTTGGGGTCACTTCGGATTCTTATGGCAGCCTGCTGTCATCAGTGTTACTGAACAAGCTTCTCAATGATATTCGCCTACTCATCAGCCGAAAGGTTTCAGCAGAGGAGTGGACCCTGGACACCTTAATGAAGGAACTTCAGGATGAGCTACAGGCTAGAGAGCGAGTGGTTTTGGCCAAGCCATCAGCCAACACAATAGTGGGAAAAGGTGGCCAACAGAGTCCGCATACTGCGGCAGCGCTAGTGTCGGGGATTCGTGGAGGAGCTTCGAGTTGCTGTTATTGTCAGCAAGGCCATTCATCGAGAGATTGCAAGATGGTGACACAGCCTGAGGCCAGGAAGCAAGTTTTACATAAGTCTGGCCGCTGTTTTGTATGTCTTCGAGCAGGCCACATTAGTAGGGAATGCCGATCGAAATCTAGGTGTGGCAAGTGCAACCGACGACATTGTGTCCATATGCACTGGAGAGAATGTGGGAGGTAGAAACTCTCTCCAACAGAGTTCAACTCGGGATTCTAAGGTGAAGGAGGTGACAACGGATAACTCTGCACACCAACCTCAGGACAGTACTTTGGTGGAGCAGGCTGAATGCGGATGCAGCTTCATTCGCTCCTCAATCTTCGACATCACTATATGTGGCTGCTAACAGGTCAGTACTACTCCAGACAGCACGGACGACCCTACAGAACCCCAACCAGCCGATGATTTGCCAAGACGTCCACGCTGTTCTCGATTTAGGAAGTCAACATTCATACATTACCGAAAGAGCGGCTGGAGCTCTGTCATTAAAGTCTGAAGATGTTATTAAGCTATCTATTCTTACCTTTGGATCTTCAGATCGTACGTTGTCTGAGTGCCAAGTTGTCAGAGTCCTGCTTGGCAAAAGGGAAGGAGGGATGGAGTTGCGTCTCCTTACCACTCCATCTATTTCTGAGCCACTGACTGCTCAACCTGTGACACTGTATGCCAATGTGTATCAACATCTGTCGAATTTGGAATTGCCCAACCCATCAGATGGAAGTGCTGCCATTGAAGTTGACCTGCTTATAGGTTCGGACTACTACTGGGAGCTAGTCACTGGAAGGATCAGTCGTGGAGAAGATAGTCCTGTTGCCGTGGAGACTAAATTGGGATGGGTTTTGTCAGGCCCAGCCCCTGAGGCCGAATCTGCATGTAGTCTGCTGACAACTCACACGCTAAGGGTGGATGCTCATGAGGAGGATATGAGGCTGGATGACACCTTGCATTCATTTTGGGAACTCGAATCGCTAGGAATATCTGGATCCAGTCAATCTGTCCACCAGGACTTTGAAGACAACATTGCATTTCATGACGGCCACTACGAAGTCCATCTGCCGTGGAGGAAGCCACGTCGCGTTCTCCCAGATAACTATACCAGCTCAGCCTCAGACGTCTGCAGAGTTTGTTGTACCGACTTCGACGGACACCTGACGTCTTCAGTGAGTATGATTTTGTCATTCAGAAACAGTTAGAGCTTGGGATAATTCAAAGAGTTGGAGAGTCTGACATTGGAGTGGTGGGTCAAGTTCACTACTTACCACATCATGCCGTGGTTAAGCGAGATAAGGAAACCACAAAGGTCAGAGTGGTGTATGATGCATCTGCAAGGTGTGGAGGACCATCCCTCAACGAGTGCCTGTTCATGGGATCCAGCTTTGACCAGAAGATCTTGAAAATACTCTTGAGGTTTCGTTCCTATCCCGTCGCACTCATTGCCGACATTGAGAAGGCCTTTTTGATGGTATCTGTGGCAGAGGAAGATCGAGACGCCTTGAGGTTCCTCTGGGTGGATGACACCAATAAGCCTGACCCGAATATCCAGGTTTTTCGATTCTCTCGAGTTGTTTTCGGAGTGTCCTCCAGCCCATTCCTGCTCAATGCCACAATTGATCATCACCTGAAGCAATTCTCCGACTCCAAGCCTGACTTGGTCGCCCTCCTACGCCAATCCATTTATGTGGACGATATAGTAGTTGGTGCAAAAAATGATAATGAAGCAATGAAATTGTACGAGGAATCCAAGGGAGTTCTGCAAATGGGAGGTTTCAACCTCAGGAAGTTTGTAACTAATGTGCCACGACTCCAGAAGGTTATTGATGACCTGGAGAAGATTGCTCCCATGTTTGACATGGACTCAGAACATACTGATGAGGCAACTTATGCAAAAACTGTACTTGGAGGAGGCCAGCTGATGAATCCGACTGACCAGAAGGTCCTGGGCTTGAGGTGGAATGTTCTGACAGATTGCTTGGTCTTTAGTGTGCAGGAGATAGGAGTTCTCGCTGACATGAAGACACCGACAAAGAGAAAGGTCACCAGCACAGTCGGCAAGTTTTTTGATCCTTTAGGAGTTCTTTCTCCTGTGGTGATCAGATTCAAGATATTCTTCAAGAGCTGTGTGTGGAAGGTCTCGACTGGGACCAGGAGCTCACTGGAGGCTCTCTTCTCAAGTGGCAGTCGCTTGTGACAAGTGTTAAGGAGGCTCCTGCTATCTGTATCCCTCGCCTTTACCTATCAGGCATTGACATGCAATCAGCTTCCTATACTCTCCATGGCTTCTGTGATGCCTCCAAGGAGGCCTATGCCGCAGTGATATATCTTGTAGTTCAAGTTGGAGCCCAGAAGTTTGTGAGATTTGTGATTTCCAAAACTCGTGTTTCCCCTCGTCAAGAGCTCACCATACCTCATTTGGAGTTGATGTCAGGACTACTATTAGCAAGGCTAATTGCTAGTGTTACTGAAGGTCATTCCCCCAACTTCACTCTTGGTCAACCAACCTGCTACACAGACTCTCAAGTGGCTCTGTATTGGATAATGGGTCGTGGCAGAGAATGGAAGCAATTTGTCCATAACCGAGCGACTGAAATTCGTGAGCTCGTTCCGGTCACCTGCTGGAGACACTGTGCTGGAGTCGAGAACCCCGCTAACATTCCATCGAG
>WLWD01003787.1_pt1 | contig 35091 bp, 23 predicted proteins | sample 6712731 | NCBI WGS metagenome assembly WLWD01 (sample SAMN12718690, study PRJNA576275) | sponge metagenome | isolation source: marine sponge | host: Mycale hentscheli | place: New Zealand: South Island, Marlborough, Capsize Point | collected 2014-11-01 | reverse complement strand
GTCCGAAAGGGCCAAGGAATGTAGAGGCTGAGCGTGAGGTCAAGTTATAAAAGAACTGGAAGCTGGATAGCAGTCCATCATATTGTTAACATGTAGTATCATTTGTATTATTGTTAGTCATTCCCAGGATGAGCTGGGTGGAATGCATTATTACAATGATGATGTCAATAGATGAGAACGAAAGGGGTTGGGGAGGGGGTAGGGACGGGTAGGTAATAGGGGTATAGGTTAGAGAGAGTAGGTAAAGGGGTGTAGACTAGAAGAGAGTAGGAAAAGGGGGTAGGCTAGAAGAGAATAGGTAAAGGGGGGTAGAAGCTAGGACCGCACATACACACCACAAGTAGCCTCCCGGAGACACGAGTACTGAGTGGAGTCATTATGTGTTGACCTAGGGTACCAGTACAAGGCTCAGCTGCTGGAGCTGGAGCAGGTCTCTGGAGGGAGGAGGAGCGGGCCGCTTAAAGGTGTGGAGGCTGTGATAACACCGCTGGTGTGGCAACAGTGGGAGATGGAGTTAGAAGACCACCCCGACAAGGAGTGGGTGCAGTTCCTGGTGAGGGTAATCCGGCAGGGATTCCGCGTGGGCCACGATCAGAGCGTGGGGGAACTGAGGAGGTGTAGAGGTAACATGTGCTCCGCCAGGGAACAGAGAGCAGTGATCCAGGAGTACTTGGACGAGGAGGTGGAGGCCGGCAGGGTCTGGAGAGTGAGGCCAGAGGATGTGGCCAAGGTGTACTGCAGCCCGTTCGGGGTGATCCCGAAGAAAGGGAAGCCTGGTAGGTGGCGGCTCATATTCGACCTGTCGACCCCGGATGGGGAGAGTGTCAATGAGGGTGTGTGCAAGGAGTGGTCCAGCTTGCACTACATGTCTGTGGACAATGTGGTGGAGCAAGTGCTAAAGGTAGGCAGAGGGGCCGAGTTGGCCAAGGCAGACGTCAAGAAGGCATACCGCAATGTACCGGTGCATCCTGACGATAGGTGGCTGCTGGGCATGGAGTGGCAAGGAACCACATTCGTGGATACGACACTCCCGTTTGGGCTGAGGTCAACCCCGTTACTGTTCAAGGCACTGGGGGACGCCCTGGAATAGGTGGCAAAGGCCCATGGTGCCGGGTGGCTGCGTCCGATTTCGTAACGGTGGGGGCACCGGGGTCAGGCGAGTGCGCCAGGTCCCTGAAGCCCTCAAGGAGGTATGTGGGAGATTGAGTATGCCGCTGGATGATGGCAAGGAAGAGGGTCCAGCCACAGTGCTGACCTTCTTGGGTATGGAGCTAGACACTCAGCAGGGTGAGGTCAGACTGCCACGGGAGCGCCTGCTCGGGCTGAGGAAGAAGCTGGAGTAGTGGAGAGGGATGAAGTCGTGCAGGAAGTGAGAGATCCTGTCTGTAGTGGGACACCGCAGCCACGCTTGCAAAGCAGTCAGGGCAGGGAGGTCGTTCATGAGGAGATTGCTGGAACTCAGCGCCACGGTAAGGAGCCTAGACACGAGAGTACGCCTCAATGTGGCGGCCAGGGCCGACCTGGAGTGGTGGCGCAGGTTTGGCCTGCAGTAGAATGGGACAGCCATGATGAGGTCGGTGGTGGCAGCAGAGGAGCCGCAAGTGGAACTGTGGACGGACGCATCCGGGTCATGGGGCTGCAGCACCGTATGGGGAACCAGATGGTTCCAGTTGAGCTGGGAGCGGCTGCCAACAGCTGGGCAGTGGAACATCATGCCTCAGGAGCTGTTGCCAATAGTCGTGGCGACAGCAGTGTGGGGCCACTTGTGGAGAGGAAAGACGGTATTGTTCTACTGCGACAACATGGCGGTGGTGGCAACCCTGAGGTCGAGGTCGTGCAGAGAGCCGCAAGCGATGCACCTCAGGCGGTGCCTGGCTTTCATGGAAACAACGGGAGAGTTCGTGCTGTTAGGAGAACACGTCAGGGGGGTTGACAACGTCGCGGCAGACGAGCTGTCCAGAGGGAGGTTGACGTCTGCTCGTATTGCCATGCAGGTCAGCGACGGGGAACAGCAGACAGTGCCGGATCGAGTGCTGGAGTTGATGGTAACAGGGAGCGAGAACTGGTCAGATCGGCAGTGGCTAGATCTGCAGCGGTTTACTTCTGAAAAGGCATAGCTCCGAAGACGGAGCGGCGGTACGAAGGGGTCTGGAGAAGGTATGAAGACCTGTGCCGCAGGATGGGGGAGGACCCGCTCCCCATGACCGAGAACAAGATGATTGCACATGTAGTGACGGTGGCTGACGAGGGGGTGCAAGCCTCCACGGTTAATCACCACTTGGCAGGCCTGAGACAGGGCCAGATTAGGGGGGGCTTCCGGCGCCAAGTTGGACAGCCATGGCAAGGCTGGGACAAGTTCTAAGGGGCGTAGTCAGGAGAGCGGCGGAGAATGGCCAGGCGGGTCTAGTGAGAAACCCGGTGACACCGGCGCACATGGAGGCATTGCGGAAGACATGGGGACACCAGGGCGACAGAGGGGTGGTGATATGGGCGGCAGCGTGCGCCTGTTACTTCGGGTGCCTGAGAGCAGGGGAGGCGTTGGCACCTGACGACGGGAAGTTTGATGAAGCAGCCCACCTCACTTTTAAGGACGTCACAGTGGACGTTCTGGAGAATCCTCAGATGATGACGCTCCACATTAAGGAATCGAAGACCGACAGGCTGAGGAAGGGAGCGAAGGTGACGCTGGGCAGGACGGGGCAGGAGTTATGTCCCGTGAAGGCTCTGTTGAGATACCTGGTGCTGAGGAAGGACGGTGAGGGCCCCTTCTTCAGGATGGGTGGGAAGCCGCTATCCAGGAGAGAGTGGAGGTCGGAGCAATCGGGGCTCTCAAGGGTGGCCAGCTTTGGGGTGGTTTTTGGCAGGACTGTCAGCGCCTCGGCAAGCGAAGGGCTGTCTGCGGAGCAGCTGGCCGGCGGAGGGTAAGCCGTGGCCAGCCGCAGCCCAAAGCGGTCTCCGGGCAAGCCAGGCCCTTCCAGCTGGGCGGGGCCGGAAATCCGGCCACGGGCAGGGCGGGGACGAGCCGACTGCCGAGCCTCCGGCAAATCGGGTGGAAGTAGACGCCAAGCGAATGGTCAATGAGCCTGTCCAACGGCAGATAACTACAAATGCATCAGTAATACATCATGGCGACGTTGGTAACGGCAGGTCCAGCGAAGCGTACCGAGGTTACCAACGGAAGTAAATAAAGCAAGGCACGCCCCGGGCGGCGGGGCGTGCTAAATGGTATAGAGGGCGCATGCGCCAGGGGTGTGACCAAGTCAGTCTAAAAGAGAGTAAATGGACGACAGTAAGAAAATAGGAGCAGCGGGCGGCAGCAGAGCCGCCAGCGAAACTGCCCACCCACCTGCACCCCAGTAGTAGAGTTTTCCGGGAGAGGTCTCCCGTGACGGGCAGCAGTCGGCTACTGCCAGGGGACTGTCAGCGCCTCGGTAAGCGAGGGGCTGTCTGCGGAGCAGCTGGCCGGCGGAGGGTAAGCCGCGGCCAGCCGCAGCCCAAAGCGGTCCCAAAGACCCTTCCTGCTGGGCGGGGCCGAAAATCCAGCCACGGGCAGGGCGGGGACGAGCCGACTGCCGAGCCTCCGGCAAATCGAGTGGAAGTAGACGCTAAGCGAATGGTCAACGAGCCTGTCCAACGGCAGGTAACCATAAAAACATCAGTAATACATCATGGCGACGTTGGTAACCATAATATGCTCTATGCAAGAAAGTAGAAGATGAGTTGAATCGGGTGCAGGACCTCAAAACTATTGAGCCAGTACAATTTTCAGACTGGGCTGCTCCCATCGTTCCAGTTCTCAAGAATGATGGCACTGTCCGCATCTGCAGAGACTACAAGATTACAATAAACAGAGCAGCAAAATCGGATAAATATCCTATCCCCCGAACAGAGGGTTAATTTGCGAAACTGGTGGGTGGCAAATCATTCACTAAGCTAGACCTCTCCCATGACTACCAACAAACTGAATTGGATGTAGAGTCCCGACATTATTCTACAAATAACACCCATCATGGTCTGCTCCGTTATACATGACTCCCTTTCGGGATCTTGTCAGCTCCGTCTATTTTCCAAAGAGCAATGGAAAATCTCCTGCAGGGTATCTCCAAAGTTTGTGTACATCGACAATATTTTGATTACAGGCTCAACTAGAGCAGAACACCTTCAAAAGATATCCCAAGTACTGGAACAACAGTAGTCTCTCTCTAATTCTGGCATGTGACGCTTTGCCGTATGGAGTTGGCGCTGTTTTATCACATCGATTCACTGATGGAGTGGAGAGACCCGTTGCGTTCGCATCAAGGTCCCTAACTCAGGTTGAAAGAAAATATTCGATACGTGTATGGCCGCATGTTCACACTCTAAACATCACGAGCCATTCACATATATTTTTGGATACACCAAATCTGTTCCAGCTACGGCATCAGGAAGGATCAAAAGGTCGGCCCTGACACTGGGAGCCTATAATTAAAAAATGGTGTACAAAAATGCAAATGCAAATGCCCTTAGCAGGCTGCCATTAACTTCACCTAGAAGTAATTCAGATGTTCCACAGGTAGCGGAAGTGGTCAACTTAATGGATTATTTGGATACTTCACTAGTCACAAGCAAGAAAATTCGGTTGGGGACTGACAGAGACATCTTGTTGAGCATAGTGCGAGATTGTGTATTAAAACTCGACTCCCCCAAGCACACGTGCATCCTCCACACTCAGTTCTCTTTTTCTCCGAACAAAGGGTTGGAATTCTTCCCGAGGGATATCTTTCTCTGGCCAACCTTGTAATACACAAAAGGTAAGAGATGATGTTCTGAGAATGCTCCATGTGGCTCATCCTGGCATCACTCGCATGAAGAGATTGGCAAGGAGCTATGTGTGGTGGCCAGGCATTGATGCTGAGCTCGAGAAGTGTGTGAGGGAGTGTGTTGATTGTCAGAGTCAGCAGAACACACCACTAGTTGTACCCTTGCATCCGTGGTCATGGCCAACCAAGCCGCGGTCAAGAGTACATATTGATTATGCAGGACCTTTCATGGGTAAGATGTTTCTACTCGTAATTGATGCTCACACGAAATGGTTGGAAATTCATATGACAGTCCCAGCAAAATCAACAGCAAATTATTGAAATGTTGAGGAAATCATTCGCTTCACTTGGAGTGCCGCACACAGTTGTTTCAGACAATGCTACCAGTTTCACAGTGAAGAATTCACTGACTTTTTGAGGAAAAATGGGATAAAGCATGTCAAGATGCCTCCACACCACCCAGCATCTATTGGTATGGTAGAGAGAGCAGTCCAGACTTTTAAGAATGGAATGAAAAAAATGAAGGAAGGAACAGTGCAAACAAACTTGTCGAGGTTTCTATTTAATTATCGAATTACTCCACACAGCTCTACTGGAATGTTACCAGCCGAGTTATTGTTTGGTAGGAGGCTAAATTCACATCTGGACAATCTTAAGCCAAACGAAAATTCAGCAGAATCAGAAAAAACAGAAAGAAGACTATATGTGCATGCCAGAGCTAGAGAATTTCAGGTGGGGGACAAAGTATTTGTTTGGAATTATCGAGGAAGATCAATATGGTTAGCTGGCATTGTCACAGGAAAGGAAGGAAGAATGGTTTATGTAGTCCAAACACAAAGTGGTGATAGTATTCGACGTCACATTGACCAAATGAGAGTTAGAGTAGGAGAGTCCGTAAATATGGGGGAAGATCAAGACACATAAGATACCAACAAATTTTAGAAGAAACAGTGACCAAGATTTGACTACATATTCTCAAGGACTACCATCAGACGTTGCCCAGAACGAAACTGAAGAAGAAATTTTGCCGAGACCACCAGAATACCCACTGAATTCTGAAATCACGTGCGACTCTGTCAGGGAACCCCCAAGTCAGGAAAATACGGATAACGTGATCACAGGACTGCGGCGTTCCAGCAGAACCAATGGAACACGATCATTCTATTGACCGAATAAGCTATATCATAGTATCATACATACTTTGTCTTTGTTTAAACTAAGGAGGAAGGTGTTATATGTTCTTATACTGTCATTGTTATCATTGTTACTAGTGTAATTACATTTCTCTGACCCACAGTTCTATCATCTACCTCAAACCACGATGATGCAATATTTTGCACACTCACCTTTTGTCAGATTGATCATTCTTGAAAAATATGAACTTGAGTTGAGTGTACTGTGAATGGGGGATCTAGCTTAACTAAATATTGAGTGCAAATACTACAATTGTCATGTACCTAAAGATATCATTGTGAAGATATCCAGGGTGGAGGTGTAGCCCAAAACTCTCTTTTGTTTAGCCTATCATTTTATGGATAATACATTAACTGGTTTAGAATGTAATATTAATAAATCCTAAAGATATAGCTCAGTTCACTCTCCATATGTAGAAGTACTTCACCATTATAATATACTACCCTGCCACACAGTGGAACTAGACGTATTGCAAAGTAAGAATGCAGTAGCACAAGATATCTTGCTCAGTTATCATTCTCAACTGTTGGTTAAGGTTACATAAGTTTCCCTCTTCTGGTCTCTTTTTTCTGAGCTATCTCGGCTTTTCTTATCCCCCATTTTTCATTCTTCAGCTCTTTTTTCTTGAGTCATGGAGTCCTTTTCCTTTGTCTACCTCTCCTGCTTCAGAATCTCTCTGATCTACTACCACAATTGTGGACTTAAGCTTTGCGAAACTTTTGCCTTCTTTTTCATACTTTCGCCTTCCTTTTGAAACCTCCTGCTTTTTAGAATTGACCATTTTCTACTGAATGTGACAACACTTTATCCATTGTGTGTGACAATGCTTTTCCAAAACCTTTGGGGCTCATGAATAATTCATGAATACGCACACCTTGGTCATGTTGGCTGTAGTCATTGGAGTAGGTCAACTGAAATATCCAAATTCATGAGTTATTTCATGGGTTATATACCTAAAGATATCATAGTGAAGATATCCAGGTGGAATAAATGTATCTACTCCACCCTAGATATTTTCAGAATGATATCTTTAGGTAGTGAAATAACTCATATTTCTTCAAGCTTTACTGCCAAGCTCATTACCCTTTTAGTTACATCAATCCAGCTAAACTTGTCACCTTACTCTTGTGTAGGTACTCAACAGGGTTTGAGCAGCTGTTAAAGTATCAGCTAGGGGTTTGGGTAGCCCCTAAAGCCAACTTTACACTGTGAGTTACCAGTCCTCTAGTACTAACTACTGCAGTGAAGTGTGTAATAAACCACTTATTATAGTTATAGTGTGGAATAAACCATTTATTACACTCATCAGAGTGATATGGCTAGATATTTCACTCTCAGCCTATATTCTCACTAGTCTCTAAATTATGAAAATAAATTAGCCTGCTCTAATGAAATATTTTGCCATATCACACTCTGACTCATATACAAGCTTGAAAGTGAAATGTCATCTCCATATTATACAAGTGTAATAAGCTGTTTATTGTACAGTGGATAATATCCAAAACAGTAAACACTCAGAGACAACTCTGCCATAATTCCAAAAATATAGCTGTCCAGATCCTCGCATAGAGCATTGGAGCATTCAATATGGGAAAATATTGAACACTCGCGTGAAGTGAAAATATTGTAGAAAAAATATCTGATGTAGCTATAGCTATATAATATCACCTGTGGATTCTGACTGGTAATTTACCACTGCTGTTATTCAAAGCTAAAAGCACTATGCACACACTAACATAAAATCTTTACTCTTTAAACTTAGCTTTGGCTCACACTGTCAACAAGATTTTATAAGATATATATATATATATATATATATATACAATATTAACTACTAATGTAATCTATACTTATCTCAGTGACATAGCTTTATTTGAAAATAATATTGTGGATATTGTGTATACGCCATTGAAACATAAAAGAAGCTCTATTTGAATCAAACATAATAAAAAACAAATACACTTTTAGAATATTAAATACTAATTAACGCCTACATTCATTACACTCCCTTAGGCTATATTACTAAATGAACAAGCTGCAAAAAATATCATCAAAGTATATGCTATAAAAATATAAATGGAATGCACAATGTTTGGTTCTAGTGTTTAACTATTTAGTCTCACCTTTCATAACTTCCTCGATGTGCTGACTAAGCTCTTTTAGACCGATATCTTCTAATACATTCAGTAGCTGTCTCCATGTAGGAGGACGGTTGCCTGCTCCATTGCACCAATCACGAAAAATACCATGTCCACCAAACATAGATAATAGAAAATGAAATGATTCATCCATTCCAATTGAATCCATTAGTTGAGAGACATTATTGCGCAGGACCACCGACTCTATCTGAATACCTGACAATTCTTCTAGTCTAGCGAGATCATTTGGCTCAAAGTTCATCTCAGGGTCATATGAAGATACTACATGGCACAAACGAGAAGACAAACAGTCAATAATTGCTGGTGGGGTGGTTAATATGGAGGAACACATGAAGAAATATATTCATTCCTTTGACAGTTGTGCTAAGCAAAACTATATAGCCATACTTTACCAAATAAGTAATGTCACCACATATAATACAGCTTTAAAAGTAACTACCACAGAGAATTTAGTCCTAGTAGGTGCATGTAACCCCCACTCTATGGTCTAGGTGAAACATTGAATAAGGGGACAGTAGTTTCCAAGTAGTCATGCCGGAGTATTAAAAGTGGTGCCAACAATTTAGTTGGGCAAGCAAAGCGAGACTCTCACTAACGAGTCTCTCACTAACGAATCTCAATTGAGATTTTGGTAAATATATATATATATATATATATATATATATAGTACTTACTACATGAGTCAGAGTGTGATATGGCAAAATATTTCAAGAGCAGGCTAATTTATTATCAAGAGCCAGAGGTGAGTGAAAATAAAGCGTGAGAGTGAAAGTAACTCTAGGGGTGAAGTTGGGTAAAACTCTCTCTAGGGGCTCCACACAACCCCAGCTGATATTTCAGAACCTGCTATAATCTTGGCTGGGTAGGCTCCACTAGAGGAGGGTAGCTGTAAGAAAACCAGGAAAACTGGTAAGCTTGGTTTGGTGGCTATAACTACTAGGGTAATGAGCTTGAGCAATACAGCCATGAGATAATACTATGTGATAACCACAGGTCACTGACCTAAAATTAACATTGTGAAGATATCAATGAGTGGAACAAATAAATAAATTAATAAATAAATATATATATATATACTAGTGATGTGCTTGAGCACAAATGGCGAGCAAGCCTAAAACTACACTATTGTTAGACGGTTGATTTGAACTTCTAACACTCAAGTAACTAAAAAAAAGTCGAGTTTTTAAATTACATAATGTATGTTAAAGGGCATTCAATGCCATAGTAACCACTCCTCGCAACTGTTTGAATTGAAAAAATAAAATAAAAGCAACAAAAAACAAGTCACTTTGTTTAAACGTTTTCTTTGTACACTTAACTGAACATACTTACACATAGGGCTTACTGTAGTGGTTAGTCTCATAGACAATGAATTTTGAAGTAAATACCGCTTCGTAGGGGCTTACAACTACGACAAATAACTACGAACTTATCACCGCAACTAACTCGAATAGAAATGGAACTCAAGTAAGTTTTTTTTAGTTTTAACTACACCCGCAAAAGAATACAAAGCGGTAAACAATTCAATTTCTAGAATGATACGGGTAATGATTGATAACCAGAGGATTTGGTTTAGTGAAGTTTGGGACGGGGTCAAACACCCAGCTAATGCAAAAATACATGAGGGTTAAAGTACAAAATGACATACGTACATCCAAACATACATATAAACAAACAAATATTCCCGATTTTCAATTGTGTTACCCCTGAGAGTGTCTCACTCGCTTCGCTCGCTCACCAAATATATATATATATGGCAAAGTTCAAAGAAGTCAATGCGTGTCCAACCCCCCCCCTCCCCTCGCAGTTAGGTTTTCCAAAGTTAGCAGAGTTCATTTTTTTTAGCATTGTGGTAAGTTAACTTCGCTAATGCGCTATTCGTCAGAGCTCTACACGTAACAGATTTGTTCTTACTTGAAAATCCTTTGTCCAATAGTCAAGTCACAGAGAGTACAATGCAGGTCTTGTGCTGGTATATCCAATGAACAAGATATGTATAAAAGTGCTGTGTGTTGCTAACGAATAGCAATATACTAAACAAAAATATTTTTTAAAAATTATTAGCAGCTAGCATTCCAATATCAGTCAGACAAGCTCGCTCGCCATATGTGCTGAAGCACATCACTAGTCTATACTATTTTGTGACTCTTTCCCATATTGCATTCTGTGCTATATTACTATATAAAATTTATAATGTTTCAACTACTTCACAATGGCCATCATCAGTGTGTAAATGATGGCTTATTAGCAAAAGTAAAAATGCACTAAGAAGCTTGTTACAGGTGTTGTATTTATTGCTGGCCCATTTATTTTAAGATTCACCATTCATACTCTGATGATAGCCATTTAAAATGGTTAAAACATCATTAATTTTATGACTAGTGCAGAATGCAATTATTTTTAAGCTGCAGTTCCATATTATATATGTTAAATAATTATACTGGGAAATATATACATTCACCTGACACCTTTAGTTTGTACACTCCATCATCACTAGCCATGACAATATCTCCAGTGGGAAGTACAGCTGCTGCCGCTTCAAATAGCCACAATGAAAACAGCTGGTCCAAAGCAAATTCAACCCAGGACTGGCTCATAGTGCAGTAGCCTGATAAGCTACCTCCTCTATCCATACTAATTAAACGTGAGGAATAGGAGAAAATAGTGGTGCAAGCATAAGGGGCATCAAAGACCCTCCATAGTGGGATGTCAATAGACTCTGTACAAGAAGAGATGAGTGAGGCAATGTTGCAGCTATAGATATGGTGTATATCTGTAAACACCACATCATTTTGGTGTAGTGTTGAAGACATGCCATAGCAGGGCTTTGGTAGTGGATTAGCAGAACACCATTCATCTTCCACAAGCACCTCCACTTCATCGAATACAATGCCACCTAAACTAATCCCACCAGCCACAACTATCACGTCAGGAGATGTGGAACTAATTGCTGATGCTCGGTATCGTTTAGTTATCATACGAGGTAGTGATGGCTGCCATTCAAGACCTGTATCACTGGTGAATACCAAGTTAGTGGGTTCCTTGGTAGAGGGGTCACATCCTCCTATTGTTACTAACTTTGACTTGTAGGTTGCCAGTGACATTCCACGATATGGCAATGTATGATAAGTCAACGATCGAAGGTCAGCAGATAAGATAATAAGTTCATCACACATCATATGCATCATATGCTTTGTGAGTAGTATTGCTGGCTTGCCATGATGTACAATGCACTGAGTTGGATAACTTATCCGACGAATATGCAAGCGTTCCCAGTGCACTTTTGTGAGTGGATGCATTAAGTCCCCCTATAGTCCACACATACACAGATAACAATGAATTAAACGTAAATAAGTAGCATGCAATATGTATGTTCCAGTACAACATACATTAGAGTCAAACTTATCAATGTAAATCTGGCTTATGAAAACTTCAATTATGTCTATTACACTTTAATTTATTGCATTGCCATCATTTAGTGCCATGGTAGATTGACATTGGACCAATGTAGCAATCTGGTAAAAGTCCAATTTGCAAGGACTAGTCATAAAGTCATGGGTGGCAGAACCGACCCTGCAGACCTGGCAATTGCTGGACCATTACTTAGCCCATACTAATATGACTTACCTAAAATTCAACACACTTCACCACATTAAGACCTTATCATATTATTATTTAGTTCTTTATCTGTTACCTTTTACCATTTAGTTCATAACTGTACCTAGCGGGTCACCTTTTTACTTAGTCAGCATATTGTCACCCGACCCAGGGATCAAAATATAAATTCAGAATTGTGAGGCCGTTTTGTCAGACCAACATTTCAAATGTCAGACCCAAATGTAGAATGGCAGGTTGTATCTTTACTTAATTTCTACATGTTTGTTGTAGGTATCTGCACACTTGGATTGCTTTGACCATTTTATTTTCCACATAACTTTTTCATCTAAGTATTTGCGTACTAAGCAGTTATGCAAAAAATACCTAGTATTGAATTATTTTTACAATTCATAATTTTTTTATTCATGTATTGTTTTTGTAGAGAATGTTTTATTGTATTAGTAGAAAATATCTGTGAGTAAATATGACATAAAAAAATTCAGAGAAATATGTAATGAAAGATTAAAGTTATTCATTGACAAACAGTTCATCCCACTCATCCAGTGTCGGCTGCTGCTCATCAAAATTACTGCTGGTGGATGAAGTTTCACCACTTTCTCGAGCAGGGGTACATCTGGGTTTGTAAGGCTTTCTAGCTGCTTGACAGGGTCTCCTGCTAGTACAGGTATCCTTCCACCACATCTCTAAAGCTGAATCAGCAGAAAAGTCTTTATATGGCGGCCCTTCCACATGAATTTCAAGGAGATCATCCAACGTACCAGTATTAAGACATGTTCTATTGTTTGATTTAATGATTTTCAAACTTGAGAATGTCTGTTCCACTCTTGCATTCGAAAAAGGTAGACTAAACACCAATTCACAAAGAAGAAGGATATTCTTCCACTTGTGGGAATCAGGGCAAACATGAAGACTGTACCAAATTTTTCGATAGTCAGTGGTTTCAAATATGTAATGAAAGATTAAAGTTATTCATTGACAAACAGTTCATCCCACTCATCCAGTGTCGGCTGCTGCTCATCAAAATTACTGCTGGTGGATGAAGTTTCACCACTTTCTCGAGCAGGGGTACATCTGGGTTTGTAAGGCTTTCTATTGCTGCTTGACAGGGTCTCCTGCTAGTACAGGTATCCTTCCACCACATCTCTAAAGCTGAATCAGCAGAAAAGTCTTTATATGGCGGCCCTTCCACATGAATTTCAAGGAGATCATCCAACGTACCAGTATTAAGACATGTTCTATTGTTTGATTTAATGATTTTCAAACTTGAGAATGTCTGTTCCACTCTTGCATTCGAAAAAGGTAGACTAAACACCAATTCACAAAGAAGGAGGATATTCTTCCACTTGTGGGAATCAGGGCAAACATGAAGACTGTACCAAATTTTTCGATAGTCAGTGGTTTCAAATATGTAATGAAAGATTAAAGTTATTCATTGACAAACAGTTCATCCCACTCATCCAGTGTCGGCTGCTGCTCATCAAAATTACTGCTGGTGGATGAAGTTTCACCACTTTCTCGAGCAGGGGTACATCTGGGTTTGTAAGGCTTTCTAGCTGCTTGACAGGGTCTCCTGCTAGTACAGGTATCCTTCCACCACATCTCTAAAGCTGAATCAGCAGAAAAGTCTTTATATGGCGGCCCTTCCACATGAATTTCAAGGAGATCATCCAACATACCAGTATTAAGACATGTTCTATTGTTTGATTTAATGATTTTCAAACTTGAGAATGTCTGTTCCACTCTTGCATTCGAAAAAGGTAGACTAAACACCAATTCACAAAGAAGTAGGATATTCTTCCACTTGTGGGAATCAGGGCAAACATGAAGACTGTACCAAATTTTTCGATAGTCAGTGGTTTCAAGAGTAAGATAACTTCTCGCATAGTCCACAGTATCTTCAATCTCATCCACAAGGATAAAAAGAGTAACACTCTGAGCTTCCAATGGATTCATAAAAGACTGATATATCTCCTCAATTGCATGTGTGAACTATCATTTGACCCTGCTTCATTAGATCTCTTAATCCAGCTCTGTGTGTCAAGAAATACAAGAAACGCTCTCAGCAATTCTAAATTGGACCATTCTAATCTGCTCACAATATTGGCAGCTAGACACTTCAAGTCAGACAATGCATCTTTCTTACACTGCTCAACAATGGTATCACTGAAGCCGTTGAGAAAAACACCTTCATAAATTTTCTCCCCATTAGCATCACTATGAATATTAGTCATAACTTTCTGTACTGCTGGCCATTGCAAAGGGTCTTTCTCTCTCAAAGATTTCATAGCACTGGTTGCTTTTAGAATTTGCTTAATTGAATAAACAATATCAGCACTAGAAGTTTGCAGGGCCAGACTAAGAATTGAAGGAGGTTTGAGTACTTCAGCATAGAGTGCACACCCTACCAGGATCTTGTACTCGGACCACTTCCTGCAATAGCCTTTAATTCGTGCCAGGTCTTCTGCCTGAATTGAATTATCTTCAGCTAATGCATTTAAGTGACTCAAGTATGCCCCATACCGATCTAATACTCTTTGTAATGCTCGTCTCTTGTGAGTTATCCATCTTGATCCTTCAGAGAACGAATTGGAATATTTCCTGACTCTGGTAATTCAAATACTTCCTTCAATTCTTCAACAATCACAGATAATTCTCGGGTCTTTTTCGGAGATTTTTTTGTATAAGTAGTATAGGCGAAGCAACATTTCCTCAATTGCCTTAAATAACCGACTGGTTAATCCATTCTTTGATGCCAATTCTAGGCGATGCGAGAAGCACCAGGACCAAAACATCCATGGCAAAGATTTTTGAAACCTTTCCCTAATGCTTTTATGATGTGCAATGTTTACAGAAGCCCCATCTGACCCTCCACCCACTAATACTGGTCTGGTACTCAATACTGAACTTTTATCCAAAGTGTCTGATATTCCCAATATTTTTTCCAATGTTTTTTGCAGACCACTCACCAAACCATTGGTATCAGCTCTGTCAGGATTAAAAACAGAAATGTAGCGAGCACAAGATTTCATCTCCTTGGCTGTGTCATCCTGTCTGCAAAACTGAATAAGAACCATCTCATCTTCTACATTCCCAGCATCAGTAGTTCCATCCAATAGAAAGCTAAAAAAATGCACTTCAGAAGACATCATAGATAAAAAGTGTTTTCTCTGGCTCTCAGCAATGTAGTGTGTAAATGACTTAGCTGCTACATCTGTTTGATATGCTGTTCCTAAGTCAACTCCATGGGACACCTCAAGCTGATGAAGTGAAGGGTATTTGGTGAAAGGTAGACATTCCTTGGCCATCATATAGCAAATATGTATCTTTTTTGTCACCTGCTCTTTTGTTCTGTGATCCATGTTAGTAAAACATCTAATAAGTGGAGAAGAAGACAAGAAAGAAGTAGAATCATCGCTCGAGGTCCTGGCCAGGCCTTTCTTGAAAATATTCATTGCTGTTGCATGCTGTTGGCTTGATGCATGGTCTACAACACAGCTCGTTTTGTGATTAGTTGTCCCTTCAATCCATGCCTGGGAGAAAAAAAACACAATAGAAACAGAATGATAATTCTATAAAATTGAATAGATAAATTGATAATTTAATCATCATAGGTATTGTTTTAAATAGGCTAGCATATATGTGACCGGATTTGTGAAAACCCGGCTAAACGCGGCATCTAAAGTTTTCTAATTTATTCTACCAGTAGGCTGCACGGGACCTTGGGATGCCTTCCTCCTAATTTCTAATTTGGAAGCTGTAGCACAAGCCGTCTTCGCCCTACGCACTACAACACTTCAGTATTTTTGCTAAACTTATTATTGCTGATTTCGAAAAAACGCCCGGTAAAGGCGTTGCTAAGGTCAGGGGGCGTGCCTTGTGTCCGTATACTATTACTGCGTGTCTCCGGGACACTATGGAATAAATCGGTTACAGGCGGATTGAAAGAAGTCTAAAAGGCTTGATGCAGGGCTCCTTAAGAAACTATGATGACGAGAATTGCGTGAGTACGTGAATTATGTAGAATAGCAAGTGAATTAGTTAGCTACAGTTTTTTCCAGGCTGTTAGTGAAAAGCCCGCCAATAATTTCTTAGCAACTCTCCGTACACGAGTCCAACCCGCTAGTGTTTCTAGCCTCCTAGTGTGAGTTCTAGAGCATGCCAGAGCTTACAGCTGCGTCATAAGCTAGAGCTAACTGGTGTCTATCCATTTCTGCCATAAAAAATTTTTTGAAAAAAATCGACCCATAAGGCTTTACCCGGTGATACTGAAAAAAATTGTTTGCCGCGTTTAGGCGGATTTTCCCAAATCCGGTCACATATTTGTTGGTTCATTAATTTACTATTTCAAAGTTTAAATTACTTGCTCTATATATTTTATAGGTGATGATCTATACGAAAACCAAACATAATACTACAGTTGTATACCAATAGCTTACACTCAATTCCATTTACCCTGCATACAATTTTATTGCATTTAAAAAAAACTGAAATGATCATTCTTGACAGTATTGCCATGGATAGTCACAATAATATTGTTGGTTTTGACTAAAAAAAAAAAGCATAAAAAGGTTTACCATACTATTAATTGTACAGTCATATTCCTAGGATTTTAATCCAACAAAACTAACAAACAAAAAACTAACAAACAAAAAAAAAAACAAGCTAGTTACCCTAGTGAAAATGACAATATAATTATCTATTGCCCCAACTATCTGATACAAAAGTAACACTCATAAACATACCTTAGAAAAGTTCTTGGAGCTACATATTCTTTTCTCATACTTACGACAAACTTCACACCACAAACAGTCGACCAGGCCACGGCTCTCTCTGTCCTTATTGCAGCGAAGCCAAGAAAGAGTGTCATGCTCACGATTAAACTCCCTCTGCCATTTTTCGAATGTGGCTATCGACAATTGACGCCTTTCTTTCTTAGTTGGAACCGTGAAGCTAGCTCCGCGGGATGCAGCAGTTCTCTTCATTTTGGGCGCGCCTCTAGTAATTACTGCGCATGCGTTAGGTATAAGGTAAGGGTTGTTTCATTAATTTATTAATTTATTTTATTCTCAGCGCGCGGTTTGCTCTGTACTTTTTCGTAGTAGTGAAAGAGCTCTCAAACAGTTGCTGCCAGACATAAGGGCCGGCCCAGTGCAGAAACGATCGGCCATTACTGAGAAATGCCCGGAATTTGGCCGATGGCCGACCGCTATTTTGATCCCTGCGACCCCATCGTACTTTGTGTAGGCTCAACCAATTTATACTGGTAGCGCGCCAAAATTCAGTCAGTTCTGTAATCACTTCTCTTTGAAATACATTTAAAATTGTACGCTTGGGGGACCATTAGCCTGGGAGAACTCCGGTGGTAGTGACACACTAGAGGACGCCAAGATTCGCTCGTCCCAATCGTTCTCGTTGCTGGCTATACACCACAGTAAGTGTCAGAAAGTTTTCAGTCAAGAACTGATGCATACACATCAATGGAAGAACTGTAGATTGCCCATGAATACAATACTGCTGACCATGCATAAGTTATCCTCATGACGATGGTTAGTCTAAGCATTGTGTGGTGAGTTATAGCAGTGACCTGTCTGGCCAAAGAAGTGGTAGCTTGATAGTGTGTCACTCAAGTTATATCCATGCAGTGTTGTTTCAGTGAAGTCTAGTCTACATTATGTTCATAGTTCTTCTACCACTTTAGCTTGCTAGTGATTTAACTGGAATTGATTTTCCAATTTTAGTAATAACTTATTTAAAATTGAATTTTTGCTATTACTATGTATAGACTCTACCCAATTTAATTAGTATATTATTAGTGTGAACTCTAAGAGAAGCCTATATATGCATATACCTCTATACTATATTTTACATTATATATTATGTGCACTCACCTTCATAATTGTATTGTATGAGGAGTCCGCCATATTTCTAGACTCACTCTGTTGGTATCTATCAGACAAATACAATCAAAAATAATAACACAAGTATTATAGCTGTTATCCTCACAGGCTACCATATGTATCAGTAACCTCACATAGCCAGACCCTTTACCAACCGCTACATGGAGAAGAAAAGGGTTTGGGAACACACAATACAGTGACTTATTGGGCCACACCACCAAAAAAAATATGCTCCCTTATAGCACCCTTCAGCTTAGTCTGGCATAGCCAGACGTTTTACCTAACCACTACTTGAAGAAAGGGTCTGGGGACAATCATGTACTTTGACTGTTCTAGAGGAATGTGGTAGTGGTTGTCTAATTACTTTTATGGCGCCCACAGTTTACAGGACGTGCTGACGGGAGTACAACCACAGAGTATTGTGCGCAGGCGCAGCAATCACCAATATTTGATAGTACAGGAACGCGGGCTCTGTTATGTACACTTGTAATAAGGTGCCCACTCATTTCACCAAGGGCTGCCTAGGAGACGACGAAAAATGTTAATTAACAACAGCCCAAAATCTTGGCTCTAAAACAGCCAAGGTGCATGATTGTCCCCAAACCCTTTCTCCATGTAGTGGTTAGGTAAAGGGTCTGATTACGCCAGACTACCTTCAGCTAGGTTAAGGAGAAGTTCTATAGCAAGCATGGCAAGTTAGGTATGTGTCTTTGCGAGTCTTTATTGTTTGGAGACAAGGATTTTTACCATATCTTGTTGTATGAATTCTGAATTCTTCTCTACCTGCCACTAAATGTCTGACCGCCTCCACCAGCAACTCTTTCAACTTGTTATAGACCAGTAGCCTGGAAGAAAAGCTACAGGAAACTTGAAAACGATGGCTATAATCCATCTGAGTCTCATCTTTGATTCACTGCTAATGGTAGAATTCAGGTATGCTATTAAGGGACGTGTGGCATTGACTAAATCATCTACATTCCTCTAGCTAGAACCAATATAGTATGGCATGTCCCCAGACCTTCCCTTGCCTCCTCCATGTATTACATGTTCCAAACCTAAAATATCAATTGGGATTATACACAGAAATATGTATGTCTGCATATTACCAAGATACACCGTAGCTTTATAGTTTAAGTTGAGAGTTCGCTTAGCAGTATTGATTGGTCACGAGGCGCAAATGCATTTTTACACTCAGATTCAAAACTAGCTGACTACCTCCACTTACCATTGACTTGTTGACTCCGCCGTTTAGAACGCTGCTACATAAATCAATCACGGCTAGCCACGTAAATCACCATCACCAAACCAATTCGCCAGTGCGAGTTACACCCAAGGTTGTTAACCACGCCCCTCTGTTAATCAGCCTCTCCGGTTATATCGTTTTGTTTTTTTTTTGTTTTTTTTTGCGATACAAATTTTGCGCAAAATATCTTCAGTCCAGGGTTGCCAACTCTTTCAATGTCTCTAAGTTAGTTCTTGTTCTTCAGGTAGCATTCCCAGGTATCAAATTGTGTATTCATACTTCCCATGTAGCAATGGTTAATTCACATCTCTCCAGGCTATTTACACTCAGCAGGTTCAGAACATAATAGAACCTTCACCTGACAAACTATAATAGCTGCACATTCTTCATCCCAAAAGCTATTGCTTGTGTGATCAAATTCCCAGAGCCACCCCCAGGGTATGTGATTCCAAAATCAAAGATAGCTAGACCTGGTAAGAGCATTTTTTTAAATAAATGTAAAGAAAATAAAGTTTAAAAGACAATTTCTTCAATAAATTAATACCTTTGTTCACTGTCACGATTATACTCTTAATATATTATCATTTAACATTCTTTACTTAAAACCAGGAGAGCTGAGTGGACAGACAATCAATATCAGGTGTGCAGAGAATGGCTATTTGCATGCACTTAACCAGTTCATGTTTTCCTGTAGAGATGTTTATAGCTACATCTCAAATGCTATAATACATTATAATAAACTCACACCTAACAATCCCATTGCTCTTATAATCTCAAGTAGCTCTAGTCATATCACTGATACAACGACTTAAGAGTTGAAACTGAAAAATACTGGTGTCGTATCTGTACATCAATCAGCTAGCTAGTTATATTTTGAAAAGTTTGAGATGACAGACAGCACTCGTGTTTCAGTTCACTTAGCTAGCATGCTGTTGCTTGCTCTTCATATACTGCATGTAGCTGTAGTAGTAGTGAATGTAGTAGACCAGCAAATAGGCAGCATAGACCACGATATAGATACACACCCCGTGATAGAGCCATGAATATATACCATAGGCAGACATCAGGAAGAACTGAAGAATTTCTATCAGCAACACATTTCTCGTCTGAGTTGAATGAGCTCGTTTGATGACGCCACTCAATACTGCCTGCGGCTGGAAATAGTACAAGTAATTGAAGGTATGAACAGCAGCATTGATGGCCAATACAGGCACGGTTATAGGACGAGGATCTATAAAATATGCCCAATAGGCAATCAGTGGGAGTGTCCCTCGGTAGAAGATGTTGATGAAGGTGATTCTCTTCGTCTGTTGCTGAAGGATCATGAAGACAACATCCAGTAACTCGTAGAGCTTGGACACCCAGAACATAGCAAAGCCATGCTATAGCAATTCATTATGGCCTCTCTCAAATACACTGCCTATCTGTAGTATAGCACAGAGAGGAGAGAGAGAGAGAGAGACAGAGAGAGACAGAGAGAAGACATACAGTATAAATGGATGGTTCAGCATGTTTATAACACATCATAATTCTATAGTATTGTACAGACTCATTCCTATAAATGCAATATTCTGTCTATATATTGATGTTATTAGTTTAGAGCATTAAACATAGCATGAACTAGAAATGCATTCTATAGCTGAAGAAGAATCTCAAGTCAAAAATTTCCTTAACTTTCTATTTTGTGTCATGTTTAATGCTCTCAACTAATAACATCATCATAATTCCACATATCCTATGGCACTGAGCTGATTCATGCATTACTAAGTATTATTAATAATAATATAATAAATGATCTACATTACCAAAAGGACGACTCAGCACATAAATAAATGAGGAGCATTTATTAGAAGACTACAATTATTGGAGGACAAGAAAAACAGTGACAAGATTATTGCTCTCAAATTTGATCTACCTGACTTAACAGTAATAGATGTTCCAAATCAACATTTCCTTGAGTCACGTTAATGCTGTTTCAAAGCATTATAATATTATGCTCGAGTATGTGAGACGCTGATACAGGGGCAACCTCTTCATCATCATTCTGAAGAGCTGTGGCCAGTACTTCATTATCCATGAGTGGTCAATACCCAGGATCTGATCCGTCTGCGCAAGCTATTCATCAGGATTATCTAATCTTCACTATCTGAATCAAAGCCCAACTCAGCAAAGAAGGTGTTGAAATCCTTTACATTCTCTCCAAGAGTGCCTGGACTGGCTTCTTCAGCAATGGTGCTGCAACTGGAAGCTGTTATTTCTTATGCACTTTCAGAAGGAGCTGGAGTAGCCGGTATAGAAGACCTTCCTGGAGAGCTTTCTATAGGTACTGGTGAAGAAGTACCTTTCTCCAGAAGCTTATTCCAACCCTTTCTCAGGGACATTACTCAGGGACATTACTGTAGCCTCATCCCAGCACACCAGAAAACAGTATCTTTAATTCTCAAGAGTAGGATGAGCTGGAACATTGTCAATGAGAACCAATGTTTTATAGTCAATCCCTGCTTCCTTGCAGTAATCCTTCACAGAAGGAATGAAATGATTGGTGAGCAAGCAAGACACTTACAGGAGTTACACAATCGAGAGTCTGTGGTGTTTTACTATTATTTTTATTTTTTTGGCTTTTTATATGGTAAGTGTGACCTCTTCTTTCGCCCTCACCACTGATTACGTAAATTGGTAAATCATCTTGATAAATTAACAAAGTAACGAACTAAGCGCCTGAACTGTTGTTAAAGCATGGCGGACCCAACAGCACTATTTTCTTTTTGAATGGGTAAGTCAAGTTAGAACATTTCAATTTTAACAACTATAAATTATGCCAAGAGAAGCAGCTTTTAGTTAGTCATCACTTTAAAGTTAGGCTAGCTCACTCGCCATTTGTGCTCAAGCAAGTCAAGAAACCATGTTTTAAAATGTTGGCATTCATCTAGGCATTAGATTGGGAAAAGTTATGAACTGGAAGTGTACTACTGTCAGTATGACTAAAGCATCTGGTGCAGCACTGTTGTGGGTAAGTTAAAGGTAGGTTGCAGTTGCATTGGCACATCCAAGCAAAGTGGCCCTTTCTTTTGATTTTTATTTTTATATTTTTTTGTTGTTTTCTCGCCACGATGAATGAGCGACCTGTAAGGCATTAACCTCCACCACCATCCTGTCTCATCAGCATTAAAAAGGTGGTTCAAAGTGTAACCATCATCTTCCACTTCATTTAAAAGAAAAGAATGAAAACATTCTACATTTTGAAGACTCTGCTGTGATTCACCCTGAAGTGAGGGTGCCCTTTGGCCATGACATTGATTAAATTTTTGACATAATGGGCTTCTCTCATTATACACCTTTTATTAGCAAACCTTGGGTGGTCACTAAAGGACACATGCTTAGCTATCTTTTCTCTACCCTTCCAGATATCACCAATGTAGACTTTGCTGTGTATTTCAGCAACTAACCTCTGTGTGGTAGATATAGCTCCAATATGGGTCATACCCAGAAAAAATTGGTAGAGAGACAATTTTGGTGTCAAAAAAAAGCAGAATTTATCACAGATTAATATATCCAAAATCCTCTAAATCATTTCACTGGAAAAAATATATATAGCACTTTATATTCGGCTATTTACATAGCAATTATTATTTGTGGCTAGACTTGCTTGTAAGAACATTTATCTGCTTGCAAGAACCAATTTGCACTGCTTGTAAGAACGTGCACCTACTTGGTATAGTCACATGACCCTTCTGACTGCAGCTCTGCTTTCTATGAGTGTTTCTGACTGCTTTTGTGAGTGCTTCTGAATGTGTCTAGTTTCTCTTTACCAGTTTGTGATTGTCTAGTTGACGTGTGGTAAGTATAAATACTTTTGACTCTGCCTAGTTTTATCTCTTAATTCTTATGTAGTTGCCTGTGCCTTGAAGTTTGGCAGTGGTGTGGGTGGTGTGGGTGGTGTGGTGAGTTAAATTATTTGTGATGGTGCTTGGTTGCTAGTTTTGGTACTTATCCTTAGTGTTTCTGTAGTGAGGTTTAATCTGTTGCGCATTAAAGTGCTTCAGTCTGCCTATTTTATCCCAGGTGAGTTTAGTAGCATATTATACTTGCTATTACATTACCAGAATGATTTCATAAGCTTTCTACAATGGCAGAGATGGACGCTTCTAATATAATATTCAGGAAGACCGCTGCATTACATGTATCTCATAAGGTATTCTTACTCTAATTAAATTCAGTGAAAAACATGATCAACTGGACCTTATGGCCTATCTAAATGAAATTATTAACAAGAACCCTATGCTGGTAGCTAAGCATTCAAGATATTATTTTAGTATGAAAAATTAAAAAACTAAGAAAATGTGGAATCTCTAAACCAAAACAACACTGGAAATTTTGAGTTATGCTAACAATGTATATGTATATATTGTGTTACAAAAAGTGTGTTGCCATGATTTTTTTTTTTTCATGTAATGTTACAGCGTTTCCTAAAATCTTTTTTTATTAGGGGCTTTTAATTAAAAGGTACAAGAAAGGGGAGAGATGTTATTAAAAAGAGATGAAATATAGCTATTTGGGAAAAGTAAAAATTATATTCATAATATAAATGTCCACACAGTATAATGTGACTGCTAACAACTGTACTGAAATGAATGAGCTGCTGTAATCAGGAAGGAAAAATTGAACTTATTAAAACTAAAAATGAAACCAAAATTTACAAAGAAGAAAGGAAAGAAAAATTGTTGAAATTCTTTATTATAATCTTAACAATTGAAAGATGACGAAATAATTTATTACTGTCAAGTTCAACTATGAAGAGAATGGCTCATTCAAAATAATAACTAGGAGGATTCATTAGAAGACTGCAATTACTGGAGGAAAAACAGTGACAAAGATTATTGATATAATAACCAGTGAAAAGTTTCATGCAATACTAGTCGAGTCCCCATCAGATTAGTCTTTGCAGATACACACTGATTCATGTCTGACATCAACTAACTTCATAATCTTAGCCTTTCTACCCATACCCGTGTTGTCAGCCATCTTTGACTGAAACTAAACAGAATCCTCATTTCTCTGAGTGCCACTCACTGGATTTCCAATTTATGGCATCCTGTCAGAATTGTGGCAGATTCCCTTTTAGATCACTTCTTCAAAAAATAGTCTTGTTCCCCCCTCCCCTCCCCCAAAGATAGTTGTTTATTCCTCAAAAACATGTTCCAACCATCCTCTTTTCCCCACCCACAAATGAAGCTTACTCAATCTATATAATTCTCCTGCTCTACTACATATGACATTTTGTACTTAGATCCTCACATTGTTGTGTTTGCTTGGTGGTTGACCCTGTCCCCATACTCCACAAAGCACAACTGAATCAATTTATGTAGGCAATATACTGCACATATATTTTTAAATTTATATAAATGTGGTTTGTTTATCCAAATAACTTCTGGACTGATTATCTAGTCAGTATCAGCCTGTTGTTGAGGCCACCTTGACTAACTGTGCTCAACATTTTTAAAGAAATACATAGCTAATGTCTACATGTAGTACAGAATACAAAACTAGTGCTTGAGGTATATACATAGATAATTAAGTTTGCTTTAAAAACTGAGTGTCTTTTATAGCAACAGTGTTGCTATATTTTCGTACAAAAGATGTTCCAAACAACATCTCCTTGAGCTTCCAGCCACGTTAATAGTGTTTCAAAGGCATAATAATAATATATGCTTGAGCATGTGAGACGCTGATACAGGGCAATCATCCTCGTCAAACCTCGTCATCATTCTGAAGAGCTGTGGCCAGTACTTCATTAAAATAATAGAACATAGTATATTCTAACAAAAATCAAATCACATCAATTAGTCTGTTTTAACAATGAAAATTTTTAAGTTCACAATACTGTTATAGCTGTTTCTTACTCTCTGACTTCTTTATATGGTCATGATGCTCCAAATATGAGCTTACATTTTCCAATTGCTTCTTTGAAGCTCTTCAACTTTGGTGAAGGAGAAAACAAATGGGTTGTTACCATCATTATCATCTTCTCCGGTTCATTAAAAAAAGCTGGATTCCCTATCTCAGTCAGGTCGCTATAATATCACACTATATTATGCACACCCAGCACGTTGTGCAAGCACAACTTACCCTAGGTCATCCACTCCTTTCCCGCTTTAGCGATTGGTAAAAGTCTGGCTATGAGTGACTGCGCTGGGTTAGAAATACACTTCATTTACCGCCTCTGTGGACCCGAGATAGAACTTGTTGATTCATTAAATTTGTCTGAACTGTAGTAAATTTTGATATGTGTCAATGAATGTCCATTAAGTGAAGCACTTTTTGTATAGTGAAGCACTTTTTGTATAGTGAAGCACTTTTTGTATGGTGTAGCAATAGTGGGAATTCTGTTCTGTCCGTTGTCCGGAACTCGGAAGGTCCACATCTCGGAAGCTCCTAATATACAATTTTCAATAGGAAATCCATCCGTAGTTTTGTGTTTTCGGCTGTATCGTGGTTGTCCGTTTTTCGGAAGGTCCGTTGAACGAGGTCCGACTGTTAAACATTTCAATTTCAACAACTACACTAGTGGTGTGCTTGAGCACAAATGGCGAGCGAGCCTAAAGACTATACTATTTTTATATCAATGATTTTGACTTCTAACACTGAAGCTACTGAAAATAAGGTCCAGTTTTTTTATTTAGCATACAGGGTAAAGGGATTTCAGTGCCATAGTAACAACTCTCTGCAACTGCTTGGAAGGAAAACAACAACGACAAAACAATACACGTTATTTAAAAGTTTTCTTTGTGATATTCTTTAGCTAAGTAGTGGTTGTAACACACAATGCTTTGACACAACTGGACATGCCCCTACACAGACTTACCTTCGCAGTAGTCTAGTGGACAATGTATTTTCAAGTAAATACTGTTGCGCAAGGCTTATAGCCATGACAAAGAGCGTATTGACTTACCACCGCCACTAAGGATTCTCAGAGCTCGTTAATTGAAAAATACTGGAACTGTGAACACTTTACCTAACTTACGTAATTAAAAGCGCGGGCGAAAACAGAGGTCTCACGTACCCCATAAACAGATAAATAAATAAACTAGTGGTGTGCTTGAGCACAAATGGCGAGCGAGCCTGATAGTTAGGTAACATAAAAGTATTGTTACTATGTTTTAGCTTAGTTCATGCAAACACTATAATAGCAGTTATGACCTTTTATTTCAGCAAACAAGTACAAAATCACTCTCTTACCTGATTAATGTTAACTTTTGTAGTATCAAACATCTGCCATTCTGATAATCTCAATCACCAGTATCTCTTGAACAAGCTTTCAGCTACGATAAAAAATAAACCAGTGTTATTATTTGTAATTTTAGCCAACGAATATGGAATTACTACTTACCTCATTCTTGAGTATTGATAACTTCTGTAGTATCAAATTGAAGTTACTTTGGCCATCTGAATTACCTTGAATTCTTGACAACAAGCTCCTCACCTACAAAAACAAAGACAATCAATTTTAGCACACAAATACAAATTACTTTCTTACCTCATTTTCTTGAGCAGTGGTAACTTTTGTAGTACCAAATTTGAGTCCTTCTGACTATTTGAATTTACCAGTCACTGTTGACAACAAGCTCTTAGCTATAAAAAAGAAAGGCCAGAGTTATTTTGCATATTTAGCTAACAAATATGGAATTGCGTACTTACCTCGGCATCCCTCGAGTAGTAGTAGCTTCCTTAGCATTAATACTTTATGTGCTTACATACGCTTTTCAGAAGTAATGATAGCTCTCTTAGTACTGACTACAGGTGGCTCTTGACAACTATGTAGTAACAAGCCGCACTTAGCCGGAAAAAAGGCGAAGTTTTGAATTTAAATCTGGTAAAGGATCTTCAATGTCATAGTAACCGATCGAATCAACTTTTTGTTTCTTGAAAAGCAAGCGTTTTCGCAGGAATTTTCTCACACTTTGGAGCTTAAGTACAAAGTAAGGCTTGCCTAATGCTGTAGTTTCATAATAAACTGGGGTCAAGCCTAAAAAGCCGTGTTTTTTGAAGAAAAAACATTCCCCGCGCGCGCGTTTAAAGGGCATACGTACAATCCATACATACATACATATATATAATACTTATAGCACGAGTCAGAGTACAATATGTATAGGTTACATCACGAGGTGGAGGTCGGTATGGGATTTACACAACCGAGGGCCGAAGGCCCGAGGATAGTGTAAATCCCGTACCGACCGCGCACCGAGCGGTGCAACCGACTTGTACCATGGCTCTAGGCTATAAGAAACGCATAACAACCTTTTTTCTGTAGCCTCATTGGTCGCCGCTTCGCTTAGCTACAGATCGTAATTCTAGGCCACGGGCAAAAAATATTCACCTCCTAGGCGGTGTATAAGTGATTTATTCACCCCGAATTGAGAAATCTGATTGGACGGTTTGAACGAACCATGGTATAAGGGAAAATATTTTACGAGCACGCAAAATATTTTCACGAGCCAAAGGCGAGTGAAAATGTGGCGTGAGAGTAAAATATCATTCCCATATTGTACGACGAGTGTGATAAGTGATTTATTGCTTCTTTGAAATTTTTCTCAACCGGTTACAATACAATTTTCATTGATTTTACTCGCTACGCGCGCGCTACAAGTAGCGTACAATATAAACCGTACAATATGGGAGAATACAGAACGCTCGCGTGATGCGGAAATATTCAAGTAAAAATATCAAAGCTGCAATAAATATACATACATATATATAACATATACCCGATTTTGCATTATCCACCCCTAATACTGTCTCGCTCGCTACGCTCGCTCGCCAATAAATATAGCGAAATCTCGATTGAGTTACCCCTGATAGTGTCTCGCTCGCTTCGCTCGCTCGCCAATAATATGCCAAGGGCTGCAGCTTTTAGTCAGTAATCACTTCAAAGTAGGCTAGCTCGCTCGCCATTTGTGCTCAAGCACACCCTAGTCTAGTCTGGCGTCGCCGACCCTTTTCCTTCTATTATTATTATACGTGGGCGAATAATAGAAGGAAAAGGGTCGGCGACGCCAGACTAACCCTAGTCATGAAACTATATAAAATGTCCGCATTCATTGCAGGCATTAGATTGAGAAAAGGGAACTGGAACAAGTGTACTTCTGTCAGTACTACTAAAGCATCTGATGCAGCACTGCTGTGGGTACAAGTTAAAGGTAGCTTCATTCCAGTTGCATTAGCACATCCCAGCAAAGTCACCCTTTCTAAACAGGAATTTTCTACATTTGAAGAATCCGCTGATAATGATCCAGCCTAAAGTGAGGGTGCACTTAGGCCAAGACATTGGTTAAATTTTAATTAAGCCAACCAAGAGCTATAAATAGCTCCACATTCAGGATAAAATGCATGGCTGTAATGCCTTCTCTTGAACAATTGGGCCAGAGATAATAAATTAACAAGCTATCTGTATAATTATGTTAGCTGTGGCTTAGTGTAGACAAGTTTGTCTTGTAGTGTAAAGAAATTTATCCCGACAAGCTGATGGGGCATTTCAGCAACCATACGCACATGCTAGATTGTGTAAGTTTCGATCACACTGCAAACTGCATGAAGCACCTCTTTTGTGGTTATCAGAAGACTGCAGAGTTAGAGGAAGTGTAAGTAACAGTCAATTGCCAGTATCTCTGGTGGAACATAATAACTGACCCTTAATACTAGGGTCTGAAATTATTGTGAAAATGAATGAGCACAGTCATCTGTATAATTATGTTAGCTGTGGCTTAGTGTAGACAAGTTTGTCTTGTAGTGTAAAGAAATTTATCCCGACAAGCTGATGGGGCATTTCAGCAACCATACGCACATGCTAGATTGTGTAAGTTTCGATCACACTGCAAACTGCATGAAGCACCTCTTTTGTGGTTATCAGAAGACTGCAGAGTTAGAGGAAGTGTAAGTAACAGTCAATTGCCAGTATCTCTGGTGGAACATAATAACTGACCCTTAATACTAGGGTCTGAAATTATTGTGAAAATGAATGAGCACAGTCATCTGTATAATTATGTTAGCTGTGGCTTAGTGTAGACAAGTTTGTCTTGTAGTGTAAAGAAATTTATCCCGACAAGCTGATGGGGCATTTCAGCAACCATACGCACATGCTAGATTGTGTAAGTTTCGATCACACTGCAAACTGCATGAAGCACCTCTTTGTGGTTATCAGAAGACTGCAGAGTTAGAGGAAGTGTAAGTAACAGTCAATTGCCAGTATCTCTGGTAGAACATAATAACTGACCCTTAATACTAGGGTCTGAAATTATTGTGAAAATGAATGAGCACAGTTACAAAAAGAAGATATAGACTGTAGTTCATGCAAATGATATAAAAAATCAAACAAAGAGGAGAGAAGATGATGTTAATCAGCTATCAGGAGTATGTGAGTGTAATCCAATGTGTAATGTTTGAACAGTGTAAAAGTGGTTGGGTTTTGTGGCAGAGTTGGTAAGGGTCACCGCAATGATGGACTGCAAGTTGAAAGTCCTCCAGAGGGTTATATCTTGCAAGCTAAGTATACTAACTCCAGACATCTGCAAGTGAACATAATGTAAAATGTATGAAACACTATAGAGCACCATTGAAGTAGTTCATGCATACTTTTAGGACAAGATTGATAATAATTGTAATATTTTAACCACTCACAATTGAAGTGCTAGCTACGATAGAATTCTGGGACATTTTGTTGTTTAATCTTCGATAATTTTTTTAATGAGTATGTTAAACATTACATCATCCTAAAGCTGCCTCCATTAAGAATTCAAGGAAAGGTCTAGATAACTACACAATCTTGAACAAAAATTATATTAAATGAGGCATGTATGCATAAGTGTACATAGAGAATGAGTTAAGATAGCTCACTACCCACTATTCCACCATAAACTATTAAGTGCTTGAGCACAAATGGCGAGCAAGCCTAAAGCTACACTATTGACTGATTGATATTAACTTCTAATACTCAAGCTACTAAAAAAGGTTGAGTTTTTAAATTACGTATATATATACATGGTAAAGGGAATTCATTAACCACTCGCCATAATTGTTTGAATTGGGAAAAAAAAGCAACAAAAAGAACAAAACAACAAGGCATGTTTTTTTAAACATTTTCTTTGGGATATTCTTTAGCTAGTAGTAGTAGTAACACACAATACTTTCAAACAACTGAACATACCTACACAAGACTTACCTTTGCGGTTAGTCTAGCGGACAAAGAACTTCCAAGTAAATACTGTTGCGTAGGGATCATAACTATGACAAAATAGCACATTAACTTACCACAGCCACTGACGTGAATAAAAATGGAACTCCGGTAATTTTTTGAGTTTTAACTGCACTCGCAAAATAATTCAAAACGGTAAACATTTCAATTTCAAGGATGATATGGGTATGCAAGTGTCAAAGTACGAATGACATACGTACATTTGACACCACTGCATAGTGTCTCGCTTTCTTTCACTCACTCACCAACTATAATGTATGCATATATTATAGCTATACTCTAATTATTTATTTACCACATGTATTGCTGTAATTTCTTGGCCACAACTTTACAATCCTCAACTTCCAACAACACAGAGGCAAAGTTTTCCAGAGCCAGTGGTCTGAATGTTATGGTCGTACGTATATTGTCCAAAAGACACCTAGCCTTGTCTTTCTTGATCCAGTCAGTGCGCTCGACAATTAGCTCATAAGCATCTTGTGATATCAGACCTCTACCAACACAGTCATCTGCTACTGTCAGAACACAAGGCTTCACAGAGCAGATCAACTCTGGGTACAATCTCATGAATACACTCAAATGACATCCTTCTATTAACAAAATAATAAAAGCCTCATAAAAAGAAGATACGCATGTGTGATGTAATAACAGCAATAGCAAAAAAATTAATTTAGCTTACTGTGTGAACCTTCTAAAGCATTGCATTCTTGGTATTCCTAATAAAAGGATGATCAATAAAAAGCAGTACCTGTTTTATATATCGAGCTACTCTTACCTTCCCATACCATATAAGATGTTTGTTTACTAGAAACACTAACTGTGGCTTGTCGGGATTGTTAAAGCACATCATGCTCCTGGGCAAAGCCTTTGCTTGATCCACTATCCCAAGATGACCACCTTCTTCATGTAAGGTACATTCAAATCCAAACTGATAGTCCATATAGCTGCTGTAGTTCATCCTGGAACTAGCTAGCTTTAGAGTGCTTGCAATAGCACTTTTCAGAGCAGTGCAGCTTTTATGAAGAGAATCTCTCAGAATGGGCTGGCAGGAAGCTATGATTTCGTAATATTTAGGTCGACATAAGAATGTGACATCTAGTTCAGCTTCAAACAAAAACTGCACCATGTTTTTCTTGATTCCTTCTCTAACGAGAGTGAAAGATTTGTTGGAAAAGAGACAAGCTATCAGAGCGGGGAAAAGTCCAATAGGAGTAAACCCACAGGTGAAATACACTGACAGTGGGAGCACAAAACAAGATCTGCAAGCTTCTTTGTGAATAAGATCAAGCTCCTTGCAGCTAGTACTCTCAAGTACACAAGGCATGAAGTACTCGTTGTCTTCTTCTGCCACTAGCTGAGGCTCTGTGCTTGAAGGATCATAAGACAGAATCTCACATATGATGTGAAGATATTTTAGCAGAGCTACAAGCTTATGTGGTGACATCAGATCTGCAGAAATGTCACATGTAGCAGTAAGAAGGTCTTTAAAGGAAAATTGTCCAGTTTTCCTAAATCTCTCTGCTTTAGCTCTGCCTACACCATCAAACTTCATGCACTGAAGGATTACTTCTGTAATACTGTCATACACAACTTGAATGTCAATGATGACAAGGTCTTCTAAACCAGGGACACTGGGGAAGTACATCAGAACACCAGCATGGTGATGAAGAAACCACAGAGCTACTTCAGTTTCATACTTTGTCATACTGAAGGCCTTAGACAATTCCAAGCAACTTTGAATGCTGGCTGTTCTGACATCTCTCATGCGAAGACAGAGACTGAAAAGAAGCCACACGGCAGGGATTTTCAACTTCTTGAAATGCTTCTCCATGGCTTTCTCCAGTAGCTGATGCAACTCTTGGACTTCTTCTGTTCCACCTCCCATGTTATCCAAAGAAACAACAAGCTTATCATTCGAGCAGAATTGAACAATGCCCTTCCGATAAAAATCTGTGTTTTCAATGACCTCCTGAAGCTTCTTGTCTACTGTAGCAATGTATTCATCTGAGACTTTGTCTTTGTGGGTACCAACTATAAAAACAACAGACTTTGAGGATTCAGTTATCTTGCTCATGCCAGAGTTATCTTCTTTTTCCTCCACAGGCTGAATTTTGGTCGCATTAGAGCAAGATATGCTAGACAAAGTACACAGAAGAAACTCCTGCAGAGTGAAAGTTGACTGTTCTGGTACAGTCTTCTCGCCTGAGGCTCTCTGATAAAACACTTGGTATTCTTCATCCAATTTGAATTCATAGCTGAAGAAAAGCAAGTACAGGCCAGGTCCTATGGTGAGTGCTGGTAGCATGTCCATCAGCTCAGGCTGACCTCCTGAGTCTTCCATTCTCAATAGAGCTTTGAAAGAATGCTCTAAGTCTTCAGCAAATTTGGGGTTTTGTGATGCTTCCTTGAATATAGCAGCAATTTCAGAATAGTCAGGAGATACTTTCTGAATATGCACCGCTCTTTCTTGTGCTGACGGAGTGATCTTCTCTGATGCAGATGCTGACCTTTCACTCCTTGCCATAGACTTTCTCAATTCTTGCAGCAGTCCCGACTGTGATACACTTTCATGAACAGCTTGACTGACCTCAGCTACAGTGGCGCTTTCTGCAGTGCTAGAATTAGCTGTAGTTAAAGTAATGTTTCTTGAATGGAGTGAATTTTTTAGACTGTGGAATAGTACACAAGCTTCATCAATGAGATTGTGCACAGCTGACCACTCTGTGTCATCTCTGACTATCACGTTAGAGCAGCACTTCACAGTCCCCGTGCTGCTGTGTAACTTGTCTTCTTCTCCAGCTAGCTTGAGGTTGATGATCTCTTTTATAACACGACGCAGAGTTGTACTCTTGCCGAGTCGTGGTGGGCCAAGAAACATAAACTTGAGACAAAGGAGCTCTAGCACGTCCTTGGAATTGATGAAGTGTTGATATGCTTGTATGAACTTGTGCTCACCTAACATATCATTGAGCTCATCACCTAACATATAATATATACATATGCCTTATACTTCTATTACATTGTATATTTCTGTGATCTAGCATATTGATCCTCAGTCTAAATGTCCTAGTGTTATAGTTATGCTCACTTTATCATCAGAGAACTATACACATTAGTCTAAGAGTTCACTATCTTTAAGTTTCTATAAAATAGTATTAGCAAGTGAAGGATGACTTATCAGGTGAGTACAAATATCAGTCAATAAATTCATGTACAAATGTACTTGAGCACAATTAATAGATAAATTTAAGGGTGGCCACACATCACCACGCAATTTTTTGTTGATGGTTGCTATGCAGGCGCTGCTCACTAATTTTGGAGCGAATCTCGAGTAAGTACCGAGGCACAGTTATAAAACTTTGTAGCACTTTTTTTAAGCAGTGTGGCAAGTTGGAGCTCAGTAATTTGGTGCACTACTAGCCGAGCCGATACACTAATTCAAAACGAGTTCTTTTACATTTTAATATTACTTAATTATTTATCCGCATTTTTCTTTTTACAAGATATTGAAAATTCAAGTTGTGGTGCAGTTATTTTTTTTCTTTCTTTTTTTAAGGTCTACCCGTGTTTAAAAAAATTGTTGTTCTCATTATAAGATTCCAAGAAAAACAGACACAAAAATTTTGTAACTACTATTCCACTCGCAATTCTTATTAAAAAAATCCTACCCCTATGTCTCGTGCTATTGGTACGCAAGCACTTTTTTCCGGTTTGTGTGTATTGGTTCTAAAAAGAGCCATCTTATATATATCCTATATCAAGAGTAAACAAACATCAATGCAACAACAAGAGAGTAAAAATAGAGGGCAATTTCTTGGAGATAGCCTGCGGTGAAGGCCTTAGAGCTGTGCAGCTTGGGAAGTCTTCGCTCCTCAGAAATCGACCTGCTGGATCTATCCACTCAAGCTCAGATGTGCAGAGCCTGGAGAATGGCTACAAGAGGAGATGCAGCCTTGGGCACCTTGCCATGTGAGCTCAGATGAGGACTACTGTATGAGGTGTTGTTGTAAACGGCTATGAGACAACCTGAAGCTAAAGACACCACAACTTCGCTAAGTATACTTTTGCTGCCACTGCGCGATTGTTCCTGCACGCGTGAATAATGGGGTATTGCCAGGGAACATAATACTATCCGGATAAATGGGTGGTGTACATTGCTATATGCAGCCACCCTTAAACACATAAAAAAAGCACGAATTCTATCATTTTTTACCTTATGTTTCTAGTTTATGCACTGTCTATGCTTGACTATCAATGTTTGAGCTTATAACTTATAATCAGAGTGTGAAATGGAGAAATATTTAAAGAGCAGACTAATATATTTTCAAGAGCCAGAGTCAATGAAAATAAAGCATGAGAATGAAATGTCTAGCCATATCACTCTGAGGAGTGTAATAAGTGGTTTATTCCACATTAGATATTTTTACTGCTGTAGTTAGTACTAGAGGATTGGTAAGACACAGCTAACGTTGGTTGTAGGGGCTACCAGCACCCCCAGCTGATATTTTAGAAGCTGCTCTAACCCTGTTGAGTTGAGTAGCTACCCTAAAGGAAGATAGCTGTAAAAACCTGGAAAGTAACAAGTTTGGCTGGTTGCTAAGACTACGAGGGTAATGGGCTTGTATAGTACAGGTGAAATAGAAACTGTGAAATATCGTGAGTTATTTAGTGGTGAGTGAGTGGTTGTTATCTTCTTGTACTATCATTGTCATCATTATTACTAGTGTAATTACATTCCTCTGGCCCACAGTTCTATCATCTACCTCAAACCAAGATGATGCAATCTTTTGCACACTCACCTTTTGTCAGATTGTTCATTCTTGAAAAATATGAGCTTGAGTTGAGTATACTGTGAATGGGGGATCTAGCTTAACTAACTATTGCGTGCAAATACTACAAATTGGCGACGAGGATACTATGGCAGAAGGAGGAATAC
>WLWD01003808.1_pt1 | contig 35111 bp, 19 predicted proteins | sample 6712731 | NCBI WGS metagenome assembly WLWD01 (sample SAMN12718690, study PRJNA576275) | sponge metagenome | isolation source: marine sponge | host: Mycale hentscheli | place: New Zealand: South Island, Marlborough, Capsize Point | collected 2014-11-01 | reverse complement strand
GACAAATGATGTAACTAAACCAAGTAGTAGAGAATTAAGAGATAAAGTACATGTACCTTATGCTACAGCGCTCCTAGTTTGTGAAACATGTTATATCAGTGGCAGAGTACTTGCTACTTATTACTATTATGCGATGTATATTATTATTATTGCTATTATTATTGTCATTTTTACTATTATTATTGTCATTTTTACTATTATTATTGTTTTTGTTGCTATGATATTATAATTAGTATGAGTAATAGCACAGGTAAACGTGATATTCGGGATTAATGGCACGAGTAGTGCTATTTCAATAGCTTTACGAGTGCTGTTGATCCCTAATAGTACAGGTTACCTGTGCTATCACTCGCTAATAGTAGGCCAACTTTTTAAAAAGTCATTTGCAATTGTAGCTACACTGTATCGTTCACTAACTATCTCATTTCAGGATTAGCTTCCTTTGGAACTTCGTTTTCAACATAATGGCTCCTCCTAATCTGTTTAAACATTCCGTCTAATACAGGTAGAGCTTCTGTGGTAAAGAATGACATTGTCTCCAACCACGCAGGGGGTTGTGGTTCTCACTTGGTCAACTTTAAGTGGTGTGGTTAGATTATGTAATACTAGTACTGTACAGTACATGTAATGTAATAGAATGAATTCAGAATCTGCAATTGACAACTGTTTTAGAATGAATCGGTTTTAGAATTCATGGTGTGAAATTGACATGTTCTCTTATGCCTCCATTTCTATGTCTTGGACAAGCCAATTCTGCCAATAATGATGAAAAATAAAATACTTTTGCTGTTCTCAGATGTTGCTGCCACCATTCAGGGTTTCTTTGAACTCGTTCGACATAAATATCTTTGTTAGTTCGTATAACAAAATCACACCAGTTTCTATCAGTACAATAGAGTAGGCATTGGATTTGAAAATAATAGGCGTGCCTGACTTTGAGCTTCAATGTATCATTTTTTTTTCTCCAAACAAAAACCAGACGAACTACATGCGTCTGCTAATGAATTCTCACGATCACGATAAGGATTTTTAATTTCAATTATACCATGTGGATAGGTGTCATCAGGGTCATACACGAATCCATCTGGGCTAGCACCTAGCCATGGATTAGCAGTTGAAACTATAAATCCACACTTGGATACACATAACTTGTCGTGACCTCTCATTCTTTGAAAAGTAATGTATTCTTCAATACTCTCTGTTTCTTTTGCTGAGCCATATCGTGTTGCTGCGTTACCCCTGAAAGTGCTATAAAGCAATTCTTCTACTTTTTTGCTCTTTTTAGTTGTTGTTGTTTTTTTTTTCATTTTTACAATGCTTCCTATTCTGGATGCAGTTACACGTCGTCGTCGCTCCAAGATCCACTGCTGATTATCAGCCTGATTTTTTGTTGCTAGCTCAATTTGAATTGCCTTTTCTTTGGTGACTGCTACCTTTGTATTATAGAAACCATGCATAAGCTCGACCAAATGATCTTCAGGAATGTCACTAGAAATGTCTTCAGGTGTAATTCCTTGATCGTGCCTGTTATATGCTCTGCGAGCTGCTGTAGTATCATCTGTTCTAGCATACTTGCTCTTCCTTCTGCTCTCTTTCGCTTCCTCAGTTGCTTTCTTTTTACGATCTTTTCCTACTCTATTCATAGAACATTCTGCAACTTTTTCATACACTTTGTTAGGAGATGCTCCAGCCATTTGCTTCCACACCTTCGGACCCCAATCTTTTCCCAGATGTTGCTGTAGTCCTGCTCCCATGCACCTTCCTTCCCACGAGCCACTCTGCGACCTGTTTGTTACTTTACCCGGGCCATCAAACTTTGTCCGAATGTGCATCCAACACTCAGCCAAGTTGGTGGTACAATTCCCTATAGGCTGATCTGCCTTTCCAACTAGCCTGCTGAGTGCAACTTGCATATCATGGAAAAGTTTAGGGTTAACTTCAATTGGTTCACTTCCACCCTGCCACACCTCCTGCCACACCTCCTGCTCTACTGTCGGGTCATCATCGGCCATGGTCTCTCTCCACAACTCTTCTTGATTGCTAGCAATCACTAAAATTAAATAATATAATAATTATATTTCTTCAATATTACAAATATTTTTATGAAGTCTAAAGGCCAAATTTTCTACTATGGAAAGTTAATAATAATTTTAAAAAAAGTCATGTTTTGATAATATATAAGTCTCTAGAGCACAATAATCAATAAATCAAGGTTATCGAATATAAAACTAAGACTAATACAAATAGAAGCTACTCCATTCTGTAAAATAAGAAGTTAACAAGTTGTTCTTTTTAAACTGTTTCTCATTGACTATAAGCTTAATAGTTATTAATGTTATTATTATTATTAGTATTAGTAGTAGTAGTAGTAGTAGTAGTAGTAGTTTCATAATTATAATAATAATTATTATTATTATTTACCTTCAAGATCCTCATCATTATTTATACACTCTCTGTCTCCAGATGATGCATTCGACTCAGACAGGTCACAATTAGTAGTTTGTGGTGCAGCATCACTGGTTTGGCCACAGGACACTGAATGAGTAGTAACTTTAGTACAAAAATCTGGGCTACAGTGAGTATGAATCCCAAAGCAATGTCTTGGGCCATTAATGAGATCCTTCTTCAAAAGTGAGAGTGCCTTCACTCTATCAGACTCTTTACTTCTCATTTTAATGGCGCATCGGGCTGCGCTGACTAGTCGCTTTCTCATTTTCAAGGTAAGTCCACCAATTCCTTTATAAGAAGGCTTGTCCTTTACTAACTGTTCCAGCGCTCCTCGATAGCATTTACAAATGTGGTTAGCACACTCAAGCTTTTGTATGTAATGTCCCTAGCCTGGTACGTTCTGGATGAGAGTTGGGTGGACGGAACTATCACCATCACCTATGAACTTTGTGAAACGGATACCATGCATTTGTTCAGCGTTTGTAAAACCCTCACAGAAGCTATTATTCTGTATTGCAATATCCCTCTCCATTCTTCCAGCTTCCACCATTGCCTCGTTTAGTGCACGTCCCCACATCTCACCTATATCCCTTTCTGTTTTGGTAAAGCATTTCTTTGTCATGACTGGGATACCGGTGACACTCATCATCTCTTCCAGCCGGCTATGTCCACCACCAGTGATCATTTGACCCCACACGGCGGCAAGGTTACACTCCCATCTACAGAGTTAACATTAATTATTAGCTAATTGGTTTAAAATTATGTAACTGTAGCAAATAAATAAATACAGTGGAGCTACTATTTAGCAAGTAAATTCCAGGTTAATATGAATCATATTAACCAAAGGTACGAACCCTGAGCACTATTAAACACTACCTAGCTATTATAATATAATCTTCCAAAGAACAAGTAATCTGTTAGCTATTAGAATGAAAATGGTACATGGAAACACTGTCTTCATAAGAGAAGCTTGACTAGCCAGAAACACTCACCTGTATGCATTTTCAACACAAAACTTCACTTTCTTTCAACTTCCCTGAGCATAGAGCGAACTACACTGCTGGCTACAGAAATCATTTGCTCACATGATTATGACGTGATGCTAGGGGGCGTTGCCCATAAAAGCTGGTACTTACACAGATTTGAAAGCTTCGCATTATATTATTTGAACTAATTAATTACTATTTATGGATGCACCAAGAATTATTTAAAATAGTATGTGTCAACGACAGGATATTTTTAGAACTAAAAAGCAGAATTTTATCATTAAATGAAATATCTGGCCTACATTTTTACAATCAAAACCAAAATTTACACTACGCTCACCTGCTGTAACCCTTGGGACCCTTCACTTTGGTGGACGTTTCGAATGCTATCACTTTTTCGCAAGATGAACATCTAATTTCCAGAATAGATGCAAGTCCATCTCTGCTTTCTCCACTAAGTATGATGAATCCCTCACATTCAGATAAATGCTTTGTCAAATCATTAATAATATTCCTGAAGTTTACTAATATTAATGATTCTGCTACCTTCTATGGCCACCTTAGAAGTTTGAGCTTCAAGATCTACACCTGAAGGCTTTTCATTTATAGCCAGCTTGGTCTTCTTTACAACTCCTTTCCTCTTGTAGTACACATGCCTGTGAGAGCTATTTCTCTTGTTATTTTTATTCTTCTTGTTCCCCATCTTCTACGGCTTCCGAGCAGGCTGAGTTACAGCTGATGCGTGGGCTTTTTGGCGGGCCGCGGTTGCTTCGCGGTTAATAACCTTGATACGCCAAGAGTGCATTTTTTTCTCGGCATTTCTGACCGAAAATACGCTGCTCTAGTATGGAATTCACAAGCTACTCCAATTAAAGGAGTATGGAGCAGGGCGGCACGAAAGAATTTTTTTTTAATCGTTTACCAGACTCGCAGTATTACCGTTAGAAGTATCGCTGCTAGCCGCTCGCGTCACTGCTGGCACCTATAAAGGGTATTTTGAACTTTTTCTTGGCTGCTAGAGCTAGACTAACAAAAGTGTGGCTCTAGGCATGTTTATAATTTAGTTGCATAATACCTAGCAAGGGCGGTAGGAGCGCTATTATGAGAGTAAATTGCCGACTAGCTACCAGGAAAATATCAGATTATTAGGCCCTTTATTATCACTGGATCAAGTATATAGAGATGGGATTGTGCTTAAGTAGCCCTTAATATTTTATAACTGTAACTGAGAAATATACAAATTAAAAATGTGTTGATAAAATTAGGAGAAATAAAAAGTATGAGTAAACTCCACCACGTAACCTTAAAGCACTGGCCAGGGAGAGGCGAGTGGTATGTGGCAGAGTTCAGTCAAATACATTCTAATTGTAATTAAATACATTTTTTGCAGTAATTTCAATGTAATTGTATTTGAGTGAGTCTGAACTCTATGTATTTACAATGTGTTGAAATACTAGCAAAATTTAGAATTGCAAAGTTTGGAGTATGGGCAAGTCCCTCAAAAATTACTGGGGAAAAAGAAAGTGGAAATACCATTTGGATATTTCATTAGAGGTCACTGTGTGTGCGCGCGCATGTGTATCTACATGTGTGTGTGCGTGCGTGCATGTGTACATGTGTGTGTGCGTGTGTGTGCGCGTGCATGTGTACATGTATGTGTGTATGCATGTGTGTGTGCATGTGTATGTACATGTGTGTGTGTGAGCATGTGTATGTACGTGTATTTGTGACATACACATAACACTCGTATTTTCAAAGTGTTTGCAATGCTAATTAAATACAATTCTAAAATAAAATATTTGCATTCACAATTAAATGTTTTGGAGTATTTCACCCCAACTCTGGTGTGTTGTTGAAAGTGTAAGTTCTAATAGACAGCAATAATAAGGTCAGGCCAGTGCAAATTTTGAAGCAACTTTTGTTATATGTAAATGTGGCACACCCTCTCCACCCACACTCCCCTCCCTCCTTACAACTTTCCAATGACAGACCACACCCACTAACATACCTACAAATGAAAATAATTGGGCTGGAGAGAGGATATACAAACTGAAAGAATTCTATAACCCAGGAATGGCCTTGTTTGTTTGTTTTTCTTTGTGTGTGTGTGTGTGTGGGAGGGGTTGTATTTCAAGTATTTAGTATTCCATGTTTGTTGTTAACCCTTTCACCGCCGTGTTTATGACCATTTTGGTAACATGAAAATGGAATAATGTTTTGTTTTTTTTTTATAATTATTTTGCTGTACAGACATTCAGCAAGAGATATTTTAAAAGCAAGTTCAGACTGAACTGTTTACTATGATGAAAAAAAAAAGTCTATTAGCTAAAACTTCAGACTTACCGTTACCAACGATACTAACTGAAACTCAATTCTGATGACCTCAGAGCTGCTATGGAGTTCAGACGGAGTACACGGCTTATATGTCTTCTATTTGATGGATTCTGAGCTTCTCAACCTTGTACTATAAAATATTTCGGGCGGACAGACAACTCTTCTTTTTTTTTTAATGGTAAAAAACTAATTACCTGTGCTATTATTTCGATTTTTTTAATTACAGGAAGTACTACGTCAGAGCAACATAATAACAAAAAATGGGAATGTTGTATTTGATAATCAATTTTTTTTTTTAATACGGAGAACCGCTGACCAAATTCAGAATGCCATATGGCATCTACGGCGGTGAAAGGATTAATTTTTTTATTATTATTGTTTGTTTGTTTTTTGTTTTGTTTTTTGTTATAGTAAGTTGTGTTTACAAAATATGGTTGTGTTGTTTTTACATTATTGAGCTACAGCAAATGATTATTTATTTTTTTATTATTTTTTTTTTTAGAGAAAAGAATACCATCAGTTGAAACTTGTCTAAATATTGATACATCGCACCAGAACAGTGGCAGCATCTGGGATCACTCCAGGACAGTGGCAGCATCTGGGATCACTCCAGGACAGTGGCAGCATCTGGGATCACTCCAGGACAGTGGCAGCATCTGGGATCACTCCAGGACAGTATCTGGGATCACTCCAGAACAGTGGCAGCATCTGGGATCACTCCAGAACAGTGGCAGCATCTGGGATCACTCCAGGACAGTGGCAGCATCTGGGATCACTCCACGACAGTGGCAGCATCTGGGATCACTCCAGAACAGTGGCAGCATCTGGGATCACTCCAGGACAGTATCTGGGATCACTCCAGGACAGTGGCAGCATCTGGGATCACTCCAGTACAGCGGCAATCAGTTACGCGTGGGATCACCGCAGGATGTGTGTTCTGATGAGTGGAAATTCTGAATATCTGATTTGGGGTTCTTCATGAAGGACTAATACCAACATATTCTTGTGAACAAACAATGGCCATGTTGTAATGTAAAATAATTATTGTCATCTATATTTGGCTCATTGAATGATGTTGTAGAAATGACACAAACATTATATCCATAAAAGCCAATGATTAGTGGGAGGGGGGGGCAAAGATCTGTGATGCATGGTCTCAGCATGGCACAGTTTATGAGTATTGTAGGAGGTGATTGCCCAACTGATGTTGGGGTTAGATGAAATCCTAAGAGTTCCCTGACATGTGCAAAAATTGATACAGTAGAACCTCTAAACTGAGAACAATTTGGGACCTAAGGAGGGGGAGATGGGCCATACATTTTCTATTGGAATGCGGGTAGGGGAAGTTCACTATACAGAGGTAATTTACTTAGAGAGTTCACTATCAGAGGTTTCATATGCTCACTTGGTGCTGCTTATAACTGCTGCATGGTAGTCCTCAAATGGTGTATGGGACGATTGCTTGCACATAGTTCCTGATGTTACAAATACTGTTTTTGGCCACTTAGTATACAATATTTATTATAACTGTACCAGGGTAACTATACCAGGTATATTATTACACACCAAAATATTCCGTAAATGCATTTACAGTTGAATATTATTTAACCCTTTCGTTCCCAATCCCGCTTAAAAGCGGGTGAAGACCGGTTGGCTTCTCCGAATTTTTTAAAATAGTTACTTTATAGCTAGAACCTTCAGATTGCATACACAGGTGCCCAATGCGTTGGAGAAGCATCTAAAATAGCTTTCAGCCAGGGCTGCTTCGACAGTACCTCACAGCAGTTGCGTTTATTTCTTCCTCGGCAAAAAATAAAAACATCGGTTCTCCGTCGAATTTTAAAAAAGTTACCTTCTTCACAGCAGCTTCATTTATGGATCCAGTCATCTCCAGAGCTTTGTAGAAGCAGCAAAAAATTGCTTGAGCCCAGTAGCCTTCCATAACACATTGAAACAACCGCTTCTTTGCCGACCAAGACTTTGCGGTTTGACTTACTGTCTTCTTTTTTTTTTATAAAATCGCCAGTTCAACTGGGGGCCTCCCCATTACGTACAGGCTTAGGTAATGCTTATTACATCACAGGAAAAAAGTGAGCGTGTCGTGTGATCCAGGTAACTATGCAAAAAAAAATTTTTTTTCGAAGTCAATTTGGAAAGATGGCGTCTACCAGTTACAGTGCTGTGGAAGTTTTATACTTGCTTGATACTGACTCTAGCGACTCAGGATCAAGCGGAGAAGAGGGAGACGACATCTAGGGCTATAGGAGGCCCTGTATCAGGGTTGGGGACCAGACCCCGTCAACTCTGACACTGACAATGGAAGTCAAGAAGATGATGGATGTAAGCTTGTCTTTCTCTTGTCTTTCTCTTGAAAACTAGCAAGCTTCTGTTGTGGAAAGGACTTATTTATAGCTATATTGAGATGGAGAAAGCTGTTTAGCTATAATATATATATATTTCATTGAGTTTTGAGATTTGAAAGTGGGTTGTGGTTTGTTGAACAATTTCAAATTTTCAAAAAAATTTAATTTTTTTTACCAGAATGTACTACTAGGACCAGATGTGTATGCAGTCACCGACCCGATTGTGAAGAGGAATTGTGAAGAGGGATTGTGAAGAGGGATTGAGAAGAGGACGCAGATAAGGCAACAGGAGCAGAGTCTTCCATTGACGAAGGAGAAGATGCTGGACCTGGCGAAGTACACTCGGAGCCCCACCCCCCCTCCCTCCCAAACAAAAATCCTGTATGAAACCGCATACAATACATCATAAAATTGCAATTATATAGGATCATGAATAATTTGTTGTTTGTATTACAAATATCTTTGTTGTTGGTGTTTTTGTGTATATGAAATTGTTTTGTAGTGGAGCTCGACGTCCAATGGCGTATGTTCCTTGTGGACACTCATAGATGTCTCCTACATGATCACAATCAGCACCACACACAACAAACAACATATTTTATTGTTGAACTAATATAATATTGGTATAAAGTACATCAAACAATATTATTTCTATTTTTTTATTATTATTATTGATGGGAAAAGTGGAATTTTTTGGGAAAAAATTTTTTTTTTTTTTAAAGTAATGGTAGAGGGCCTAAATATTATTCAATTTTCTCAATCAAAAAATGAGGGGAATCCCAAACTCTTGGTCTATTTAGTGATATATGGTTGCTATGGGGTTTTCCCAGCCAGCATCGAGTTAAAAAAATAAAACGGTAATGCACTATTCCGCGGTAGGAGATTAGATTTTTCCGCGCGCGTCCAAACAATTCGGGAACGAGAGGGTTAACAGTGAACTCTGTAACGAGCAACAATATGCAATGGATATATTACACCAGTGTATGTAAAAGTCATACACATTTGTTATACACATAGTATATTCCAGTGACTTTTATCTTACTTACGTCACCAGTGTGTATATTTTGTAAGACTGGAGTACTGTGCATTACCTTACACCAGGTATATACCATACTATGTGTACTAGGTATGTTGCTGGAGTATACCCTATGTATTCTTGATGATGTCTTACCACAGCATGCAGTGTATAGATACTATGTATACTACAGTGAAACTTCTCTACAAAGGCCATGCTTGGGGTCAAGTCTTTTGACCCTTGTAGAGAGTTTGGCTGCTTTCAGAGTTTATTTTTTATTGTAGTAGATCACTGTGGTCCATTTACGCTGGCTGTTTCGAGTTGTTCTTCAGAGTCCCTTTGTAGAGAGGTTCCACTGTATATGTATTCCAAATGTTTTCTTAATAACATGATATATAGAATTCTTTGACAGTAATACTGATCACTTTTAGCTAGCTATGTGGTAAAAAAATTAATAATAATAAAAAGTCTAAAAAAGTTTTGAAGAGTTTGATGAAGCCACTATCCAGGGCCACGCTTGATGTGCTGTCTGTCACCATCCCGAGCTACTCTGGTTTCTGTCATAGCTGCAGTCCTCATCAAAGCACCACTTACTTCTCACCTTCTGCCCATAATGAGCCAATCGGTTTCTGAGGATAATAAAAAAAATTTAAAAAAATTGGCTGTAAACAATACCACACTTGCATGAAGTATATTTGGCGAATAACATGAGATAACTTCGTAAAAAAAAGTGCCAATCCACGAACAAAGTAACTCAACTATCACAATCATTCCACCACACACAACTTCAATTCTGACAAATCATACGGGTCTAATCACCACGAGATAAGGAAAAGATGAGAGCACAAAAATTTGCAAAAACAATAGGAGAATTGAGTAATTTAAATGCTACTAAATGTCATTTGATGCAATACAAAAGAGCGAAAGACAAAGGGGAAAAAAAAAGAAAGAAAAAAAAAAAAAAAAAAAAAGGAAAAAGAAAAGAAAAAATAAAAGAACATGAACACAAAGCAAATAAACACAAAATTTATTAATCAGAAGTAAGCTGATCTTTTATCAAAGTGAATTTTTTTTTATGAAGAATAGCACACATGCAACAATATAAACTTGAAGTGACAAAGTGCATTACACACAACAAATAAACAGTAACAGCAACAAACAAACAAATAAATGTTATATAGAGCAAGTCGCCTGTAACTCTTGTAGACCATTCCGGTTCTATTATCAACCGGCATAGTTTCTGGACACCACGGAAAATTAAATTTATCAATTGGCATAGCGTACAGACATTCACAAAAACACCCAAATAGTAATACTGAGTTATGTAATACTTGCTATTTTTTTGTTCGTCTTTTGCTAGGAAGGAGTGGCCACACTGTGCTTGTGACTTGTGGGGACAACACACTGCCAGGAAGTTTATTTGGATGATTAAGGTCAAGAGCATATTAGCCCGCACGATTACGGTGATATTTCCATATTATAAATTATTTACTTTTTCGAAGAGTTGCACCTCTCAAACGAATGTTAATACTCCACAGCTTATTTTGATGGAACTTTGTCATAGGAAGGAAGAATAGTATGTGTGTGTGTGTGATATGTGTGATGTGTGTATGATGTGCGTGTGTGGTGCGTGCGTGTGATGTGTATGATGAGTCTGTGTGGTGTGTGTGTGTGTGTGTGATGTGTGATGTGTGTGTATGTGTGTGTGTGATGTGTGTATATGTGTGTGTGTGATGTGTGTGTATGTGTGTGTGGTCAATAATTGGCAAGGAACATATGCCATCGGACGTGTCGAGCTCCACTACAAAACAATTTCATATACACAACACAGACAACAAAGATATTTGTAATACAAACAACAAATTATTCATGATCCTATATAATTGCAACTTTATGATGTATTGTATGCGGTTTCATACAGGATTTTTGTTTGGGAAGGGGGTGGGGCTCCGAGTGTACTTCGCCAGGTTCGGCATCTTCTCCTTCATCACTGGAAGACTCTGCTCCTGTTGCCTCATCTGCGTCCTCTTCACAATCGGGTTGGTAGCTGCATACACATCTGGTCCTAGTAGTACATTCTGGTAAAAAAAAATTAAATTTTTTTGAAAATTTGAAATTGTTCAACAAACCACAACCCACTTTCAAACCTCAAAACTCAATGAAATATATATATATAATACTTATAGCACGAGTCAGAGTACAATATGGGAAAATATTTTACGAGCACGCAAAATATTTTCACGAGCCAAAGGCGAGTGAAAATGTGGCGTGAGAGTAAAATATCATTCCCATATTGTACGACGAGTGTGATAAGTGATTTATTGCTTCTTTGAAATTTTTCTCAACCGGTTACAATACAATTTTCATTGATTTTACTCGCTACGCGCGCGCTACAAGGAGCGTACAATATAAACCGTACAATATGGGAGAATACAGAACGCTCGCGTGATGCGGAAATATTCAAGTAAAAATATCAAAGCTGCAATAAATATATATATAGCTAAACAGCTTTCTCTATCTCAATATAGCTATAAATAAATTGTCAGTATCAGAGTTGATGGGTCTGGTCCACCAACCCTGATACAGGGCCTCCTATAGCCCTAGATGTCGTCTCCCTCCTCTCCGCTTGATCCTGAGTCGCTAGAGTCAGTATCAAGCAAGTCAAAACTTCCACAGCAACTGTAACTGGTAGACGCCATCTTTCCAAACTGACTTCGAAAAAAAATTTTTTTTTACATAGTTACCTGGATCACACGACACGCTCACTTTTTTCCTATGATGTAATAAGCGTTACCTAAGACTGTACGTAACGGGGAGGCCCCCAGTTGAAGTGGCGATTTAAAAAAAAAAAAAGAAGACAGTAAGTCAAACCGCAAAGTCTTGGTGGGCAAAGAAGCGGTTGTTTCAATGTGTTATGGAGGGCTACTGGGCTCAAGCAATTTTTCGCTGCTTCTACAAAACTGGATCCATAAATGAAGCTGCTGTGAAGAAGGTAACTTTTAAAAAAATTCGACGGAAAACCGATGTTTTTTTTTTTGCCGAGGAAGAAATAAACGCAACTGCTGTGAGGTACTGTCGAAGCAGTCCTGGCTGAAAGCTATTTTAAATGCTTTTCCAATGCATTGGGCACCTGTGTATGCAATCTGAAGGGTCTAGCTATAAAGTAACTATTTTTTTAAATTCGGAGAAGCCAACCGGTCTTCACCCGCTTTTAAGCGGGATCCGGAATGAAAGGGTTAAAAAAAAAGAAAAAAAAAACACCTTCAGTCAGATAAGTTGACTCTAGTAGTAACTAGACTTCTGAGAGACATTCAATGAAACAGTGTGCTGTGTATTAATCATTGAAACCAACAATGAATCTAAATTCTTATCACAATGTTTCAACTTCATGCCGCCACAAGGATAGATAATTTTTACTTTTTATTATTTTGGTATAATTTATTTGTGCTATTCTTGCAGCACACACGCGCACACACACATATACACACACACACACAAGTTTACTGGATATACCAACACAAGATATATATAGTATTTTCTTCATGACTTGACTATTGGACAAAAAATTTTCAAGTGGGTAATCAAATAAATTTCCTAGGATAACAAGATTGGTAAACCAATGGATTATGTATAAGCTAAGCCGTGTTTCCAAAACCTATACTCTGCTTTATTGAAGCAAGTTAAAAATTTGTCGATCGTTTTTGCACTATCCCCGTAGCGTTTAATGGTCAATACAAGGCCTTAGCTTGCTGATATATAGCTATGGGAGAGTTTCTAGATAGAAAATATCTGTGAATTGACGGAAAAGCTTAACCTTTTTTTTTTTTTTTAAACCGTTATAGTAAACGGTGTCGGCCGTTTAGTCCAAACGGTACGGAACGCAACGATAAATACTACGGTAAAAAAAATACCATTTTACAGCCTTACTACGGAACAGAATGTGAAACATTTTTGTCTCCTACTGTATACTCAACATGATCACTACAACACTTGTCAGTTTACTCTATACCTCCCAGTACATGGTACACTTCTTATAGTCAGTACTACAGAGGGACCCTCACTGCTACAAATTGTAATGTTGGACCATTTTTCCTGTCAAAACCTGCTATCTAGGTCGACAACTAGCTAACACAAAAAAGCGAGGGTCAAAGTACAACATGACATAATGTCTACACGCAAACTAGTATGAGCTACAGGCCTTGGCATAACTTCAATATGGTTGTTGAAAATGAAATGTGTTTACACATTCATTGACGACGAAAAAAATATAGCTTTTATAAACTAGTGATGTGCCTGAGCACAAATGGCGAGCGAGCCTAAAGTTATACTATTGTTAAACGATTGATTTACATTCATGCTATTAAAAAAAAATCGAGATTTTGAAATAATGTATATAAGGTAAGGGGGATTCAAAGCCATAGTAACCACACCCTACAACAGTTTGAATTGAAAAAAAAAAAAAAAAAAGCATGAAAAAAACAACAACCAAAAAACAAGTCACATTATTTAAGTGTTTTATTTGTGATATTCATTAGCTCTGTAGTAGTTGTAACGCATAATACTTTCACACTTAACTGAACATACCTGTGCAAGGCTTACCTTCGTGGTTAGTCTAGTGGACAATAAATTGTCAAGTAAAATAGTTCGTAGGCTTATAAATGTCAAATCGCTATTAACTTACCACCGCCACTAACTCGAATAGAAATGGAACTCCCGAAAGTTTTTGAGTTCTAACTGTACCCGCAAAATAATTCAAAGCAGTAAACAATTCAAATTTAGGATGATAAGAGTAATGATCGATAAACCAGAGGAATCTGTTTAGTGAAGTTTGGGACGGGGTCAAACGCCGAGTTAACACAAAAATACGAGAGGGCCAAAGTACTAAATGACATACATACATCCAAACCTAAACAAACAAACATCCCCGATTTTCAATTGCGTTACTCCTGTAAGTGTCTCGCTCGCCAATAAAACAAGAAGTTCAGGCATTTAGGTCTGCTCCAATTAGCTTGGAACTCACTGCTCGGCAGATCCATTTCTTTATTTTATCAAGACAATTTACCAACTTATGTAATTAGTGGCGTGGGCAAAAATAGGGGGTTGAATGTTTCATATTAATGAGTAAAAAATAAATAAATAAACAAGAGCTAATTTTCGCTTTCTAACAGCCAATATCTAACTGGGTTAAGTTTCAATTAATATAATATTGGCTATTTGAACGAGAACATTTTCTATTATTATCTTTAAGCTGAGAATGACTGAATCATTCAAAAAAACCTTAGATTATAATATCAATTCATCTAACCATCTGATTTTGCCTATTCCTCTATTCCTGTTGAAAATTCTGCCAAGACGTCAAAGGTATCTTGAAAAGTCTTCACTGATTCAGTGTTTCTGGTATGCTTTATCTTCTACTATTTCTCCTTCACACAATTCTAAACCAAATAAATAAAATAGCCATTATACTAAGCCATATCTTCATAACTTACTACTACTTGTTGCACAGTTAAGCCAGCAGCTTCTTCCAACATAGCTATGCTGACATGCCTATGCTTCACTGAAACACCAACTCCGAATAGAGTATTTAAATGGGAAGTCTGAGCAACACTAAACGCTTTCCCTAACCTTTCCAGCGACGTCTGAAGCGCGACCGCAGCTATAACAGCTCAAAACCTACGCTCTGTTCCCAGTGAGCAAAATGGAGCTCACTGCGTGGGTAGAAAGGACTAGGTCGGAGAGAGGTGTGGCTTGGCACTTTTAATTTTGGGGGGTGACGACCCGTGTACGCGCATGAGCCAGGAAAGATTCCAGTTTCACCCGATACTTCCCATCCAAGGTTTCCAGGAATCTTCGTTACGTTCAATCGCAAAATATTCCTGAACCGGGTGCACAATAACAGATAATTTGACAATACATAGCATCAGTTAATAAAATTAACAAAAAAACGAATTAGCTACTTGTTTATTTGAATTATGCCAAATGCAATCAGCATAGCTTATAGACTCCAACTTTCTCTAGTAAACTTCAGAAACCATCCTCCCACCCGCACATCCAATACTCGACCAATACAGTTTCATCAGCAAAAGATTTTGGCTGATATAATTGTGAATGGTTGACAATGTTATTAATATTTTGTTGTAACGATGTCTAGGAGACTGTCTGATCATGTCACAGCCATGACTACAATTTTGTAGCTATGCAACGTTATCATCATCATAGTCATCTACTTTTTGTTGTGGTCACATTGAATGTTATGTCCTTGTATGTGTTAAAATATCAGTTTTACCTCTGGGCTACTAGCAGTGAACGAGTAAGACTGAAGAGCACTATGCTACTGTAGTAAACTGATAATAGTATATATAACAATGGTAATATTGCTCAGAATAAAAAAATATTGGGGGCCGCAATGTTAGGAGCATATTATTGCTCTTTGCTAGTGTGTCCTGAAGTGGAGGAGGAGGAGTGGAATGTTCTGCATTAGGGGTGCACCTCATTAAGGACTCCTCATGCGTCAGTACCTGCCTTATGTGGGCAAATGATGCATATTAATTTTACGCTTTTATAGAAGTTTAATTAAAAACGTTAGAGGTCTGAGTATGGAATTAGCTAGTGCATCAACAATGAAAAATTAACCAATCAGTTAGAATGGGCATAGGAAGAGGGTTCTCTAGGTTTACAAGAAACCTCCTCATCCCCCTCTTACACAGGGGTGATGGAAGTGAGGGGGGGGGGGGGGGGGGGGGGGTGCACTCTATGCAGATTTAGCAGATTTAACAGATTTCAGCATTGAATTGTATTGGGAAACTGTTATATTAAGTTATATATTTTTTCTTAAAAAATAAGTTTTTTTCATGAGAGTAAATAGGAGTGTGATACGTTGTGCCCCCTTCCCCTTCCATTTTGAAGTCGCTTCCATAATTGCTGTCACATAAAGGTCCACTTTTCAGATGAGTAGTTAAGTAATGGAGTATATAATTATATGAAATATTATACTACATACCAGGATATCAAGTGTCAATAATCAATTTTCATTTTTGGCACTCCTGCATTTACATAATAAAACGATTATTGACACGGTTTAAATATTAGACTAATTGCCACATTACATCCAATAAAATACGTCATGTGACATTCAAGTTAGGGTTAATTTACTTTTTAATGGCTAATTTTAGAGGTTCATAAAAATTAAAATATAACCTCCTTGTTCATTGTTCTAGCTACAAACCTGGTTAGATGCTGGAGAAAAAAAAGAAAAGAAAATTAAGAGACATACTTAAATTTGTGTACATACTTCCAACTATTAATTCTTAAAACAAATAATTTGTGATTAGTGCTCTAATTTAACCCAACATTGAGGTATTTTGCTAGGTAAAAAATTACAGTAAATAGCTAGGACAAGTTCGAACACATTCTGAGGATAGATAATTGTTGCAGATTATATTATTATCAGGTTATAAAAGGTAAAGACTGAATCATATTCTGGACAGTAAGTAGTCTGCAGCCTAAATATATAATTAAAAAATATTCCTACTTTTTCTACAGATTTTTTTTTCTTTCTACAGCCACTGATTTATGGAGATAGCCACTACCAGCTTGAAGTATTTGTGTACAACTATAAAATCCCTCAGGGGATATGTGACAATGAATTGAAGTTCCAAGATATCTCAATAGTGAATGATGCAATTTCCTCCAATATTTCTAGTGGCATTAGTGAACAGTTGGATGAGACCTGCTGGAATTTTTACCAGATAGGTTTTGACAGAAATCTTAATAGGATGAATCCTATTGCGATTAACTATTCATCAAGAGATGAAGCGGTCAGTATTTAATTTCTACCTTTTATGTTTTCCAACATAGTTTTATCTGTGTATGTTCATAAATTTAATATTTGAAGGTTATTTTAGTCGAAACAATAATAATTTGGTACATCTTTGTAGTTTTGAATATGTTTAAGTGATATTATAATATTATCACTTAAATCTTCATTTTTACATGTAGAAGGAATGAGAGGGGGAAATTTAAAAGTTATTTACATATATGGGAACAAACTTATGTTGCTTGATTATTAACTTTAGAATAGTAAAGATATTATTAATCAAATTTTAATACCATTAGTTAGTATTGTAAAGCATTAACACTGGCTAACTTGTCCAAATGAAAAAAAAACTTCTTTTGTTATTGTGGGCCAGCCCACATTCCAGAGCAAGAAGAATGAGAGAGAAGAAGAGATAGAACGCAGAGAGAACTAGCTTATGTTTATGTTGTGTATTATGATATCATGTTTTAGTTGAGTTGTGTATCACGTAGAACATTGAGTGTGAGTTGTTGTGCGCAGGTCACTTGTAGTATTATGTGTCATCGTCGCGTAATTGAGTGTGTGTATCATTTTCATTGGTCAGACTGGCGAGTGAACGATATACATAAGCTCACTCGTCACGTGTAGTGTTCAGTACAGTATACCGTAGCAATTTTATTGAAAGCTCAAGGTGAGGCTAGTCCTCTTGCTGAACTCTGGTGGCAGCGAACTATTTGCTGTCAACCAGAACTGCTGGCGACTCGCGTTGTGCGCAGAGCAAGACCCCACAGTTATCTCTTTCCCTTTCTACTTACAGTATTTGTTTGCGGACATTATGTTTGCAAATGAGAGCAGTCAGGAGGTCTACTCATTAGCTATTGATTTGATGACTCAGCCAGTTAATACCAACTACTCATCAAGACAACGCTACATACACGAGTCCAATATGTTTGCATTGCACTTGACTTATAAAATTACATGTGCAATGTCCTTCACTGGAGACAACTGTGACACACCAGGTGAGGGTTTTCATACAGTCATTAAAGATACAGTATCATGGAGGTCAGGGGAGGGAGGGGTGGTTGCGCATGTAATTTACTATTTTATGTATTTATGTTAAAAAATCGAACGAACTTTTTTTTTGTATAGCCATAAATCTATACTACAATAAAAGATGCTATTTTAAACTGAATTAAAAAAATATATAACTGACTATATCTCACTATAGTTTTTTTACATAACACAAAGTTCTCATAATTTTTGACAGAAGCTAAATAGGCTGTTGTACATTTATTTTAGTTACTTGGTACTATTATTTTATGCTCATCAGAGTTCAATTGTAATTGACGATACCAAATGCATTTCTTCATTCTAAAAAATCACTTTCAATTAATGATTTTTAGTGATGGAGCCATTTTGTGAGCAGACATCACCTACTTTAACGGAAGAAGTGACATTATTTATGTCAAAGAATGAATTAGTGTCTACTTCATTTGCTGAAGTACCATTTTCATCTTCACAGGAGGTGAATCCATTTCTACATACATATGAGATTATCTTGCCTTCTGGTGAGGTAATTTTATCTCCTTCACTGGAGATGAATCCATCTTTGGTTAAAGATGAAATTTCCTTGCTTTCTGACCAGGTAATTCTATCTCTTTCTCTGGATGTGAATTTCTCTCTATATACAGATGAGGTTTTCTTGCCTTCGGAAAAAATGACTTTATCCCCTTCACTGGATACGAAACAGTCTTTATTCACGAATGAGGTTTTCTTGCCTTCGGAAAAAATCACGAAACAGTCTTTATTCACGAATGAGGTTTTCTTGCTTTCCGATAAGGTGACTTTATCTCCTTCTCTAGATGTGGACCAATCTCGACTTACAAACAAGGTTTTCTTGCCTTCAGATATAGTGATTCTGTCTACTTCATCAAAGATGAATCTGCCTCTTTCCTCAAGAATGATTTCACCTACGTTAGATGATATGGCTGCACCTACAGTTACAGATGAAGTGTCATTTCAGTCTCATTCAGATGAAGTAACTCTGCAAACACTAACCCATTACATAACTTCCACCAGTTACATAGAGAAACATATTGGTCAGTCCAGCGATCCAGACATTTCTAATACTTACCTCACAGTAACCCAATCATCAATAGTATTAAATACTGCTACCAGCTCTTCACTTTCATCTCTTACTACTGGAAATTTTGATGGATTGATGTGTACTTGTCAAATTCTATCACAGAAATCAAATGATTTAATATCAAGATCAACATCAGTAGCCACGAGTCAGTTAAGTGTAGCAGTTACAAGAACATCTTCACAGTCTGATCAGTCAAAATTAACTATACTTGATCTAGAGAAGAATTTGAGTCCACTCATTTCATTGACACCAACTACTGTATTTATGGACCAAATCAATACTTCTAGTGTTACTATATCACAGAGTCAATTGGTCCAATTAGAATCAATGGCCTCATCCATACCTTCGGCTGATCAGAAGAATTTGTCAACTGCAATGCTATTGTCGCTTTACAATTCAGCAACACTCCTTGTCCAGCCTTCATCTTCATTCACTTTGTTGCAAGGAGAAAAACGTCAATCTCTCCTAACTCCCATGGCTGTGTACCTAATTGCCTCTTTAGATGCATTGGTGGGGTTACTTATTATAATCATCTTTGCAATGGCAGTTGCTATATGCTGCATGAAAAAGTATGCATCAAAGAGAGATTTTATTCCTAAGGAGTACAACAAGTACTTTGTCAACCCAAATGAAACCATGACGGACAATACAGATTCACTTCCGGGTAATCCGAGACCGCGGTCGCAAACACATCTAACGTTAATCAACGGACAAGTATTTTTTTGGAAAAAATCTAAGAAAGAAATTCGCCACAAGGATCTTAAAGCTGGCAAAGAAGAGATTCAATTGACAGGCGTGGCTGATGACATGCCAATGAAATGAGGAATACAAAATCAAAAAACTATAATAATTATGAATACTAGTCTGCTATGGAAACATCGTCTATGACACCTGCATACGTACATGCAGCAAACGAGGAAGAGGATTTTGCAGCAGATGTTGTTGATGAAGTAGAAGAACTAAATGATTCAAGTAAACCTTCAAAGATCGCAATCATGAAGTTTGAAGTGGGCGTAGATATTTCTCCACAAAGCAATGCTGAAAGTGAAATTAATGCCAGTGTAGGAGGTGACAAACAAATAAAGAAAAAATGGAAGAAGAGTGCGATATAATTAAAGAAGAACGAAGAGCAATCAAAGCAGAGGGAGATGTCTGTGAAGACACCCAGAATCAACTTATATCGCTTCCTCCTGTTAAGGTAAAATTATGAGGTTGAAAGATCAAATGAAGATCCAAAGATAACTCAATCTAGTTCAATCACAACTACATCAGCTACAAAGGAGGACAATTCCAAAATTAGTGCCACATGTGGAGATACAGCAGAAGAAAGAAAACATTCCTCTGACAAAACAAACTGGGTGAAAGGAAAGAGAATGAGATCAAAGGCAGATGATTGTTTTGTGATATCAAACATGTCAGCTGATCAGGATGGAAGACAATTAGCTGATGGTAAATCATTTTCAGATTCACATGGTGTGCCTGCAAAGGAAGAAGGAGCTGCTGTAAAAAAAATTGGAGCGATATTTGAACATAATCCCAATTTTTCTGACTTAAGTACTTGTAGTACAGAAAGTACATCTACTGTGATAGCAGCTCGGCAGGATGACAAGAAGAGTAGCAAACTCTCCAGGACTAGTAAAATTAGCAGTTTTAGGAGTCCAGGAAGTCTTAGGAAATCAGCTGAAGGAGAAAAACTTATGAATCTTTCCACACAATGGTCAGATTCATCAATACAGGAATTTCCAAAATCAACGAGTAAAAGGACCAAAGCCCACACCAAAATAATGAAAAAAGCTTCATCTGATTTGCGAGATGAATTGCAGCGAAAAGTAAAGGACAATGCAGCTCCAAAGGATCCGCGAAATAAACAGGAAAGATCTTGGTCACACAGTAAACAGAAGTCTCCTTCTACTTGTGGTAATTTCCCACTTTCACCTACAGCATGGGGTAGTGAATCATTTAAAGAGACATCATCAACTCAAAGGAGAGTAAAAATGGATTCTAAAAAAGCACCATTGTCCAAAAAAATAAGTGCACCTGATCCTTCTGAAGTGGCCAAGTACAAGGAAAGTGTAACAAAGAAACCAATGATGCCTCCAGTGAGAAAAATTACTAGTGATGACATTAACAGCCAAAACGTATACGATTCAGTAATAGTCAAGCCAAAGCCAAAACCAGTAGAAAATGTTGTGGTTGGCGGAGATGGGTATGTTGACCCTAAAGATATTGCAGGTAGAAGGGGAGGCTCTGCAGATCTAGAGGACAGCTTAGGATATGGCTATGTCCCTGTTGATGCTCCACTAAGCCACAGTGGGGATGCCAGCATCAATCTGATGCAAAATTTGGCCTATGCCACTCCCCATGTCACCACGACTAATTCTCCTAAATCTTCAATAAATATGGACAATAGCAACAATCTCTATGAATGTGTGTAAAAAAATAACAACTATAACAACAAAAAAAAAACAGCTTGATATTTTATTGTTCACTTAATATACGTATAGTGTATTGATAATTTGTTTTTGGAATGGAAGTAGCTATGTGCTGTGAATATGACAAGATTAATAAAACTTTGCAGTATTAAGTGGAACACAACAGCCAAAACATGATGAAGCTAACAAAAGTGTTTTGGTTCAACAACAACTACAACATTGACAACAACAACAACAACAAAAGATAACAGTGTAGAGCTTGTTGGATTCTCTCAGCAGTGTTACCAGAGTTACAAAGACACTTACTCCTGGGATCCTCAACAACAACTGCAGCCAAAATTAAGTACAAAAGGTGCTAACCCACAGCGCTACTATGCACCAGCACAATCAACTCAGACCAAAAGAGAATAATTTACTGACTATTCTAATCAGGTATTAATATAGCTCAAGCAAGTAAACGGTACATGTAAACGCTGTATACATAAGAAGCTAAACAGGCCAGAGACACTCACCCATATATCGAATCTCCATTTCTAGTACTAGGTTAACTTCGCAGCATAAAGCAAAACTACCGTGGGAAGCAAAAAATTATTGTCTCGCACGACGCGACAATAGGAGCTGACTGCGACGCGTTTTCTCAAAAACAGCCCTAAAGAAGAAGAAGAAAAAAAAAGCAGCCTTGTAAAGGGTCTTATGTTGTGAGTGAATTCATCCTATAATCACAGGGTTAATTGTCAGTATCCTTTTCGTGCATGCATGTTGAGGGTTTTATTGCTTATCTGTTTCGCGCGTGGGGGTCAACTTTTTCGTTGAGAAAATTCGGGAGCTATTATTTTTTGGCTAGCAGGAAACCTATAAAAGCAGAGCTTCTGAAGGGTGTGCTAAAGTATCTGCAACAGCACGATGAAGTTAAACAAATATACAAGGGAAGTGTCATTTTTGTTTCTTTGTTTGGTGAGTGAAGAGGTAGAAGTATGTTTGGTAACCAAACATTGATTTTACACACGTTTATTGTAGCCTTTGGTATTCTGTGGAAACTTCGAAATGTCCACATTTTTCTATCATTACTCAACTCTTGAAGAATACTGTAATGACACTATCATTCTGGAAGGAATTACTTTCCTAGAGACAGCTACTAGTGCCAGCAAGTCCACTATTGCAAACCAAGCCACTTCAGGAATGTGTATGAAGCACTTCAGTATTGGAACTGAAAAGATGCTTGAAGATAGAGAAAACCCTTATGTGATAAAATTACCAGAAAATACAATGGTAAGTCATTCTTTAAAATGACCACATTTTAAACTTGTACAAAAATATTGCTATGTAGCACCCAAAGATTAGTTAGTGATAAAATGAGCACCACATGAGCCCAAAATTCTTCATTCTTGTTCAGTTATGAGTGTGCTGGGTATTATTGGTTATCATAAAGAGAATAAATAAAATACGAGTGTTGAAGGAACATTTCTGAAGATTTATTCTGCACTGGTGTTGTGTCAGCTGCTAGCAATACCCAGTCTTGCGACACTGTGCTAAAAATACTCCAAAACATAGTAATAGCTGCAGAGCTGATTTGGCATATCATTTCATATAGATATGCTTATGATGATTCAATGAGGTCTATCAAATTACGTTGTGCAATGTTGTAGGGAATTATGGTATTCCTGGAAGCTTATGACTTCACGGAATAGGTTACCTAATAAAACGCCCAGACCTGAACTGTGGTAGAGCTCATATAAAATCTTCAGTGACTAAATTTGAATTAAACTATAAATAGAATTCTGGGTATTCTGCTCAATCACAAGTTGTTAATGCATGCATTTTTATTTCACTGTAGGGGTTTGCTGAGATAACATACAGGAACTGGAACAAGACAGAAAACTACACAATAGTGGTGAATTTGACATCTTTAGTAATGGATAGCTACACATCTCCCAGGCGATACACTGACTTGAATGGACAATTTGCACTAGACATAAGTTTTCAGAGAAGATGTGCTGATAATATGATTGGACAAAACTGTGATGAGAGTAAGTTGCATTCAGTGACACACTCACTAGAAAAATATTAGAGGATTTTTCAGTATATATAGCTATGTGTCTATATGTGCTGAAGTAACAGAAAAGCTAATTTTTACTAATTTAACTCACAAAATATGAGAGAAATATTATACTACAGAATTTCAAAAACTAAGTTTGTCACTCTTAAACTTCTTGATCATAACATTGCATTTTTGTACTGCAAGCTAAGCAAATGACAGTAATTATTATATTCATTTATTTTTTGTATCACAGAACTTCCAATATCCGTATTTGAGAAAGCAGTGATTGCGCTATCTGTCATTCTGGTGGTTCTGTTAATATTGGTGGTAGTAGTGGCTGCAATTGTAATGCGCAAAGTGCAGATAAAGATGGCCCAGCGTGACTGTAGACCCAAGTGGTTCAACCGATATTTCATTGACCCCAGACAGAGCAGAAAGGAACAACGTGAAGATGTTGAAAGCGGAGGCGGCACTAGCATACGATCACGGCTACACACTCGACTGACTCTAATTAATGGTTCCCTCTATTTCTGGAAGCCAGCTGGAAATGATCGCAATGAAAGAGCAAAGAAGTCCGCCAAAAGGGAGGCTGCGGCTAAACAAGACGACCCCTATGAAAATGATTATGATTTAATTGGGAGTGATAAGAAGGCAGCAAGGACATTATCACTGCACAAGAAAGATCATAATATTTATGAAGATTGTGACACAGAAGGCATACTACAAGACACACCTGGAAAACTGTCTAAAGTGCACGGTTCTATTGAAAATATCTATGAAGAGCACGAAACTAATGGAGCAATTCTATCACTTTCACACCTTCCTTCTTTTAAACCTACTGAAACCCAAGAGCAAGTGGGCAATGATACAGAAGTCATAGTTACTGGTCAAGAGAGCGAAAGTGAACAAATGATTCATGAGGCAACACAATCAGATGAGGTTTCTGGTAAAAAAGTTAAGCCAGAAAAGAAGTCTAAGCAAAAAAAACTAGATAAAAAACAAAAAAAGATGCTGAAAGACAAAAGTACCAAGTCTAAAAGTCCCAAGAAAAAAGACAAAGCAAAGAAAAATGCAGCAAAAGATACTACAGAAGACACTGTAGTGGAAAATGTTGGAGCGGATGTTGATGTAACTAATGTTCAAGCAAAAGTTTCAGATGAAGAAGATAGTAAGAAATTGGAAATCTCTTCAGAGGCAGTAAATACAAAACCGGAACAACCCAGTAGCATGGAAAAGAAGACAGTGAAACTTGAACAGCAGACAAGCAAACAATACAGTGTTGTAGCTGAATTAAACCCTCAACAAGAAATGGAGCAAGGGATAATAGCAACAGCAGAAACCTCCACATCTCCCAGCAGGAACAAACCTAAGCCTTCTGCCAACATTCAGAGCTTGATTGGTGGACTGGATGGTCAAATCTCACCTGCCAAGTCGGTGAATCGGTTCAGTTATTTGTCTGGTGGATCAGCAAATGCTGAGACTTCTGAGGAAAGTTCAGTTGTTAAAGATTCAAAGCAAACCACTACTAAACCTGATGAGGGGAAAGCCACTTCTACAATAGAGACTGGTACTCCTAAAACTACCTTTGGTGAAAAGCTCAAAGCTAATATTGGCAAGGTATTTCGCTCAAGAGAGTCAGCAAATTTAGATGAATTAGTGAGATCAACCGACGGGAAAGCTAAGAAGCAGAGCTTAGTTCCAACACAAGAAGAAATTGTCAACTCAAAGGCACAAATCGAGGCAGTGGAAAACAAAAAATCACCACAGTCTAAAGAATCTCATGAGTCAAAAGGAACAGAAGAGGTTGAGGGTAAAGATGGTTATGTGGATATCTCAGTTATTACTCGCAGAAAGACTGAAAAACGTGTGGACTCTCCTGATCATGATAATGACGGTTACATGAAAACCACACCCTCATCAACAGGCTTAGTTCTTCCTGTGAAGACAGAAATGGATGATGGCGTACGTATGAAACCTAATATGGCATACGCTGCAGAGAAATTCGGCAAAGAAACTCAAAGAGGTGCTTCAACACCTGGAGATTATGACTATGTTTCAGATAAATCATTTTTTAAATTCAGAAAGCCCCAATGACCTGCAGTATGTTTTCTTGTTTTGTAATTGTTTTCCCCTTATTATTTTAGTTCATTGACACTTGTGCTGCTAATTTTGTTACTATTGGCTTTTTACTTCTTACTACTTATTATTTGACTATGTATCCTTTTTTTGATGCATATTATATGCCATTAGTTGGACAAAAAGAAGCAACTGCAACAAATAATGTTTTTTTGCAAGAGTACTGGTAATTATTAAAAGCTTTACAATGTAGTAGTAATAGTGGCTATCAATCGCCTGCATTATGTTGGGTTATGAAATAATATATAAAAGGATCATTTGAATATGGTTGAACTAAAGGTTAAATAAGCATGCACATGTTCTATTCTATGGGAGTGGCTGAAACAGCTCTGTATATACACACACACACACACACACACACACACACACTGCATTCCATAATCCCTTTCCTCTCATTGTAATATAAGTAAGGAAGGAAAGTTAAGGGAGTATTGGGAGAAGGATGAGGATTGAGGGAGGTGAGAGAGAGAGGGAAGGAGAGGGAAAATGAAGTTGATTTATTCCCCTTAGCAAATTTGGTTCAAACTGTACTTAATGACACCCTATTTAATATAGATCCCAGCTCAAACTTGTATTATGAATCTATGTACCTTTTAGCGAAAAAGATGATGAAAGCAATGAAGATTAGCTGTGTAGTCTTAGGCTCTGTTATATAATACCAACTAATATCTGTAGCATCTACCACTTTCATACACTATAGTAACTTAATGATATATTTATGCAGGTTCACTATTACACTCTATATTTTGGTCAGTTTTATTGTTGTACTGTGTCTCCAAGTTAGTCATATACATGGTTGGATCCCTGAGCTCTCCACGACTAGTCTTTATTCTAGCATTTAATGCAACTCTTCTTACTGTCCCTTTATAATAATAGCAAATTGTCTCACTCTGACAGCCAATATGTTAAATACAACTTAACCCCACGTTTTGACTTATTGCATAAGTCCTCTTCAGGGGTCAACTGAGGTTGAACTGTCAGTGGTGATATACCTTTATATTATACTATTATTCTGTGCTAATCTTGAACAGGGTAAGGTAAGACTATTGTGTGAGTTAGTATTGCTAGTAGCTGAAGTTCGTCAGATGATCAGAAGTGTGACTATAGATGTTACATGTATACTAGCACATGTGAATAGAAGACTTTAGTTTTACACAGCTGTAATTGTAGCTTTCAAGCCCATAAAATAAATTGTAATTATTTTTTGCACAAGAAACAGGAAGTGTAGTAATAACAATATATAAACATGAAATATGTTATATTAATAATAGTGAATAAACTTATCTATATAATAATTCAAAGTGAACATCGCATAGCATAAGCCACCTATTATTGACCTATATGTTCTCTAGTAGTGTTGGTGGGGCGTAAATCCACCACACATTTGTAGCTAAGTAGGGAAACGTCGAAGTACCAGATCTCAAGTTTACTCCAGTGAGCATTAATTGGTAGATAGGTTGGTTAGTATACCACCGCTGACTGTATACAAAATTATTTTCTTACAATACCTCAATGAACAGTACTATCAGTATAAGCCATTCAGACTGTCAAAGTGACCAGTAGCTCCCGAAAAAAACATTCCACTTAGAAACTGCAACTTGGTTTTTCGTCTGGTAAAGCGTTCTCAATGGTCTAGCGTCGCTGACCCTTACCTTTCCTTGTGTTAGTGGGCGGGGGAGGAAAGGATCGCCAACGCCAGACTAACCACCAAACTGTCCGCCCTCTCCCAAGCAAAGATGGTAAAGGGTCGATTACGTTACTACTATAAGTGGGCTTGTACCTTGTTTATTTGACTCCGAGGGACCTACTACATTGTACAAACTCCCTTTCGGCTGGCTTTATAAGTTTCGGAGCTCGGAGTAGATATCTGGCTATACTCTTTGAGGACTCTAAATCATGGCTAGAAGACCAGGGTGGTCTCGAACCTTTAGAAAAGATTCGAAGTTACAACAGTATTTCTTAGACCAAGTGATACCTACAGGGAAGACACTTGGAACAGGTTCATATGGGTCAGTGCTAGAAGTAAGTGGAGAGTTCTAACCTTACCAAGTATTTCAAAATGAAATCTAGGGAAGTTTATATTTCTTATATAAAAAATTAGCTTACAAGTAATTAGCTATGCTTTCAAGGAACTATGTGTCCACATGAAATGAGAGTTTAATGCACTTTAATGAACTATCATACTGAATTTGTAAAACATTGTTTAGCTATTATAACACATTGCTATTTCAGGTAAAATACAGCAAGGTTTTGTGTGCTGCCAAGTATATGCACGAACTATTACTGGATCCTGGGAATGAAGGAGTTCGAGAGACTGTAGACAGATATCAACGAGAATGTCAACTCATGGCAGGTCTCCGACATCCTAACATAACACTGTTCCTTGGTCTGTGTTTCCTTGAGAGATCAGAGCTACCTCTACTTGTGATGGAGAAACTAGAAATGAGTGTGGACGACCTCCTGGAGTGTTCCCCTAATATTCCACTTGCAGTCAAGATCTCCATTCTTACAGACACAGGCAGCGGTTTAGTTTACTTGCATAGTCGAGGACCTCCAATAGTCCACAGAGACCTGACTGCGAGGAACATCCTCCTCACATCATCTCTGACAGCTAAGATCACTGACATGGGAAACTCTCGCATGGTAACTTTAAAACCGGCTCAACTAGCCCAAACACTTTCAAAGAATCCGGGGACCACTGTGTACATGCCACCAGAGGCTCTCAGTGAGAGCCACAGATATGGCCCATCTCTAGATGTGTTCTCATTCGGACATCTTGCCCTCTACATACTGACACAGGTAAAACAAACTTGAGTAGGCAACATACACTATTAGTGCAAAGCTATTCAATATTCAATTAAAGATATCTATGGTATTATGTTATATCAAGTATGGACTTCACCGTTCAATCAAGTTATTATAATACTAGCACGTGCAGATTAGTTAGATAGGAATGTTGTAGTCTGTGACTAGCCAGACACAGCAAATGCAGAGACTCCTGTTGACACTATATATTTGTAACCACACAGGTTTGTACTTTTTTTTTCTTGACTTTGTTAAACCCTTTCTCACGCACTGTTATTTGTTTCATGAGTTCTGATTATGCAAGTGTTTTCACCATTTTTGTGCTTTATTTCTCATTCAATATTGTATACAGTAATTTAATCGAGTGTTTGCACACTGAATGCTGCTGCAATTATGTGCCCATGCAACCCTAATATACTGCTTAATTTACTTCTCTGAACAAGTCCTTTATGTTTTCCTCTCTACCCTAAGCTTTGTGCTCGGAGTTACGCTGGAACAGTTGTACCATTATCCCCATAGGTGGTGAACTAAGCATAATAATAATATTGGTACTGAATGTATTGTGATAATTATAATTGACAATTGCACACAAATCAAATGATTAATTTCAATAATTTGGTTAGGTATTTCCTGGAGAACTGCTATTGGCTACACGTTCAGATCCACATAATCCTGGCCGACTTTTTGGTCGCTCTGAAGTTGAACGTCGTGAGGTGTACATGAAGAAGTTGGAGAATCTGTTATTGGAATCCCATCCTATTCTAGTAGAGATGGTGACTAATTGCCTGCACAATACTCCTCAAACAAGACCTACTGCTGAGCAGCTACTGGAGACACTAACACCAGTACAGGATGCAATGGAGAACATACATGGAGGGAGTCTGGGGAGGACCATCAACATAGTCAATGTGTTACACATGAAGGAAACTAAAGAAAAGAATAGAAGAATAAAAGAACTCGAGGTAATGTCGATATGTGAACACAATCATTTGTTAAATCTACCAAATAGTTATTACTATAATTATGTTACTTAAGTTATCACACCGAAACTTATATTATTTGACATTCTCTTTTTGTCATTTTCTTTGTGTTTGACAAGTTGAATATTATTTGCTATGTCAAATTTTTTGCCATACTATATAATTTATAATATTGTTTGTTTCAAATGTTGTGTTTTATTTGATGTGTTATATTATTAGATTTCTGAAAATAGATTAGAAACAGAAAATAAAGAATTGACTGAAGAAAATACAAAGCTAGAAAGTGACAAAAAGATGCTTGAATCTGCAAATACACAACTTATTGAAGAGAAACATCAATTGGAGACAAGTGTCATGCAAGTACAGGCAGAAAGCAATCAACAGAAGACTGAGAACCATCAACTGAAGACTGAGAACCATCAACAGAAGACTGAAAACAATCAACAGAAGACCGAGAACAATCGACTGAAGACTGAGAACCATCAACTGAAGAGCCAGATAGCAGCTGAAAGAGTTCAGTTAGCTCACAAAGAAGAAAATCGCCATCAAAGGGAGAAACAAATTCTGCAGTCTGAAGTGGAGCGACTAACTAAGGAACTGGAGCGTATCACCACAGTGTCTATTAGCAAGAAATCAGTAGTAAGTATTTTGCATTCATATAAAGTGTCCCCTTATATTTTATCAAGAGCACTGACTACTCTAGGTCTAATAAGTTTTAATGACTAGTGATGTGCTTGAGCACAAATGGCGAGCGAGCCTAAAGACTATACTATTTTTATATTTTGACTTCTAACACTGAAGCTACTGAAAATAAGGTCCAGTTTTTAAATTTAGCATACAGGGTAAAGGGATTTCAGTGCCCTAGTAACAACTCTCTGCAACTGCTTGAATTGAAGGAAAAAACAACAACAAAACCTAACACGTTATTTAAAAGTTTTCTTTGTGATATTCTTTAGCTAAGTAGTGGTTGTAACACACAACAATGCTTTGACACAACTGGACATGCACCTACCCAGACTTACCTTCGCAGTAGTCTAGTGGACAATGTATTTTCAAGTAAATACTGTTGCGCACGGCTTATAACCATGACAAAGAGCGCATTGACTTACCACCGCCACTAACTCTAATAGAAAAACTGCACCCGCAAACGAATTCAAACGGTAAACAATTCCATTTCTAGGGTGATAAGGGTACTGATCGATAAACCAGAGGATTCTGTTTAGTGCAATTTGGAACGGGGTCGACCACATAACTAACACAAAAAAGCGATGACATACGTACGTCCATATATATAAATAAATAAACAAACATCCCCGATTTTCGATTGTGTTACCCCTGTAAGTGTCTCGCTCGCTACGCTCGCTCGCCAATAAAGTATAAGATGGATTGGTTATGTCATGATAGTCTGGGACTTGAGTTTAAGGATTAAAAGGAGACACACTAGGATTGTCAGGATTTTTTGGCTACTCTTCCAGCTGTACACATAACATATATATTATTGGCGAGCGAGCGTAGTGAGCGAGACACTTACAGCGGTAACACAATTGAAAATCGGGGATGTTTGTACAATTATATATGTGTGTGGACGTACGTATGTCATTTTGTACTTTGACCTTCTTGTATTTTTGTGTTAGCTTGTTTGACCCCGTCCCAAACTTCACTAAATAGAATCCTCCGGTTTAACGATCATTACCCGTATCTTCCTAAAAATTGAATTGTTTACCGCTCTGAATTCTTAGTTAAAGCTCAAAACCTTAACGGAGTTCCATTTCTATTCGAGTTAGTGGCGGTGGTAAGTTAATAAGCTATTGTCACAGTTATAAGCCAGTAACAGTATTGGCTTGAAAATTCTTTGTCCACTAGAGTAACTATGAAGGTAAGCCTTGTGCATGGCCGTAGCAAGCGGTCCGGTTGGTCCGGTTTTGGCCGGACCAATATTTTCACCTTGTAGCCACACCCACCTTAGTTGCTGCGTAGAGCATGCGCGCCTAGGTTCAAGGATTTGCAGCTGTTACGTTCTCCTTCTAGCCCGTTATTCACTTGCGGAGCATATTCATGGCGTAGCATGCGGTCCGGTTGGTCCGGTTTTTTCCGGACCAAATGTTCACCTCGTAGCCACACACACTTTAGTTGTTGTGTGTGTAGAGAGCATGCACGCTAATTTATTCCAGTGTTAGGTTCTCTTTCCGCCATTTTTCACCTGGAGCAGCTTTATTGGTTTGCTCGCTATCGTTGAGCGCCCATACCGTCAATTTCGGAAGTTTTCTTCAGATTCCTTTCTGCCAAGTAAGCCTTGGTCTAAATAATCTGATGCTTCTCCACGCCCATAAACAAAGAACAGATGCCATTTGTCTCAAAACAGTTGTAGAAATATTTTTATTGGAGATTCCATTTACAGATCGAATATTTTTGGAAAGTGCTAGTCAACAATTACCATTTATGCATAAATAATATATAATCAATCTACAAATAACAGAAATTAATAAAAGTATAACAAAAAAAAAAAAAAAAATATTGTCTTATCCCATCCTTTGCACTTGGCTGCTGAATGGGTCGATTTGTTGACAGAAGGTAATTTTCTTGAAATTGCATAATAAACTACATTGTACCTTAGATGACACAAATAAATAATTAAATTAATATTATATATAATATATACAGGAAATTAATTGACCACAGACCACACCTACATCCTGGCCTGACCAACCAAAATTTGCTTGCTACGGGCTTGTTGTGTAGGTATGTTCAGTTGTGTGAAAGTATTGTGCCTTTACTTAGCTGAAGAATATCACAAAAAAAATGTGTAAATAATGCTGCTTGTTTTTTTTGTTGCTTTTTGTTTTCAAATCTAACTGTTGCAGGGAGTGGCTTTGAATCCCCTTTACCGTATACACGTAATTTAAACTCGACTTTTTTTAGTAGCTTGAGTGTTGAAATTAAAATTAATCGTTTAACAATAGTGTAGTTTTAGGCTCGCTCGCCATTTGTGCTCAAGCACATCACTAGTATATATATATTCCATGCTAGATAACTTCACAATGCTATTATTAGTTAAGTGACCTTTCAAGGCCAGCGTACCAGTTTTCTAGGTTTTTATGGTTTAGCTAAATAAATTAATCTGCTCGTGAAACACTTTGCCATATCACGTTCTGACTCACTACTACTGTTATTCTAAATAGAAATAAGTGAAATTGTGATAACTGCAGTATAGCTAGCTGTATAAAGTTGGTACATTATGAAATGAATGAGTAAAACTTTCAGTCTTTAATATGATTGATTGTATATAGCTGACGAATCTTTCAGTGAAAACCTTGAGCATCCCATAAAAATGTTCAATGAAGTGAAAAAAAACAACATGCAGCTTACAAAAGTTCAATTGTGAGAAACCTTACCAAACATTTGGGGGAAATGTGGATTACAGATTTAAAGAATTTTAATATGCTCGGCAGTGGATCCACATTCTCTTCCCTTCACATGCGTAGGTCGGCTGGTAATAATAATACATTTTTTGTCAATTCTAATGCAGTATGATTGTTGAGTTGCTCAAGAAGAGAATCCATTTAGCATAATTTTCAATATAACTTGCTGACTCTGAGCCTGACTGGCAGCTCTCCCAGTATTTCAAAATTTATTTTTTCATTTTGGAAATACAATACGAGTTGCCAACATTAATCCAGCTGCTTTAATCAGGTAATGAAGATCTACCACATAACCACATTTCTACACAGGTTCATGTCCTTTGTTGTAAAAGAAAAAGAGAAAAAGAAAAGCACTATTGATTTTCTTTATAATTAATTATATGAACTGATTATTCTCATTTTCCCTTTTATTCTCCTCAATACCTTATTATTCTAGAATTATTCCGCTATGCTATTTCATGTCTATTATTCCAGTAAAAATTGCTAGCATAATCTGGCAGGGCCTACTCACTGCTATATTTATATTTTGCAGAATACTTTACACCTCTACGCTAATGTAGGCTTTTAGTTGTTCCAACTATCATTGAATGTTTATTGTATTAATAAAGTGAATATGAATAATATATTATTTGTTTGTTTATCCCAGGTAAATAGCTATGGAATAAACATAACATATGAATCATAGAGTTATTGTATGTATTATTATGCAAATCATATCAATTCTGTCAATAGCATGTAAACAGTAACCATGGCAACACAATGGTTTTTATTATTTAATGAACACAGTGTGCAAGTAACTTAGCAATATATAATATTAACAATTATAGACATGAGTAATGATATGCAGTGGGTGTAACTGAGTAGCTAATAATATTATAATACTCACTATAGATATACATGTATATGTTTTTAAATTTCTCCATGTTTTATTTTATTGTAACAGTTGTTGTCATTATATAGTCTTTACTGTGAGTTTACTATGAGTTACATTGAATACAATCATTATAATAATATGTCATCATTAAACTAACACACATACATACATGTATATTCATTACAAGATGACCTTTATTCAACTCACTACATTCAGTTTTTATTACAAGTTACTTTGAATACACTTGTGTGGTTCCCTGTCATGTGAGGAGTCGTTAGTGTGGGGGCGTATATCCCAACCTGCCTTCTAGGTCACAGGCGCTCACACTGAGTGTAAGTGGTGGAACTTAGAAAAGACCCATCTGCCTGCTCTCAAAGAGGTTATCCCATGCTGGGCTAATTATGGATGGGGCAATTGTCCACCACGTTCATAAACCCGGTCTTGCCTAAACACTCAGCTGTAGTATAAGCTAAGGAAAATTATCTATACAATTTACAAGTAAGTAATAATTTATAGAATCTTGAACCTGAGAGGTACAAGATACAAGATGAGTTTATATATGCATACAAGAGTAATAAAATATCAGTGGGTGTGGTGTGGTAACATACAAATTTAAAATGTAAATGTTATTTCTCACTCTCTCTTGGCCATGCTAGTAGGCCTGGACAACACTAGTTGTTTGGTTTACTTTATTATTGTTGTTTATTATACTTTACAAATTAATCAGAATGCTTACAGAAATGGAAAACACAACTGCAGTGTGTGGGCCAGCCTACATGAAATGGAGAAAGAGACGAAGGAGAGGAAGATAAAGAAGATAGAGATGTCATTATGTGTACATGAGTTGTGTCATTGTCAATGTTTTTTGTGTGTACTGAACAAATTAGTGTGTATGCCATGTGCTTCAGTCTCAGTTGTATCATTCAATTCGTTGTGTGTGCAGTCTCTTAATTAAAGTAATTTAATCTATCCTCGTTATCCAACCTGCGGGTGGATACTTGGTTAGCCAGGGATAGTTTATGAGCTGAGATTCTGGTGGCAGCATACCTTTGCTGTCTCCAGGTGCGAGCTATTGGAATGGTGTTTCGATCGTTTCCCAAACCAGCCCACACAGTGTATTGATTACAACATATAAAAAGTAAAAACTGCCACACATTGTGTATTTCTTTGTTGTTGTTGTTTAGGTCTCATTTGGGTCTTACTTTCTTTGTAGCTCCATCATACCATTCATGGAACTCTGTTTATGTTTTAACTCTCTGATTTAGTTTGATGGGTGCTGCTCGCTGAGACTCTGGTGGGGCTTAGAGAGATGGTTACTCCTTGTATTTCCACACTCCAGG
>WLWD01002377.1_pt1 | contig 35116 bp, 22 predicted proteins | sample 6712731 | NCBI WGS metagenome assembly WLWD01 (sample SAMN12718690, study PRJNA576275) | sponge metagenome | isolation source: marine sponge | host: Mycale hentscheli | place: New Zealand: South Island, Marlborough, Capsize Point | collected 2014-11-01 | reverse complement strand
AATAGATACATGTAGTAGTAAAATATTGGCCCATTGGCTATCATAGTTCTTAGGCAATGCACTCATGTAGTAACTCTAGACATTTCTTTGTGTGAAAGTATAAGGTATAATAATATTATCATGTCTAGTACAGTATATTTGAGTTTTCTGGCTTCAGTGCTTCTATCTGCTACATTCGAGTCAATGACACTTTATTCTTAGTGTTCATTTTCAATAGTACATGATGACAAGTCACTTAAAAGGTAATAATTCTGAATTGTGTTAGTACTCATGGCGATCTTAGTCAGTAGTATCAGGAGTTGACTTAAAGTACCTTCTAATTACATACTAACCATCCACAGGCCTATAGTTGTTTAAACCTACATAGTACTGCTCAACCAGCTAGATAAGATTGCTGGAATATCTTGGTTACTGGGAGAGATTAAAACGGTGATCTATTTTACTCAATTGTTGACAGAAAATTTTACTCTTGAAGCACGAGGACATCATAAACAAGGGCTAGGACACTTACTTTCCTACTTTGGCGATCTAGCTGCTTGGGGACCCTTCTGAAGACATTGGAACCTCTTTCGTGTTGTATTCTCACAGATGAGGACAAGATAGCAATGTAACATTTCAACAAATTTAATTCCAGACTTCCTGAAGGACAGTTTATGGTACAGCTACCTACACAAGCCATAAACATCAAGGTTAATAACCCTACACCCTCGAAATTTGACCATTCAAAGTTAAAAAGTAATCTCTGGAGGAGTACTTTCACAAGACTGTCTTGAAATATATGTGAGCAGTTTGAACATGAGGCTGTTCTTATAACTGAGCTACCACTAGGTCGTTCAAACTATCCCAATGCTTTACTCCATTTTGATCACATAAAATTGACCTCTCATCAGATATGTCTAGTATATTCTAAGGAGTACAGTACTCTAAAAGCCATGGTCTCTAAAAAAATTTTGTTATGGAACGACTAGGCAGTGTTGCTGATGCTATTGAGGATGGATATTGAGAATAACATGTTCCCCTTTTAGCCATAAAGGTGCTTACTGGTTCTGATGTTATCCTCATCTGTTAATGTGGATGGTTTTCTCTCAGAGACAGTTACTGAGGCAAAGATATTTGGGTCTCCGGAACAAATGTAGAACATACGTTATCACTTTCTTTACCAGCCACACTGATTTGTCAGATGGCCACATATGCGTTCCACTTGGAGTGTTTGAAACAAAAGTCTAAATAATTGAAGTAGTCCTATTAGCCAGTATGCATAGATAAATGATGCATAAACTCAGCCTTAAGTGCAACATGAAAAACAACAACAACATCTGAATATATCTAGGATTTTACTTTTAGGTACTCTTCCAGAAATACAAAAGGAAATGTACTGTGCCTAAGCAATAACTCTTGTTGACTAACTAGGCACAGAAAGTTGAAAGTGACAGCAAATTTTAAAGTTTAAAGTAATGCGAAATTATAAAAATTTGTAGTAGCAAACAATGTAAAATATCACACATTATGCTGATAACTGTCCAAGATAAAAAATATTTTGTAAAATTTTTTATGCAATAGACTTCCCTGCACTGTCCGGCACATGCACAGAGTACTGTACCATACGTTGAAGAGCTGATTCACACAATTGCAGCAACAAAACACCCTTTTTGCAACACACAGTGAAAAAAATTCTTGGCAGATTTTGCAGCATCTGGTAGAGCAGTCCAAAATGGGTGATACACAGTTTCCTCTGGTATAGGACTGGTACTCTGCCCCTGTGTTTGACCTGATACACAGTAAGTTTAATGAGCTGGAATAAGGCAGCTTTAGAAGGTGAAATATCTTCAACTGAATGGGATTTCTTTGTGAAGAGGTGTTTTCAGGCATCAACTTACATAAAAAATTTATGCAATGAATTAATGTCTATCTTGGTTCTGGAGAATTTCATTGGGGAATGCGTTTAGCAGTAAATCCAAGATTTAAACATCCCAGGCTGGTTTCTTGCCACGTCCAGCAAAGAAGAACACTGTATCACCAGTAATGGAATGAAAGACAGGCAGTGATGTTGTTCTTTGGGGTCCTATAATGATTTGCATATTGATAGATACAGTAGTAGATACCAGATTTTTTTTCCTGTCTCAAAAGCTATCCACAATTTCTTAATAGCTAGCAGATAATGAGATGCTATTGCAAGTACCACCACATCAACAGTTCTGGTCAAATCTTAGCCTAATTTTATAATCATATTGTAAAGCTGGGCTATAGATATAGTACAATGTATACTGTATAATCTATATTTTTTCCCTGCAATCATACTGATTGGGATATCAACAAGAATTAACTTGAAGCTATACTTGAAGATGAGCTTGACGCTCTTGAGTAAGAATTCTTTTTGTTCGACCTTACTGAATTTAATCAGGTGGGAGTGAGCAAGTGACTGAGTAAGTTGCTGAGTGTTGCTTCATCTTGGTATATTAAACTCGCTCACATAGCGTTCACCTTAAAGAATCATTGTCTTATAATATCCATGGCCAGTAGGAGAATAGAAGTGATAATAATAATTTATTTATTTTTGAATTTATCGTAGTATTGACTTTAATTTAATCAAGACGTTTCGATCCCGTAGGATCTTCATCAGTTGAACAATGAAAATGTTATACTTTGTGGCATTAGTAGTTGCATTGTGTACAGAGTGAGAAAGGTGAAGGCTGATGAAATGCCAGTAGTAGATGATTCTTTTCTTTACAAAAAATATAAAAAATTAAGTGAGTCAGCCAAGGAAGTAGCACTTTTATCAATTCCGTCTCCACCAGTATCTGGGTGGACAGCTATGACTGCACAAAATTTTCAGGAACTATGCTACAGGTTTACACCTACTTGGCAGGCTATGTTGGCCGTATTAGTGACCAGGATGCGTTTCGCACATTGTCTCAAGGCTACACACATTGGGCATGGTAGAGTAGAGTAAGATGAAGCCATCTATGAAGGCTGGAGTTTATAATACATATATGCTTTTGGGGCATGAAGTGTTAAGCTGGCTACATGTGAATGTATTGCAGGGTATGTAATTGTTGCATTTTTATTACAAATAGTATCTTTTTTTTTAGTTAGTCAGCAAGCTGTACTCATGTTTCAGCATTACTGCATGCCCTCTCAGCTCTTCATGCTCCTTCAACCTTCGCAACAATGGAAGAAGTAGATAGTGATGGTGAATCATTACCCTGCACCTTCCTGCCGTGCCGTTGGAAGCCTCCTAAGAAGCGCACAGAAAGTGTATTGCGCCTTGCCGATGCAACTTTTGTGAAGCATGACTATGCAAAACCTCACAAAAAGGTCAGACAAGTGGAAGATTTTGATCCATGGTTAGATTCTTTTCAAGGAATGGCATCACAAGAAATTCCGGAACTGCTACAAAAGTTGAAAGGAGAGCAGCTTTATGTGTCTCTATTATTTGATTCTCAGTTCCAAAGTGATGAAATGCATTCTGATGATATTAATATTCCTGGCTGATCAACATTGGAAGATACCATTACACAATTTAGGGAAACACTCAAGATTTTTTCTGATAGATCTCGTGAAAGAGATACCCAGGACCAGCAAAAATTTGATTTTTGGTTCATTGTGCGACGTTATCACATAACGACATCTTTGTTTGCCGCAGTTCGTTCCCATAAATCAGACACACGTACTGACAACTTGGTATTCAGGCTGAAGAAACCTTGCAAAAGAGGACTTCAGAAGATACTGGACATTGATGCGCCTGCAGCAATGCTATATCGTTGTTCGTCGATGTCAAACAAACTTATTTATATTGCCATAGTTTTGTTTTATCTGATTCATTCTAACTTATGTATATAACTATTTTGGACACTACTTATGTATCACTTCTATTCCTCTTTATTTCCGGTATTTCTTAATTTATTGTTAGTAACTTTGTTATTCCTGTCACTACCAGGGTAGCCGAGTCCGTGATACTGTCTCGAACGCAAGACGGTACATATACAAAGGGTCTAATACTGTTAGTGATAGTGGAGATTTACGACCTCCTTCTTACCTAGCAGTGTAGGAAGACGTGAGAAACAGTTAAGGCTGATCACACGCTTTATACTTAGATCTTTGTCGAACTAACACCCGCTAGTGGGTCTTACCTCTTTCAGGTTGGCTACGAGCCCGTTTGTCTGAGGTCGTGAACACTTCACACGGAACAAAGCCTTCCACTTGCTAGGCAGTCCCGAACACTTGGTGTTAAGAATTAGTCAACCAAAGTCATTGTCTATTCCGGCAATTAATTATGGAATACAAAATGAGAAGCATGCATTTAATGTATATATTAAGTATCAGCACAGTCTTGAAAAAAGCTATCTTGTTGTAGCCCCCTCTGGAGTCATAGTTAACCCCAGTTTTCTTGAAGCTTCACCTGATGGAGCAGGATATGACCCATCTAATTTAAATGACCTGTATCGATTTTTGGAAATAAAATGTCCCCACACTTGCCGAGACATCACACCTATACATAGATGCATGGAGCCGAAGCGAATTTTACTGCACAGCAAGTGGTGGAAAGATACATTTGAAAGAATCTCGTGCATACTATGCTCAAGTATGGCAATAGGAGAATGTTGTTGGTGTTACTTTGTGATATTTACATTTAAGGGGATTAACGTTCAACGAATTTGTTTCAATCAAGACTACTTGATGGACATGTTATTAGCAAAGTTAAGTCACTTTTATGATAACTGTGTTGCTCCTGAGTTAGTTAGCCTTGTGCATGTACTTGGACTTCCCATGAGGGGTCTCACTAAAGTGTGGAGATGGATGCTGAAGGAGGGTCGAGCTATCCACAACCGAGTTAGTAGTACTGCCACCAAGATCCTTAGTTACCTGCACTATACTGCACACTACTCTCAAGCTAACTAGACCCTAAGACTGAGCAAGTCACACAGGTAAAATAATATGCTTAGTTGTACACCAGGTTTATTTGGATATGAATGAAACCATGTGGCTTAGTTTTATACATTCGCCACCCACAGGTGAAACACAAATAGAAAATAGGCAGTGCGTGTGTGACACACCCGGTCATGCTCAGACTAAAAAAATAAGTGCACGAGAAGTGTTATGTACAAATGAACATCAGGAGAATATGTCTGTTTATTGTTATGTTAGAAGTGTGGTTGCTAGGAGATGGTCCCCACATAAAGTATAATATTTTTATTTGTCATTCGTTCAAATATAAAAAAATGTATATTATTTCAATTAAAAAATAACAAATGTTGAATACAATAAATGAATTTAGTCAGTTGAAGAATCAGAATCCATATCCGAACCACTCTCATTGTCTGTATCAGAAAATTCTTTAAAATATTCCTCGTCATCCTTTTCATGGCTACTTTGAGACAGCGGTACCAAGGCTTGTAAAAAAAATAGTTAGGGAAGAACACACAAAAATGATTTGATTAGTTAAGCGAGACATAGCGATTGGAATCACTCCTTTTAAAATTTGAGAAGTATTTATTTTCCAATAGCGCATTTAACATGAATCCTCACTGAATCTATTTTTCTACGACATCTGCTACTGACAGTTGTTTTTTATTGAGAATTAAGGTTCACATTACTTTTTTGCGGTAAATCTCATATTGTAAACCCTTTATCTGCAATGATAAACACACCAAGCTTGTCTTTGAGTGCATCTAGGAAGCCACATAATTGGTTTGCTCAACATCATAATATATTTGACCTATGTATATATACGGGAGACACAAAACATATGGCTCCCTTTTGAGTGCATGCATATTAAAAACTTAACAGTGTTGTGGTGTTTTTATTTACTCCATGTGGACAAATGCAAAGCTAAATCAGATGGGGTTTCAATGAACACTTCACTGCCATTAATAATAGTATAGATTTTTTCTCGAAAGACTGTTGGCAAAGTTCCTCTGACTTGCTTCACTGATGGCATCCAGTCAATTTGTTTTAATGGTGATATAAAAAACAGATCGAGGTAGTTATACTGAGACACCTGAGAAGTTGATACCACACCAAATCTATATGATAAAAAATCAGTAAGTTTAAATTAAGTTTCAATTTCACTAAAACTAGAAAAAGCTGCTTTTTTACAATCCAATTTGCACAAAACCTGTATAAAAGGATATGAGGTTGTCATTGTTTTGAATATCCTCTATACGAAAATGATGTTTTTTGTTTAGTTTTGAAATTTCACTTTCAAGCATTTCAATGTGAGCCAATAGAACCATATCCATACTCTCAGATGTTTAGGAGTTACCTCCTCACTATAAGATGTTCCCGGCTCATCAGATGCGGTAGATGCTATAGGCGGTTGCTCTAATGGAAAAGGAGTGAGAGATATGCTGGCTCGAGAACTAGTAGATGGAGTCAAACTATGTTCCCTAATATATTTTTCAACCAGGTCTTGCTTTAGCAGGGTCTGCTCTAACTCCAGGCTTGGCAGGAGATGCAAATCTTCAATAGTGTCTTTACCCACTTCTCACCAATTCACTACACCTCCCTGTTCTCTACCTTACCTTGTCATTGTACATACAGTACTCTACACCTGGTCTCTCAGCCTCACAACCAGCCCTTCTTGCTACACCTTAGCTATTGCCAGCATAATACCTTTCTCAGGTTCCTGTCCTGTTTAAATATACATTGGTCTATTGACAGCACCCCTACCCTCTATTCAAGGTTTTATTCTGCATCAATAGGAGATTTATTTCAATTATAATAGGTTTCTCTTGGCTGCATGAAGACACACCTGGGGGGGGGGGGGGGGGGGGGGGTGGTGCTTAACCATGGTTTGATTCCATTTTCATGCTCATCCAATTTTAACACATAACTGGAACTGGAGCTACAGCCCAGCAATAGAGAGTAATCTATTTGAGTGGAAAAACACAACATTAACCAAGTGATTTTTACTCCTAGTCTTTGTCCAACACCATTTGTTTTCAAAACTCAGCTACAAAGACCCATGCTCATGGTTTTTGTTGTTGTTGTTGTCAGCTATAACAAAGGAGTTATAAAATACTTTTGTTATAACTTATATTTAATGAACAAGCTAGCTAGTAAAAAACTGATGCAGCAAGAAGGACCTACATTAAAAAAACAAAAACACTACATATTATACTACTTACCCATATTTACACTTGGTAAATTCTTAACATTTCCATTAGGAAAATATCTGGAACAAACTTTTGTGCTGGGTTTTAGGTCGCTTTCTTGCAAATGGAAAACCTCCAGCCATTTATTTCTTACGTCAAGGTTTCTAGGAAACCTGTGGAAAGATATTCCTGGGTCGTTAAACTGACTGTTTCCACAGACTCGATACCGCTGACCCAGCATCCCCCACTAAAACCAGCTATAATTCACCAACTGTACATCTTCTCGTTTTCGTTTGAGCACCAAAACCAACAGATTTTTCAACGACTATCACTTAAAAAGATTACTGCATAAACTGAGCGTTCGACGGATGTTTTAAACGCTCTCTTATTCTCCATTGAAATCAATACATTCACATCTGTAACTTCAGCATCCAACTGTGACGTCACGGTATTTAAATTCTTTTGTACGTAAATGCAACTGGCCTATTTCAGTGAGTTGGGCAGCTTTCTAATACCCATTAATTAATTTGCCATTTAGTGATGTATCCAACTCCGTGAGTCTTGGCGAGGTGTACTCCATGTCTTATGCACAGTTGAAAAATACAAAAACAGCAGAAGGCAGAGTGTACTCTATAGGTATTAAGCACATTCGAAAATTACAAAATCAGCAAAAAAAAGTTATAATCAAGACTCTAGTATTAAAATCAAGCATCAGATATGTAACCTGAAACAATGAACCACATGTGACTATATACTACAATTCAGTTTAAGCTCAAGCTTCTAAAAGCTGGATGTGTCCAACACTATCATCAAACAATAAAAGCCAATATATATAATCAAAACTTATTGGTATTTTTCAATTTTTTGCCAGAGTCCTCTGCAGGGATCTTTGAAGCCAAAATGTTTTGATTGAGTCTTAATTATACATGTATATGTATTAGATGTTTAACAGAGAAAAAACTGCTATTATTTTAATTATTTCAGTAGAGAATGACTGAATTATTTATTGTTAATGAACTTGTCATCTTATTAAAAGTACTGGCCCTTTCAAATGAAAATTCCGAAATATACATATTATGTAGATGTATATGTAAGTCACTCATGGCAATATAATGTGATTTATAAGAAAATAAATTACTATCTGACTCCAGTAATTTTTCTATGGTATTTGTTTTTTTGTTTTTTTGTGGTTCTTGTTGTTGTTGTTTTTGTTTTGTTTTATATCTATGACCTGTCTTTTGAATAAGCAAGGTGGGATTACAAATACAATCTCTAAATATTGTTTTTAACTGTAATGTGACCTGGAACATCAATTTTTTATGAGTGTTACTTGTTAGGGTATTGTTTATTCTTCAGATAATAGTTACAGGAGGATGTCTCGATGACTGCAAAAAGGCGCTTGAAGTTGCTAGAGACCAAGGTTAGAGCTAGTTTGCTGCTATTATATTGTACATATGTATGTACATATTATTAAAGTATGTAGCACTTACAGTGTAATATGAAATTGGTGATTTGTTGTTGGAGATAACTTGTTGCTTTATTGAGAAGTAGCCAAAGCGAGCGAGGTTCTTCTCAGTCTATTACGTGATAGTACTGCCAGTTACATTCGTTTACAGTTTGCTTTGTCAAAGAAAGATTTACCATACTCACACAAGACTTGGTATTTATTAATCTCACATCACTGTGATTGTTTTACTTTATAATGGCATATTGTATGGTTTTACGAGGAAATAATTTCTACTAATATTATATGATGTAACATTTAAGTTTTCTGGCCAGGTACAAAGCTATATCTAATAATTTTAATTGAAACTATTTGTGGTGGTACAGCCCACCACTTTCACTCCTAAGAACGCACATGCACTATTTCCTTACGCATCATTTACATTTCATACGTATTCGTCATCACGCACACCATCATGTCATTTCTGTCTACGTCTCACGACCACTCACCGCACGTGCTTCACCAGTTGTCTATATAATGGCTGGTTCAGCATGCGCCCTTTCAGTTGTACTCATGCTCGATCTTTGTTAAGTACAAGCCCTTGTCTGATCTATCCAAATTGAACCTTGGGAGATTGGAAGGTTTGACCGCCTCGGGTAGCTAAATTGGTCTAGTGTACAACTCTGGTGGCAGCCTACTAGGGTTTTCTCCGACCATCCCGCCACACTATTTATAGATTGGACATCTAAGTATAGTGTTGGAAATATAGCTGGTCAAGAACCTATTTTCCCCCTGTATTTGAAGTTTATATTATAGGTTATATTATATTGCACTTCAGAAGTGTAGTGTGGATAACGAATTGGCCCTATTTAAAGGAATTTCACTTCCGTAAAACATAATATTGCACTGTACATTATGTAAAGTTATTAGTCATTTTGGTTGTACTGTAATGTTATTTGTTGTTGTTTTTGTTGTCTGGGGAGAAATAAAAAAAAGAAAAAAGAAAAGCCAGCTCACTTGCCACACCACAGTATAAAAGCATGTTGTGAAAGTATATGCAGCTAAAGTTAATAAACACTGAGATATTACTCACAGTGAGCCATCCACTCTTACTTCCTAAGTCATATACTTATAGCTATCACCCTTTGCCCTGCACTTATATGATACTATTTTTCTCGCACAATTCTTTTTTTTTTTTATATATGTAACGAGGAGCGCTCTCCAAAGCTCATTAATGGTGTTGCTTTGCTGGGCCCTACACCAGCAGTTTCGAAAAAGCAATATACATTAATGGCCACACTCTACCCTCTAGTAATGTTTCCAGCTGACGCACATCTAAAGCCCTAACTATGAACATGTGATGTACTATTCTATTCTTTACATAGGTGTGGTTGGAGGTGTAGTCAAAATGTCATTCTCTTGCCTTTTCTAGGGGAAGCACTGACCGAGTCACTATAATTATAGTAAAATATTTAAAAATGTATATGATGCTATTTTGCACTCAGCCCAAAGTTGCCAAAAATTGCCAAATTGCCGGCTTATACTCTTACTGATCACAATTTTTTTTTCAATGTTAGACTCTTTGTATGCAACAGTGGGCTGTCATCCAACACGCTGTTCAGAATTTGAGAACACTAAGGAAATAACGCCACAAGAGTACCTGCAAAATCTTTCAGAATTAATTCTAGATAATCCAGTGAAAGTAGCAGCTATTGGAGAATTTGGATTAGGTAAAAATATTTTTTTGTCATGTCATTACTATATCATGTTTATTATGTACCTTGAGTATTCATGTTGTGCTCTGTACCAACTGATTATATTGACTTTGTTAAATTAAGCACTGCCCAATGTTAATTATAACAAATTAGCTGCTAGGGAACTTATCAAGTAATCAAAGATGTTGCATAGTATATATCCTAAAGATACTCTCACATTTAATTTTGTTGATTATCATCAAATATCATTCAAAGTATTTTGTAGGAGTCAAGGGAACTAAAAACAGCAGATATTTTTTAGGTGTGAAAATAATTTATTAGTAAAACATACAAGGAATTCTAGAAATTACTTTGGCATACCACCCTAGTAAGCGTAATGTTCAAAACGCAACTAATTGATTAGCCATTCACCTCATGTAATTTTTCTCATACCATCATATGTGACCGTCTACAGGAAAACCGGGCACAACGCGGCGTGCGTAAATATCGAGAAAAGATTGATCGATTTCTTAAAAATGTATTGTTTCAAGCCGACGGAAGGGAACGGTTAGGTTTGTTATAGTGGGAACGACTTAAGCTACGACGATAAGACTTGGAGAGCTCAATATCTGGACGCCGAAAACTCTGTAAGTGCCAAAAAAAAATTTTTTTTCGACGGGTGCCGCGTTGTGCCCGGTTTTCCTGTAGATGGTCACATATATGGAGATATAATAGAATGGAAAATTGTGGTATTTGGAATTAATAGCATGTGCGAAGAAACTTTCTCAATATTAAGCCCATTTTCTCATGACACTGAGTTCTATTAATCCTGAATACCACAATTATACGTGCTATCATAATGTTAATACTATAGCCAAAGATAGTTTATTAATTAACTTGGAACAACACAAGAATATCCAAGTTCTATAGTCAAAGATTAATAAACTTTGAATGGCAGGATATACAGGCTACTCAGTTTATAATGGTGTTGTGTCATGAATTTGTACCTTAGCTCTCTTATTAGAAGATTCTTCAAGGTCAGCTATTGTCATAAGCTTTCTGACTTTCAAATTGCACTGTACAATTGTAAAAAATTTTACTGAGGACATAATGAGTTGGAACAGTCTCCTGTGATGTGTTCATTTTTTTGTCTACAATACAAACATTTTGTTCTGAATGTGTTTGAATTAATGTTTCCACAGCTAAGGGGTTCTGTGGACTAATTTAGCAGTAGGTGTTAATGGATCCCCTATTCACTAGTTAGTGTAATTCATACAAACAATTATTCTATTCTAACTTTACCTTTCTCATGCCTGCCCTTATTTTAAACAATCCCCATTCCATTGCTCAGCTAGAATAGCCAATCCAGCTACTAATTACTGGCTAAACCAGTTGCATGCAGTTTGAAAACAGCTGATACCAGTTCTTTTCAAAGCCAATATGGTGTCCCCTGAATGCTGATATTTACAGAGGTAGCCATATATAGCCCAGCTTTAGTCTCCTTTAAAGGTGTTGATCTTTTTTAAATTAGTTTCTAAAAAGTGAATCTGACAATTCCTCCCTCCAGTATAGCAAACATTCTTTGAGGACAGGCCTTCTCTTTTTTTTTTTTTTTTTTTTTTTTTTTTTGCTGTTTCATTCAATGTACTCCATGGTGCTGTCTGTGAATTTTTTTATTTATTTTTATTTATTTATTTTTTTAAGTCTTCTATTCTAAACTAATGGTGATGTTCTTGGCACCCTCTTGTCCCAAAGTGCTGACTGATGCAAAAAAAGGAATTGCATCAGCTTTTCTGGGCCTCTCTTTCGTCTCCCTTTTTCATAAAGGTCAACTGCTTTGCCATTTAGAATTCTTCTACTTACATAAAATTCTCTGTTCTTCTAAATATAAAATAGCTTCCCGTTTCCTTCAAGAATCTATCTAGTGCACCTAACATTGTCCTCAAGCTATCTGGTTCATACTTGTCACCATTCATTTTGTGTACTTCAGGGGAAAAAGTTGTAAGACTTCCATCCTAATTGTATTTTTTATTTCTTCAAGTTTTTTTATTATATTTCGTCTAGCTCTCCAAGCGTTGAATACATTTATCCCCATGTAGAAGTTGACTTCTTTGTATTGTGTTGTTGTTGTTTTTTAATTTAATCTCTCTAATTCAGTTCAAGTATTTTTGTCTCTCAGGTCCATTACAGTGTATAACTTATCTTTCTGTTTGTTACCCAGGAATTTCGCCACGATATTGCCTAGCAGGTTAAGTATGGCGAGGTCACGAAGTGATTGCTGTGACCAATCAGATCATTATTTCAAGTTTTCCACTGCTGTGGTATTTTAAAATAATACTGCACTTTTTGTATTGAAAAATGGCTCGGCTATGATATTAACATTATATATTCATTTGCTGATAATAATTAGTATTCTCCCTTACCTCCTAGAATCTATTGTAATATTTTAGGGTTTATCTTATTATCGTAAGATCCAATGATAATTGGATAACATTCTTTTGAATTGCTCAGATATTTCATAATACGAACATTTTAAGATTTCATTTCTTACTATTATGTTTGTCATATGTCCATATTTATACACAGATTATGACAGACTTCAGTTTTGTGATAAAGAGTGTCAAAAAAAGTAGGTCATTCTATCAATTAATTTTGTTATTTTTTTACAGAAAAAATTTCTTCCGTGGTCAGTATGTTTTCTTTTGGCCAGTTTGTTAGTGCCACATGTTTATTATGCCAATTGCATAATTTGTCATGGTTTGTTTTACTAGGTTAACAGTACATTATTCTCTACATTACATGCACGTGTTAGCGTACAATATGGGGAGGTATTTGAAGAGCATGCATAAGTATTTCATGAGCCAAAGGCGAGTGAAGATACAGTTGTGAGAGTTAATGTAATCCCCATATTGTACAACAAGTCTAAAAAAAATGTTATCGTCCATGGGTATTTTCCAAGACAGTAAAACGGTTGTGCTTCAAATCCTCGTCATTATGAACCCAACCATATATCTAAAAGTACAGTTTCAATATGCAACGTTCAATAGTGGAAAATATTGAACACTTCGGGGATAATCAATATCCAATGTAAAAAATTTAATATATTTATACCATAGTTGCTGCGGTGGCATAAATACGTACATATACATTAAGAACAAAACAACAACAATTAAACAGCTGTGTAGTATTCAGTATTCGTGAATATAACATAAGCATTCAAACTTTTTTCAGTTAAGTGGCTATTAGAAGAAGTTGGGATAGTGATAAAGCAAAGTTGATAGTGTAACTTACGTAAATTACTGAAAGATATATCGCCAGGAACAGAGGTGCTTTACGATTGTGAATGCTGGTTAATATGTATTTGTGTGCATCTTATACTGGTTATGGAAAAACAAAGCTTTTATCGCACAGTTTTGACCTTTATGCTGCTTGACTGGAGGGAAGCTTAAAAGGCTTTGTTTTAAGAAAAACAAAGAAAGCAGTAATGTATTTGTTAGTTGTTTTTGTTGTTGTTTTTTGTTTTTGTTTTTGTTTGGTTTTTTGAGCAATTGGAAGAGTCATAGGTTGAGAACAAAGTTCAGGAGGAAGCTTGTCGTGAAATCCAGAGAGTGAGTGAACGATACAGTGTAGTTACAGTGCTAATAATAAAAAAGTATGCCTACTAATAGGAAGTGATAGCACAATGACCCATGCTATTGCTCATACTAATATTGACAGGAGCTTTTAACATAATAAATTTTTATTGCAGGTACTTCGACAAACAATTTGAATTGTGTGATATAAATCGTTTACCTCTTTTTCTACACTGTCGAAATGCATATGAGGATTTTTTTGGTAAGTGCTTGTGAGGAATGGGAATCATTGTGAATGCTTAGTATTTATTATCAAACTATCTTGTCAAATAATTGATTTTGCAGAGGAAATTAAACTTTTTTTTTTATGATTTGCTTACAGCAGACAAAGGTAGTAGCTCCTCTGCTGTTCATGCTATATGTTTCTAGTTCCTTTACTACTGCATGGAAAATCCTCTTGGTATTTTTGGAAAGTCAATGAAATAAAATATCCCACACTTGCAAAACTAGTTCCTGTGTATTTATGCATTCCAGTATCTTCCACTCTAGTTCAAATGTATCATTTAGCATAGTGAGAATGATGTTTCAACCTGACCATTATCGTTTAAAGAACTAAATATTTGAAGAACTAATGTTCCAGTGTTATCTATTTTTTTCACGTAATACTCAGCTAATTGTGATGCAATTCAGAAGTATTTATATTTGTATTTTGTACTGAAGTTATTGAGGTTTTATCCAGAGAGTCGGCCGGCCCTGGAATCCCCCTCCCCCTCCCCCCCCATTCCAAGAAATTATGAAGTTAATTATAGTAAATTGCCTAAATTTCATAGTAGTATCGATTTAAAACATAGGAACATGCATAGGTATAGTTTTAAGTACATATCATGTCACCTACCCAAAGTAAAAAATACTGTGATGGTTTTGCATTTTGTAGCAATTTCAGGAGGCATTTGTTGGATAAATCAAGGGTTTTTGCTTTGATTCTGGTTGCCAGCCTAGTAATATGATAAAATAACTATAGATGGTGTTCATACAAACACTTAGAAAGTATACTTGTATGTATATCGAATTTTAGAAGGTGTTAAAAATGACACCCAAATATTGTGAAATAGATTAAGACCACAATAACATGCTCAACATTAACACTATTCTATCATGGTAGATTTAGACAGAACCAGAAAGGTTGTGGCTAGGAAAACTGGTTTAAAATGCAAGTTTGCTGATTTGACATGTAATTCACCTTATTATTAGCTTTTCTTTCAGTATTATCATAAACCTTAGTTATCATATGAAAAGGAGTAGAGTTGTCAAAATATTGGCTGTAAAAATAGCAATTATGTTATTGTTTTGCTCAAACTAACTGTGATGACTGTAAAATCTGAAGAGATACTGTATAGTCAGTATCTAGTGTATGAATTATGACAACATCTGAGAAAGATTTATACTATATTGTTGTGTGAATATGTAGAAATTTTACACCGAAATCGGACTAAATTTGATCGAGGAGTGGTAGGTTATTCTAATAGTTATTTGTCATTTTCATTCATATTAATTTGGCTACTGACATAGTTTATCAATAGTTTATTAATCTATCTACAGCTCAGATCTGACAATATCAGGCACCAAGCATTAATAAAATTAACACATAATAATTTAAGGGCCTTTAATGTGCAAAAAAATTGTTTTGACTTAATTTAGCTTACTATGTAAATTGGAAGTACATGTATAGGCTGTGTAATTATTGCTTTGCACTTTAGGGGAGCTAGCATAACATACAAATATATTGTTTTATAATAGCAATGGATAAAAGCAATGGATAAAAATAACCTTATGCTGCTGCATTCCTAATTCTCGGTTTTAACAAAAAAATGAATATTTAAATTAAAATTTTTTTTTGTCTAAGTCCTTTACAAGGTTCATACAGGTTAGTTCTATGGTAATTTTTATAAACTAAGTATAAACCGCAAGGGATCGTTTCATGTCCAATTAACGAAGAATTTCCTGACATTATTAAATTCAGTATGTCGTTTATTCCCAAGAATGATATCAGCAGAAAAATATTTTGACCACACCCCACTTAATTAGCGAAATAATATGGGAGTAAAATTTGTTGGCTTGGGTAAAGTTCAGAATCATTGAGCGACTCTATCTTTGAAACTAGCAGGTACATATAGACTTGATTTTGATCTCATTTGAAAGCTCTTGAAATTCTCTGCTAATGTACCAAAGAGGAAAATGGTGTAAATGACCCAGGAAAAATAATTTTGATTAAAATTTTTAAATACTAATTACAAATATGGCCCCCATAAATTTCATGGTTTTTATTTTTAATAAATAGTTCTTAAAATCGGTAATGGTGTTCTAAAGTGTTTTTTTTTGGTCCTTCATTAATACTAGAGAATTATAATAAAGAGATCTCTCAAACATGTCAGTTTTAGGATCACATGCATAAGTGTGACCACAATTTTAATAAATAGAACAAAAAAAATTTTTTAGTCTGACTTTACTTTATTTCAGAATTAGACCCATGTAAGTTACATCAGTACATTGTTTAATTAGAGGACTCTCTTTTAGCAGCTGAGTGAGAATTATAGCAGGTGGCCCGCTGGCGGACCAATAGGCCTGGGCCAATTAGGCTTCGTTTTCCACCTACAGTATTATGTTCTGCTCCAATGTTTGTCAAATTTAACCATTATGCTTTGAAGTTTACCTATTATGCTCTTATTATACCCTATCATACACTCGAGTAATGATGGCAAAATTATAATTTAGAGTCTTAATTATGAATTTAAGATATGAATTTGAATGTTTAAAGAAAACGTAGTAAGAGAGAGAGAGAGAAAACGCATTTATAGCTTGAATTAGCACTTTGTTATTTTCTATATAATCTTCTAGTGAGCTTCATTGGTTCATATACTCAGCCATTTCTTAGTCATACAAATACTATGTACTGACACTGTCTACCACAGAGTCTAATGTGCTTTCAGCAGGAGTCAGCCTCTTCTCTCATTTAATGCCGCAAGCTTAAACAGCTATTTAACAGCTCTATGTATATGTCAACAGCAAAGGCCATCTATGCAGCTGTTAATAATGTGAATGGCATTCTTTGAACTTCGAAATTAAAAAAAATTCTCATTAAGCTGGCACTATGCTCGATGCTTAGACACGCCTATTATGTTCGAAGTTATGCTGGCATGATTGGCCCATGTCCTCTGAGCAAGTCATTGTAGGCTGCAGCAGGTCACTGCAGATTTTGCACGCTTATATATAGCCAGGCTATTGTTGTGGTTGTTACTGCATCATATAAAAAACTTTGTTAAACTTGCTTCGATTTGTTTAGTAAACAGAAGTGACAACTACTGTAAAAAGTACATTTAGAAAAAAAAAATCAAGAAATCTGCTTTAAAGCCTGAAATTGTGGCAAGTTTTCCAAGCTGGCAGTTGAGAGTTGGGCAGAAAATTTGTTCACAATGTTGCAATTAATTGTATAGCTTCAGGCCATAAATAACACAGGAAGTGTACAATAAGAAAGCTTTACAGTAAGTGTAATGAATGCTACTGAAGCAGTCGGTGATGGTCCCTTCAACTGCTTACATTGACTTCTGTTCGAGCGATACAGACCTGTCTATCTTAAATACATCTCTGGAATTGATTGGAGAATTTCCTATTCCTAAAAAGAAGCCAGCAAGTAGATACTTACAGAGAAAAATTGAAAGAATTAGTGATGCTGTAAATAGAAAAATCAAGTAAACCCCCAAAAGTTGTTAGGTGGCATTATGCTGGCAGAGAAATCTTGAGCAATTGAAGGAAAATTTTAAGGCAGCTGAGAGTAGGAGTGAAAGGGTGCAGATGCTTATTATTCTTCCCCGAAATTCAGGAAGAGTTTGGTGCTTCTTATTATATATGATACAGAAGTCAAATACATTAGTCCAAGAAAAAGGGATTCTTTCTTTACCATTCCCAAAATCAGGCAGGGTTATTTCTCAAGCTGTTCGAAACATAGTAAGTGAATTTTATTTGTCAAAATATGTTAGCAAACAAAATGCCTGGGGGTGGGGGGGGTGGGGGTGGATGGGGGAGACTACTTGTCGATCTTTATATGGAAATAAACAGTATATGCAAAAACATTTGGTGCTTTGTAACCTAAAGAATCATATCAGCTCTTCAAAGTACATTCAGTACCCAGACAAAAGAATTGGTTTTTCAAAGTTTACTAAACTTTGTACATGACAGTGAGTATTTGCAGGTTCAAGTGTAACCCATTTAGTTTGTGTTTGCACTATTCATCAGAACATGAAACTCGTATTGGGGAATTCAAGCATTACCGGCATACTTTAGCAGCCATTCAGTGTAATCCACCTCGTATTCAATGCTTCTTTAGAGAATGCTCAGAGTGTCCACAAGTTAATGCTCTTCATATTAAGTTGGAGAAATATAATATCATAAACCAACTGCACTATAAGCAGTGGGCTTCCACTGATAGGTCTAACCTAGAAACTGTACATCAAACTATACCAAAATTTAGGAGTTGCACGAAATTGAACTGGAAAAGCTATTACTCCACTATTTTATTGCTAAACAACAAGCATCATATCTTCAGCATGTAAAGGACAATATTGAGCCAGGTATAGTTCTAATTATTGCAAATTTTTCAGAGAATTACCGTTGCATTGTCCAGGATGCTTTTCAATTATTTCACTGGAATAACCTGCAGTCCACCCATTTGTGATTATCGATTCAATACAGAGTGTGGCGAGATGCGCTCCCAGTGTGGGTTGTCACAACTGCCAACTAGCTGGGGACAGCAAAGTAGTTGCTGCCACCAGACTCTATAGCAAGTGATGTGCAATTCTCCGATCCAGCTACCCACACTTATAGCCCTTAGACTTGACAGTGGAGTAGGTTAAGAAACTTATAGATGAAGTACTGCATACACAAAATGGAGTTCACATGTAGAATGACCAGACTGGCATGAGCAAGCGACATTTATATGAAGTCTTGCTCATGCTAAAAATAACTAACACAGCATAAACCAAAAATAGAGTACCATGACTTGGCACAAATAGACACTGAGTCTTAACAGCAGGAATATGCTGATGGTATGCACCCACAACTGGAACATATAACACAGACACACAAACCGGTACTGACACAGAATCAGCTATTTAATTTTAGTGTTCTAAATTAGTGTTCTTGTGGAAGGACTTTGGGTTTGCCTGAGGGAGGCCTTCCACACAGAGGATATAGCAATACAACATACAAATTTGGTAATTATATCAGAAAGTAAAATTCATAACATGATGCAGTCTATTTGCTTAAAAAAATTGATTCATTTTCTTGTTAAATTTGGAGTTTGTTTCACAAAGATTTGTTACATTTCTGATGGTTGTGCTTCTCAGTACAAAAATAGAGAAAAAAACTTTATAAAATGAAAATATTCTATACTTACTGCTTGAGAAGAAATTGGCTGAGAGGAGTGCAATTTGTGTGTCCTAGGAATCGTTCTTGCCATTGAAAATATTTGATTCAATAATTCAGCCTCATCTTCATACTCCTGCAGTCATACATACTTGCAGTTAACGTTCTCAATTTATGAATCTGCAAACTAAAAAAAGCTAATCTAATTATTGTATAGTCACTACAGGCTAGCTTTAGCTGCCAGTCTCTTCACTATACCACCAATTCCATCTGAAGAACCCTTCCCATGAGATGTCACAAAATACATGCCATTAAGCTTTGACTACAAAGTCTAATTCATGATGGCAAATGTTGCTTCTTCTGGTAGACAAGAGCTCATTAACATTAACGCTAATACCACAGCCTACTCTGTCTAGATGTGTAACTGTGACATATGATGGTTTCTGGTGGATAGCCTGCATGAAAGATACCTTCCCATGGGGCCAGCAACATCCTACATCCAGATCCAGAAAAACCTTCTGATTATCTATTCTCATGATGTTTTAACTATTTTAAGTCCAGTTAAAGCAACTTAAAGATCTTATACTATTTCCAAGAAAGAGACAGAGAAAGACTCGTTAAGATTAGAAAGTAAAATAAAAACTTAATGTGATTTTTTTTTAACCGTAATACTTACTATCATTTCATTTACATGTGCATCTCTATTAATTTATAAAGAATCATTTTAATGCCCATTACAGAACTTTGTGAAAAGATGGGAAACATTATGTACTAGCTAAGAAGAAAAGTAGCAAAATTGATGGGAGGGTGTGTTTGTATTTATGAATTTTGATCAAAAGTACTTTTGCATGACTCTACCATATGTATATATTTGATATAAAATATTGTAGAGAATTTTAAGAACTTTAAGATGAGAGAAAAACTAAATCTATGACCACTATATTTATAGTAGAGATACCTTAAAGTGTCTGCACTTTGCTCAATCCACAAAATTTTAGTCCTATATATTTAGCTAATTAAGTGTGTGTGTGTGTGTGTGTGGTCGATTTAAATTTGCTGTGGTCATCAGAAATAAATTGCATACTGAATTTTCACAAAAATCTGAGACATGTTTGGAAATTCTTCATTGATTTGAAATGGAATGACTCCAAGATAATTAGTGAGCATGCTTGCTGTTTAATATATCCTGCATGGCTACTTGCACGCATATTTAAAATATAAATCCTGGACTGTCTCCAATGATTTTCTGGTGTCATCTGAATAAGTATAGCTTATTTGATCTTAAGTCACAATTTGCTTAAACCTAGTTGTTCATCTATAATTTCCCATAACTGCATTGTATGCTATACACGCAGTGTGTGTGATTATTGCGCCCTTTCACTTTAGTAAGATGTGATCTTATAATCTTACCTATCTTAATTTAATCTGTTCAAAAATTTTCACATGCTGCGCATATACTATGACTTAGTAGCAGTATAATATATAAACTAGTGATGTGCTTCATCACAAAGTGCAAGTGAGCCATGTACACAGTAATTAGAAAAACATTATCAAATCTGATAAAAGTTAACTTTTTTCATAAATTTCTCTAGTAGTATAGCATGAATAAGCCATTCTCACTAAAATATAACGGCTGCGTTTTCAAAATAACGTATGGTAAAACGTTTTCGTTACAATGGTAACCACTTGTCCCACCTTTTTGACTTGCAAAAAAAAAGCAGCATTTATTGCACAGCTTTGAGCTTAACTCTAAAAAAAGACTGTTTCTAAGAAAAGAAAAAAGAAGTTAATAACAGCTATTTAATTTTAAGTTGTTTTTTTTGTTTTTTTTTAGCTATTTTTTTTTTGCCTATAAAGCAGTACCCGTAGCATACAATACTTTCATTTATTGGAAATACCAAACACAAGATTTATACTGTATTTCTCTTGGCGACTTGACTATTGAAATATCAATTTTCAAGTAAGAACAATACTGTTGTGATCTACCACAGCTGCTAAACTTGGTAAGTTGTGTGAAACTGAACTGCATCCTGCAACATTCAGAGCATGTAGAGACAACCTATTTTGAGGAGTATACTATTAAGTATACTTCGATAATACGGGTTAAGTTCTATAAACAAAAGGATTCTGCTTAGTGGAATACGGAACAAGGTCGACCCTCAAGCAAATACGGAACAAGGTTGACCTCAAGCAAATACTAATCCTTAAGGGTCATGGTACAAAATGACATACGTAGTCCATACATTTACACACAAACAAAAAAATATCCCTGATTTTTAATTGTGCTACCCCTGATAGTGTCTCGCTCAATATCATAATTGTTCGATTAGCTTGTGCAAGTGTACAAGTTTCCAATAGTATCATTCTTAATTCTTGTGAACTTCCGACTGGTAGACACAGTGGATGATTCGATACTTTAGGAAAGCTTGCAAGAATAAATTAACTCCTTCCTGAGAAGCAATCCATTATAGTCGACCATATGAACAGAATGGAGCCAGAAATAGGACTGCAAGACAGCTTTTGGTAAATTCTGACAAACAGTTCTGCATTGAAGTGCCTCTTTTTCACTAGTCTCGCAAGCCAAGACTGTACTTGCTCGCACGTCACTGCCATTAAATTTGTATGACTATGTTGCTTCCAGTTTTTTACTAAGTGCGTTTCTCACTTGTGCGTGTGGTCATGCCTACTCAACTTGGACATACCATAGCTTGTTTTAGAGTAATGAACTTGCACAATACAATGCAGTATGAAATAACACCATGAAATCAAAAGTTATCTTTCAAGCCTAAAAATACTTTTGTGAAGATACCTAGCATAGAACTAGTGGTGTGCTTCAATACAAATGGCGAGCAAGGCAGCATCCCATCTATATTTTCTCATATTACATACTTGAAATTCAATTTCAATCAATAAACTAACTAGTGATGTGCTTGAGCACAAATGGCGAGTGAGCCTAAAGACTATACTATTTTTATATGAATGATTTTGACTTCTAACATTGAAGCTACTGAAAATAAGGTCCAGTTTTTTAATTTCGCATACACGGTAAAGGGATTTCAGTGCCATAGTAACAACTTTCTGCAACTGCTTGAATCGAAGGGAAAAAACAACAAAACAATACGCGTTATTTAAAAGTTTTCTTTGTGATATTCTTTAGCTAAGTAGTGGTTGTAACACACAATGCTTTGACACAACTGGACATGCACCTACACAGACTTACCTAGTGGACAATGTATTTTCAGGTAAATACTGTTGCGCACGGCTTATAACCATGACAAAGAGCGCATTGACTTACCACCGCCACTAACTCGAATAGAAATGGTAGTCCCTTAAGTTTTCAAGTTTTAACTGCACCCGCAAAAGAATTCAAAACGGTAAACAATTCAATTTCTAGGGTGATACGGGTACTGATTGATAAACCAGAGGATTCTGTTTAGTGCAATTTGGGACGGGGTCGACAACCGAACTAACACAAAAACGCGAGGGTCAAAGTACAAAAATGCCTTACGTACGTCCATACATATATACAAATAAATAAACAAACATCCCCGATTTTCAATTGTGTTACCCCTGTAAGTGTCTCGCTCGCTCGCCAAATAGAAGAGCTGTAGCTACACCACTTTTGTTTTTTGGGTTTTAATGTAGTGTTTAACACTACACTGAAGTTTAAATGTGACAGCATGCTGAAGTCAAAGTGCACTTGCCATTTAAAGGTACAGTCTTTCTAGAGGGGTTTATGTATATAGTCTGCTATGCTTGTTAGCGGTAGAAGTTGAACTAATTTGACTATACACATTTGTAACAGTGGAGTCTTACAATTAGTCCCTTTGTTAGCTTGATATCCCCACCCACCGTGCACAATAGGAGAACACTTACCTAACTTACTACAGTAGAGACACTGGGGGGAAAAATGAAAAATAAATAAATAAACATCGCAGAATCTCGATTATGTTACCCCTGAGAGTGGCTTACTCACCAATATATATATATAATATACACAATTTATGTTATCCCAATTGTCTTGAATTGCCCCCCTGACTCTGTGTCCTGCATTGCTCGCTCTCAACTACCTACCATGGCTGTGCAACCTTATCACTTCAGTCAGATAAAAAAAAAAGTATAGAAACAAAGAGTTTACACACGTGATGCTATAAATATTTTTGTTCAACTAGGTGCACTCTTTCACTGGTAATACTGAAGAAGCAAGTAAAATCCTTGAATTCGGACTTTTCATTGGTATCAATGGTTGGTAAGGAAATAGTTTGTGTAAAAAAGATGATTTGTATTAGCATTCTAAAATATTTCAATACAATATGAGAATTGTAAGGAACAGAAACCTTATCACTGATGTTATTATTTTTTATTATAGTTCTCTAAAGACTCCAGAAAACTTAAAGATTGTTCAAAGCATTCCATATGATAGGATTTTAATTGAAACAGGTACAAATTATTTAAACTTAATTGTTTTATTAAAATAGATTAAAATAGCACATAATGCACTTATGTATAGTCTAACTATTTATCCTTTGCTCTTGCAGAATACTTGTTAATAAATGATCTTGATTGTAGTGTGTAATTTTGTTGTATTACCAGATGCTCCATGGTGTGATATTCGCCAAACTCATGCCAGTTATAAAATGGTGAAGTCTCATTTTACATCTAAGAAGAAAGAAAAATGGGAAGTGGGTTGTTCTGTGAAAAGTAGAAATGAGCCTCAAAATATCATGTAAGAGAAAGTGTAATAAGATTTAATACTAGTAATAAATGAAATTTTAAAAAGTAAAATTATTGGATTTAGGGTTACCCAAAAAAGTATGGGAACTAGGAATGTCACAATTGCTCTAAAAATTATGGAAACAAGAAGGGTCACTTGCCAGATGTGATAATTCTATATTCCTAAATCGCTGCTTCATTAGTATGAGTAATAACACGAGCACAGCTTACCCATGCTACATATCACTTGCTAATAATAGGCCAGCTTTTTTTTTTCTTTTCTTTTTTAGACTCTAACTGCACTGTCATCGTATGGCTCCTCTTAATCTGTTGAACTAATTCTGTCTAATTTGAAGAAAACTTCTATGCTATAAATGACATAGTCTCCGAATAGAAAATATTCGAACTGTAAGTTTCCAAGGCTAGTGTGACATGCATGTGCTCTTACCTGTACCATTTACCTTAGCGACCATTGTATTCACTTAGTTACCATGCTATTTCACTCTACCCACACTATTTCCACTGAACTGCACTTATTCCTCAACCTATGGCTCCTCTAAATCTGTTGAACTAATTTTGTCTAATAAGATTGAAACTTCTATGCTAAATAATGACGTAGTCTCCAACTATACAATATAGACTTGTAGGTTCCAAGGCTAGTGTGACACACAGTGCACTTACCCGTACTAATTTGATTTAGCTACCATGGTATTTCACTTTGTTACCATGCTATTTCACTTTGTTACCATGCTATTTCACTCTCCCCATGTTATTTCATTTGAACGGTGATTTTCCCCATATATTTTTTATGGGCAATTTAAGCGCCGAACGTTTAAAATGTAAATGACCATTAGTTTTACTTTATACTAAGGTGCCATTGATGAAAAATAGCTGTGATTTAGGGATATGGAATCATCATATATGGCTTTCTTAAGTTTCTTTACTTTTTTTGGAGCAGTTGTGGCTTTGCTAGTTCCCATTGTTTTATTAGGGCAACCCTAAATCCCCTCATTTTACATTTTTTTATGTTTTTTTTTGTTACAGTTTTTCAACATTTTGTAGGTTTATGTTAAGAAGCAAGTTCAATTGAGCCAACTGTGTCAACTACAGTGTTACCATAATACCTTTCTTTCAATATAATGCACATTGTAAGAAAGCCTCAACTTGCTATTAAAAAGGGGAATGTGCGCCTAAACTATTCAATTCTATTTGCCTTACCTTAGCATCACTTTTTTTGTGTAGTAGTGACAAAGGTAATAAAAATGTCGCACTTTAAAATATTAATCCAGATGGCATTATATGTGGTACCATTCTACAAGCTGCATGAACTGTATTATATTGGAGTCGAGTAATCCAAAAGCCGAAAGGTCACAAATCTACAATGGGAAATAGGTACAGATTAATGCTATTACTAGCCTCTTAATTGCTAGCAGTTTCCCTCTACGCTTGAAAGTCCTGAGCAAGAACCACAAAGAAGACATGTTCCCTCCCCCCAAGAAGTGAATTTCTTTTTTTTTCTTCAATATCTTCGGCTTTGCACAAGACTCTAGATGATAACGCATGAATTTTTATGTTGTGGTTGGCTAAACCCTGATTTATAAGCCGAGTGGATTTAGTTGTCCTTATGGGCAGAGGTATCTGTTCAAAAAAATTGTTTTTTCAAGGCACAGTAATCTGCGGCTATTGGTAACCGTTGTATTAAAAACATTTCTTTACCAGACTTAATTTTTTAAAACTCAGCCATTTCTTGGTAGCAGAGTGTTTTTTGTTGGGAGCTGATAGTCATTTAGACAGTCAGAACAGCTTATATTGATACTACAAGGTACTGCTCATTGAGGTAACAAAATAATTTCATATTTGTTTGCTAAAAGTTAATATTAAGTTATCCAGTAATCTAATTGGCTATGATTTCTTCGCACTAACAAGAGCAAGTAGGAATGTTTCATGGCTACACAATACAAACTAGTTTTAATCTATGCCTGATCTGTCAAGTTAAATTTCTCAAAAATCTCCAAGTATGCTTTTGTGTAGATGAAGTTAAGAAGCAGATAAAAATTGGTCCATGCCAGCAGAATATTATGAAGGAGTGGATGAAAGATTACCATGTTGGAACATCGTATACCTCTCTTTACCATGTGGTAACGAAAGTCACATGTGGTAACGAAAATCACATAAAAAGTATTAAGTCCTGGAAGACAAAAAAAAACAAAAAATACCTTTATACAAAATAATTTATATATATTATATATATATATAATACTTATTACATGAGTCAGAGTGTGATATGGTGAAGTATTTCAAGAGTAGGCTAATTTATTTACATGAGCCAAAGGAGAGTGAAAATAAAGCCTGAGAGTAAAATATCTAGCCAACAAGATGTAAAGTTGGAGAAAACTCACTAGGGGCTCCCCACAACCCCAGCTGATATTATAGCAGCTGCTCTAACCTGGCTGGGTAGGCTCCACTACAGTAAAGGTAGCTGTAAAACCCCAGAAAACTTGTATGCCAAGCCAGGGGTAAAAGCCACCATTTAAATTCCCCTGTGTTATTCCACTCCAATTGCCTGCAGCCACATAGCAGTCAGACAAAATAGAGTGAGATGCACTACTTGATGTATCATTTTTTAAAGCTACATGTATGAATGAAAATCTAGTGTTTTTTTTATACTTGTATGAAGCTTTCTATGCGAACAGTTAGTCCATCCCTGTATAAAGAACTGACTTGAAGAATTATTTATTAGAGCATAAAGTCTTAACTAGTGAACCTCACTGGATGTCATCGCACTGTTTTTGTTAGAAGGTAGTAGAAAGGGAGTGAAATGCACCTATCTTGTTCAAAGGTATATCAAATGAAAAAGTGGGAATAGTACGGTCAAAACAAGGTGACTAATTGACAGGTGAGTATTTTTGTATTAACTCACAGACAGATTCACTACTTGAAAAAAAATCTTTACACTGGTAATATTATTTTTCACAAGAACATATTAAATATCTTACAAGATGAGATAAGGTATTATGAATAGATTCAACATAAACTCCAGAAGAGGAAGATGTAACCACAAGAAGGGGTTTGAATGCTTGAGCATTAAAGGTGGTGTGATTTCTAAAAGGTTCTATAAAGATCAGTTTAAACTAATATTTTGGCCTTTGGTAAGGCCTTTCTGATTAAGTGACTAGGGATGAATGGTGTAGATGAGATGGACAAGTATGAACAATGTGTGCAAGTAAGTGAATTAAAATAAATTAAAAATTGAGAATTAGAAGGTACACTAGATCATGGCTTCCCGTGAGGGCCGTCACAAAGGCCGAAATATTATGGCATAAACTGATCTTCATAAAACTTAGCACCTTGCTAGCCCTGAAACCCTGTGTCACATTTAAGAAAGCCTGTGATAAAGATAAAATACCAATAATTTATAAAAGAATGCTGAGAAAGAAATTGTAAAGAATTTTCTTCCTGATACACTCTTCAAGAAAAACATCCAAATTATTGAAGAGGATGTGTTGGTAAAACTTATTCTATCTGATAGCTATAATATGTTCTGGGTAGGTTCTTCTTGAGATTTTTATTGCATACAAGGTAAGAACTGAGGACGTGTAGTGCACTTTTATACCAACAGTACAATCATTTTTTCCCAATAATATTGAGTCAACCTTGAATAGATTGCAACAAAAGTAAATTCTACTGAATATGTTTATTTACAGTAAAAGATGAAATTAATTTCCAAATTCAGTTCCATAGATGGTCGTCGCACAATGAAAAAAATAAGGAAAAAAAACGGTATGCCGTTTGGTAAAAAAAGGCTGTTCCGTTTAACCACATTACCATTTTTAATCTTTCTTGTTCACCGTATGTCTCGCTCAAAGAAATATACAAAATAGTTTATTCAATAAAACGTTACGATATTTTTGTTTACAGGCTCCTGTGGCGGAATTTTTCGGGTTAAAATTTTGAAGCCGTCCTATTCGAAGTTGTCTCACTGAGAATTGTTAGTTAGACCACCGCACAGTATTGATCATTTCTCATGATAGGGCCTTCTCGGGCTAGATTTTTTACTACTGGAGGTCCATCAGTAGCTTACAGAAGACCTACGAAGTGCAGACCTCGTTTTAGCTCTGTACTCGTTGGTATTTTTGGTCATATCTTTGTTTTGGTACCTCTTACATCCAAAGTTAATACATCATTAGATTGCTCGTAAATAGGCCAACATATGATACTAAAATTATGAGTTTCATTACTTTTCAATTATCTGTGATAATAATGTATAATTCACTTGACTATCAAATGTTTCTTCATCTTCAGTGTCATCATCATGAGACATGTCCATGCAACCAGTTTATAAACAAGTGCATTCAATGTTGCACTTCTTGCATGAGCATCTCAGAGTTGTAAATTCAGTATGGCAATTACATTTGCAGCAAGTGTTGAGGAGCAGGAGGTAGAGATGATTGGAGTAGCACTAACACCTTTTCAAGCTCCTGCCATCCCCCCAGTCAGCTGGATGAAGTCCACCAGCTGCTTCTTTCCATTCCCTAACTTGAAGGTACACACAAAGGCCATGATCCTTTGCTGCTGCCGAGTTGGTGGCTAGGACTGTGGTTTGCATAAGATGATTTAGAAGCCACCATTTTACAGAATTGATTATGTCGGAGGGAATCCAATGTGTCTATGACCTTTCCATCATTATTGCATTTTCTGCTGTATCATCACTTAGCATAACATAGAATTAGAATTGAAGGCCTTTGCTTGCTCATGGAACATACTGCTTGCTTTAATCCCAGATAGAAGTGATCAAGAAATGTATGTATGAAGAGGATGTTTCCATAAATGTCTTGACCAAGCCTTTCTTTGGTGACCTTGATTTTCCACATGTGAAACTTTTTATAATTCTTCTTAGGCTCAGGACGAAAGAAGAGGTCATAAGACTCAAGGTTTACATGATAGCAGAGCAAGACAGACGTTAGTGTCATCACCAACTAGGACAATGTTGCTGGTAGTAACACCCTGAACATCACTCTTGATCGACAATCAAAAGATAAGCATCTCCTGATTGCATGCATGTCTTGCAGTCTCGAATGTAAGACTTATCTGATGGTATATTAACTTTTGATGTTAGAGGTACTAAAAAAAAGATTTGACCATGTTCCCCCAGGAGGGTTCCTTAATCTTTCTTGCTGTTACAGCAGACATTATAAAGAAATATAATCAGCTGAGTTTGCTTTTGTTCAAGGTTGACTTATCATAATGACTGAACTATAAGATAATTTTACTCTTGAATTAGGAATCACTATACACTAGTGTCAATATAGATGTTTATAAGGTGTAAACTTCAGCTTGATATCTGAAAAGTAGTTGTAAATCCATGGAGAGATTGGATTAGCTATGTGAAATGAAGGGTTGAGGTGCACAAATACATTGGACATGTTTATTCAGATAGAAATGCGAAGGTTTTAATTACTACTTTCTAATAGTAGGTATGATATTTTTCTAATTGTTATATTCTCACTTGAAATGCGGAGACCATATCATTTAAGGGTGTATTTTTGCCCCATTGTATTTGGCATCCTCAGCACCTTCAAACCTGCTAATTTTTTTTAAGATCCTTTGTGAAACTAGACAAAAGAATGTGTGTATGATTGTTGGAAATGTTAATTCCAGACAAGTTTTAGAGGTGTTATCTTCTCTATATGGAAAAGAAGAATCTGAACTCGCTGACATATTATTTAAAAATACTTGCTCAGTATTTAATTTACATTGTTAATTAAATTTTTGCAAATACACTGTATACTATTTTTCATTATTCTTATGTAAGTTATTTTATTTCAATGAATTTCTATTGTTATTATTATTGTTTTTTATTATATTATTACTTAATAAACATGTGGTTTGCTTGAAATTCTATAACATTGATCAATTAGTAATTCAACAGCATTTCTGAGTTTTTACAACCTTTTTTAAACATGACATTTCAATGTCTTGTCAAGTCCTTCCAGGGTTTGCTAAAGTTAACTGCTACACTTTATTAGTAGGGAAGATATAGAAGTTAATGATGAGTTTACGATTAAGAAAGCATTGTATTCTAATAAAAAAAATTGTAAGTTTATGAAGAAGGATAAAACCCCAATTATACAGCAATAATTTCATCAAGTGCATCTTCCTAAGTCAATGTCCCTATTTTTACATGTGAACACAGGTGGGTAGGAAACCAAATTAGATTGGTTTTGCCATAACCACACCCTCTCGTTCATTTAAAACACACAAGAATCACTTCGAACAATTCAAAACAATGGGTTCACATCAAATTAAGGACTTTTTAAAACTATAACTTTATAATGTAGAGTGTTTATATTGTATAGCTAACATAGCTACTTTGACATATAAAACAAACAACACAATAAAAAATAAAAAAAAACGTTTAAAAAAATTGAAACTTATGAATGCCTGATCTGCTTTTGTGGTAGTCTTTGATATTTTTTTCTTTAAATAATTTTAAGCATGTGTTAAAAAAAACTACATCAGTTGACTCCTTATAGTGCAAAAATTGCCACTTCTCGAACCAACAGTGTTAGGACCTCTGAGCTATGTTTTTCCAAAAAAATTGCTTTGGAAAACCACACTGCTCTTAAAACCGTGCATTTCATTACAATATACGTAGCTAAAAGATAGCTATGCCAGTTTATATTGGTTTACAACCTTGACCACACCCAAGCCACACTTTTTTATCTTAAACCACAAAATTGATATTTATAGCCGTTTAACTATTGAAACAACAAGCTTGCCAATTGAATTCAGGACCCTGTTATTTTATAAACAGTGTAGGGATGTGAATTAATAGCCAAAAAGTTACCCATACTGCAGGAACTAGCTAGGCAATGTAGCTGGCACTCCAACCATCTTGCTTTCTAGTGATGCTCATGTTCAAGCCCTACAAGAAGAGTCTGCCAACAATTCTAGAGGGTGAACACCCATATGCAGCTGCTTAATTTTTGTTCTTAGTATGAATAGCTTAGTAGAATCAGTATCTTTCAGTTCTACTAGATCAGTGGCGCAGTGTCCCATATTATCTCCAAGTATTAAGTTCCACAAATGACTGCATTATTATTATTATATTTTAAATCTATTCAGAGTTACAAACTTCATAGAAGACAACTGATCACTGATTACATGATATAATGACTACTGTGATATAACTAAATGCAGAGATAATGTATACATACCTAAAAAAAATAATAATAATGAAGATATTAAGTACACAAATTTGTCTGGGGTGTAATTCTTAGCAAAGGATACATAATAATACAAGTAAAGAGTCGAGTAAATAACTTCAGTTCAACAAGTTAGCTTCGCCCATGACTGATGTCATAAATAAATGTAATACAGCGGAACCTCCAAATTATGGACACTGTTTTGTCTATTATACAAAGGTGTCCTTTACATAGAGGTTCTTATTTGACTGCTTATTTAATCTCTACCGCATTCAAGAACAGAAAAATCACTACAATAAATTCAATGGTAACAAAAAAATCAATGAAAATAAGAAGTGTTTAACATCTTTCAATACTTGGATTGCCTCCTGAAAACTTGCCAATTTAGGAGGTGGTGGCAAAATATCCATATCTTCGTCTGATTCATGACAGTACTCATCATCAGGTTCAGTTAAGCTCTGTAAGAAATCTTCTTCCCATGTTTCAGCCACTAACTCTGCACAAACTGGGAGATCTGCATCTCCATCAACATATTCAGTTGCTGGACAACTTTCATCACCCACTCTCTTCCTAATCAGCTTGCCCAATTCCATTCTTACATCAACATCACTAAATGGATCAATTGTACTCACACATGTACTTGCAACATCTAATTCAGTTGTCAGAATTCCAGCAGTTTTAAAGCGTTTCACTATGGTATCTGCCTTCACTTCTCTCCATGCATGAACAGTCAAATAAATAGCCGTCAGTAGATTGACAGACTTAGCTACCTCAGATGCTGAATTACATGTATCAATTTTAGCTAAAGCATAATGGAGGAACACTATTTTGTAGTGCACTTTAAAGTTTTTTTATGATGCCAAAGTCCAGTTGCTGTAATCTAGAAGTTGTATTAGTTAGTAGAAAAACAATACATCCCTTTAAGATCTTCAGGGTGACACCCAGCATTGTCTAACAACGATAAAACAGACCGACCTTCCATGCTCATTTTTCAATTAAATACAGTCAACACACTATGCAAGATTTTATTTGTCATCCAGGCTTTCGCCTGACTAAAATACCTCACCGGTAGATTATTTTTAAGTACACCACAAAAACACCTAGGGTTCTCAGATTTCCAAATTATTACTGCAGCTGCAGTAACTAAGAAAGCTATTGTAACTCTCTGTTTAGACTTTTTCAGGTAATCTCTCTTTCAGGGACTGAATTGTGACTCCTGAAACATCCCCAAATTCACCCTGGATTGTAACTTGTCGAATGTTATACCTTTTTTTCTGTCCATTTTTCAAGCCATCCATTCATACCCTTAAATCCTGGCTTTTCCAGCTGCACAGCAATGTCCTTAGCCTTCTGAGTAACTGTGGGCCATCGGGATAAATAATTTTAGAGTAGGCAAGTAGATACCGTTCATATAAAGCATCATTTATATCTGAATATTCTGAAGTACGAGGGCTTTCATCTTGCTAACAAACTGGATGCATTAGACTCCATATAAAGTAATAATAGATTCCTTAGATTTCAGGATAGTAGAAATCTGAGTCTTACCACAACAAAATATTTCACCAAGGACACAAACTGACAAAGAAGGGTTACTTTCCGATTTCTTAATGACTTCAACTTTCTTTTCCAAGGTTAGATGGCACTGTTTCTTGCCAGCAACAGAAGTAATTGCAGCACATACACAACTCGACCACCAAGGTAGCAGCTTTGATAAAGCAGGTGAGAGGTCACGTGCACTGATTATTACATTATAGCTCACTCTAACTCGGATAGTTCAAGCTTGCCCTGCCTGCTAAGTAAGCTACCAAGAAGATGGCTCTGTAGTTCTTTGAAAGTCACTGAATTGCAATCGTACATTAGAGGGCAACATGTGTACAAGGATGTGTCGACACCAGTGGTGGGTGAAGTGCTACTGCTAAAGAGAGAACCTGACAATGTCAGAGATAACTGTGCGAGGATTAGTCCGGCGTAGCCAGACCTTTTACCGAACCGCTACGCGCTCTGCGCGCTACATGGGTCTGGCTACACCGGACTAGGGGAGGATATAGTCAGATCAGATTTTCAATAACTCATAATTATTTGCGGTCCACTACCTTTACCTTCTCTTTCCTAGCCTCCCCATTTGAGCCACGCTCTTTGCGTGTATGGTTTGCCGGTGGTGCTAGGCCTTAAGCTCTCACCCCTCCCCTCTCACTGAGTGGTGTGAAGGGGTGAGAATGTTGGGGGAAATCCCAACATCCGGCCTAGCACCTGTCACATTGCCATGGCAATGGAATTGAATACCAATTGTATACAGAAAAAAAAAAAGAACTCCGCCCAGCCTGTCTTTGCTCTCTCACTCGCTGCTGGTTGTCTTGCTGGCTCAAGCCTTTGTTCCCTCACACACTCACACACGTGTTCCCTGACTATCTGTCACCACGCATGTCCCTTTCCCACCAATCTTTGTGCTGCTTCCTTAACCCCCCTTTTCCTAATCTCCCGGTCTGGTCCTCATAATTAACTTGGTCTAACTTCGTTAAACCTGATTTAATTATTTGCGGTCCACTTACCTTTACCTTCTCTTTCCTAGCCTCCCCATTTGAGCCACGCTCTTTGCGTGTATGGTTTGCCGGTGGTGCTAGGCCTTAAGCTCTCACCCCTCCCCTCTCACTGAGTGGTGTGAAGGGGTGAGAATGTTGGGGGAAATCCCAACATCCGGCCCAAGCGGCGGTCCCCAGATCGCCATCCCCCCAGAACACCACTCACTTGCCCTATCAATCCTACCCCACCTCCCATCTCTCCTAGAACTCATTATATTAATATTAAGCCCTAGACCTGATTTGGTACTCCTATTGTCATTGCCATCAACAGAGTTATGATCTTATCAAACATTATGCTGAGAACGTACATATATGAATCACCACACTGTGAGTCAAGATAGTAACTACTAAGTCCAGCGACCCTTCCAGGGGCACCACCACATGTTAGGAACATAATACTTGAGAGTAGCCAGCTAGCTGAACTCTGGGAATTTGCACATATTCCAGATAAGCCAAGCTACGCCATCTTCCCAGTGTCTTTATAACCGAGTCCTCTAGCCAATTCCTGGCTGCTGCTGTCGCTGCCCCAATACGAAAACTGTGGCCACAGTATTTGGTTGGGTCCAGACCTGCCTTCTTTATTGCCTCCCTCACAACTGAAACCAACCGTTGCCGTGTCAGGAAATCGCCATTGGGAAACACAAATAGTGGTCCATCCTTCTTGCCTCGCGCTACCAGGTAGTTAACCAGGGCCTTCACTGGGCAAATGTCTGATTGCGTTCTCCCGAGGAAGAGATGTATACCCTTTCGAAAAGGGTCCGTCTTCAATTGTTTGATGAAAACCCTAACTACCCTTGGCTGAACTGGGTCATCCACCGCTATGTCCTTCACTGACAGGTGCGCTCCAGGGTCATACTCACTTTCAGTGGGAACGGTTATTTCTCCTGACCTCAGGAAACCAAAAAAACCCAAACAGCACGCCGCCCACAGCATTGTGGCAGCAGGTGTTGACTCAGACTCCCACACAGTCTTTACCTTTCTGAGGATGTCAGGAGAAATAGGTAGCCTCTCCCGTTTACCCACTCCCTTCTCTGCCTCCACCCTTTTGACTCCCTGCAATACATACTGGAGCCTTGGAAATCCAGCAGTAAACAGATCCCGCTCTCCCTCTGCAATATGAAGATGGCGTACTGCTGAGAGATAGACTTTTATGGTGCGGTGCTTCAGTCCCGCTTCCGTCAAGTAGGCTACAAATTTGCATATGGTTGACTCAGATGCCGGGACGGCTTGAAATCCACCTGCTCCACAAAATCCCACAAACTTCCTCTGGCCACAACGGTACACCCGCTGTGTTGATCCCGCTAGACCCTTCGCAAAAAGCTCTTCCACAAGGCTGTCCAGTTCTCCGACATCCAATCGCACTGACCAAACACCAGCAGCTGAAGAAGCTCTGGAGG
>WLWD01002485.1_pt1 | contig 35126 bp, 16 predicted proteins | sample 6712731 | NCBI WGS metagenome assembly WLWD01 (sample SAMN12718690, study PRJNA576275) | sponge metagenome | isolation source: marine sponge | host: Mycale hentscheli | place: New Zealand: South Island, Marlborough, Capsize Point | collected 2014-11-01 | reverse complement strand
TGTGAGCAGTGGGATGGCAATGCTGTACGGTGTGAGCAGTGGGATGGCAATGCTGTACTGTGTGAGCAGTGGGATGGCAATGCTGCACTTTATTACTGTCTTACATATGTCCTAGATCCTGCATCTAAATTTAGTTGAAATCAACATTTTTTCTCTGTCAGTTAGAAGTTACTAATTATTAAACAAGTATGATATTAGACTGTCTAACCCAGCCTTATTTCACTTGAACAAGGAGGTCACGTACGTATTACAGTGCATAGCTGGGGTCATATTTTGCGGCAAGTTGAAAATGGCGACTTCCAGTTTTTGTCACCAACTTCCCGGAGACAATTTTGGAACGTATTACAGCAACTTAGTGCACAAAAAAAACAACTGGGTAATAACGTCACATAAGTAAAGAAATAAGTCATGAGCATCTTAACAGAAGGGGAAAAAATGGTGGGCTGTAATAAGAGAGAGCAGAACAATACTTTTTGCTATTGACGCAGCTAAATACAACTCCACAGAAAATCCAGCAGACCATCAGAGAACTGCTCGATTATCCTGAGGCTCATCTTCAATCAACATGTACTTTAGCATACACACAGCATTGATAGGAGCTAGACTTGATCAATCTATTACATCACTCTCAAAAATGATTATATATTTAGCTGTCGTCTCTCAGTAATTGTCACACCTGTTGGGTGTAGGGGAAGGTCATGCATGCATGTGAGTAAACCTGCCATTTCAACACTGTTCAGAGTATACATTTGTAACATGCTTGTGTGTTGGTGTTTACTTGCAGTATTGAAGCAACTGTTGAAGGTTCATGTTTGTATTGTCCGGAAGATGAGTCAAGTTCCTTTCCCTCACTCATCCAAGCCCAAACCCTCCGCCCATCAAGTATCACTCTCTGCTGCTGACTGTCATGGAGTAGAACTTACTGTGAGGTGAGTGCCACTGACTGGAAGGTATGGGAAGGCGGGGAAAGAAGAGGGGCATTCTGGTGAGAGAGAGGAGGGGCATTCTGATGAGAGAGAGCTTTAGCTACATGTAGTGCACTGCATATTTAACCCTCCGCACGCATGCCGAGAGGGTTATAGTAGTCGTCCTGTCTGTCTGTTATGCTCTGATTTTGGAGATTACTGGCAATTAACCGTTGGTTTAGGTATTAACTTACTCAGGATGAAGATTTAAGACCTTTTATTGTGCTACTTTTTTGAATTTCGGGCTAATTGTTGAGAAAATGCGAAGCTATCAGCTCCGCATAGGTACCAGCTATTATGGGTAACAACCCCAACGTCACATCATAATCATGTGAGCAAATAATTTCTTGCACCCAGTGGTGTAGTTTGCCTTATACTCAGGGAAACTAACCGAGTTGAAAGAAGTGAAGTTTGGCATTGAAAATGTACGTAGGTGAGTGTTTCTGGTTTAGTACATTAGTATAACACTGCATTTATAGAGAGCTACAGTACATATAGTGACTGTTGTACATAGCAAACCTGAAATTGCTTCTTAGGCCTAGCCTCTGGGAGCAGGCCACTGGTTTAGAACTACTGTGTGAGTAACTTGGAATGGAGCTTCATGTTGGAACTACTGTGTGAGTAACTTGGAATGGAGCTTCATGTTGGAACTACTGTGTGAGTAACTTGGAATGGAGCTTCATGTTGGAACTACTGTGTGAGTAACTTGGAATGGAGCTTCATGTTGGAACTACTGTGTGAGTAACTTGGAATGGAGCTTCATGTTGGAACTACTGTGTGAGTAACTTGGAATGGAGCTTCATGTTGGAACTACTGTGTGAGTAACTTGGAATGGAGCTTCATGTTGGAACTACTGTGTGAGTAACTTGGAATGGAGCTTCATGTTGGAACTACTGTGTGAGTAACTTGGAATGGAGCTTCATGTTGGAACTACTGGGTTGGATACTTCTAGCTCCACTAATGGAGACAGCTTTTTCATCTACTGGGCTCTCCACATACAATGGACCAATCGATACCTGATTAGATATACAGTACTGTATGCCTAAGGAATTCTGTTTGACTGAAAATGATTTTGTATCTAGCTAGTGTATAGTAGTGCTGGGGATTCACACATTTGGTGTTTATTATTATTGTTGTTGTTGTTGTTATTATTATTATTCCTATTACTACTATTACTAGATATGGTCAGTATCTAGGTCTCCTAAAGGACTCTACTTCACACTCCTCTAACCTGGCGGACCTTCTTCTGCAGATGTCCAGTGTGTGGACCAGTCAGAGTCATCCTGCTGTGTCCAGTGAGTGGTTCTCATGGCAACAGACAAGACAGTCTAGACAGGTGGGGGGGTTGGTGTGGATGATGATGAACAGGGTGGAATAAAGAGGAAGGGGGCAGGGGGGGGGGGGGGGGGGGGGGGGGGGGGGGGGGGGGGGGAAGGCCCTAGGATCTTTCTTTCCCAGCCGGAGTCTCCCCCCTCCCCACTGCAGAATTTTGAAATAATTTAGTACAATAACTAAAGTTGAATTCTATGAGTGGTAGGATTATGCATGTGACCAAACACTGATCAGTGTGGAGTATACACTCTCATACAGGCATGTGCAAATGGGTTTTAAAAATGGGTGTGGCTAAGTACATGCAGTGTCTCCTGCCCCCAGTGAAAGAAAGCAACCGTATGAAACCCTGTTGCAGATATCTGACACAATTAGCTAGCACTCTGGTAGCTGAACATGAGGTGTGTGTACTATCAGACAACTGCTGAGTTGCTACCAGAGTAGATGGATGAGCTGTGGACACTGGCAGAGGTCATTGGGTGACAGGGTTGCTGTTTGAGTATGTACAATGCAAGTTCATGTAGATATGGTGTTGGCACAGTAGTGTGAGGATGCTGTAGCTACAGGCCACTGGTTCACAGTGTGTTGATCATGTGTGTACATGTGCTACAGGCCACTGGTTCACAGTGTGTTGATCATGTGTGTACATTAGTTTATTTGTTTATTGTTGGTTCATAATAGTGTGTATGTTTGTGTGTGATGAGTTGGTTGGTGTAGTTGACCACAAATATGTTTCTGTGTTTGTTTCAGAGTCCTCCAGAGAGGTGTTCCATGGCTATGACTGGCTGAGTTCCACTGTGTTCTTGATGATGGGAGGAAGTCTGGATGACAGTGTGCATTTCCTGCTGCCCTTCTCTACCACTCTCTCATCAGCATACCTCTGGCTGCCTCGCATGCACAATTCAGTAAGTTTAGCTGTGGATCAAAGGCAGAATCATTTACTTCATTACTTTATGAAGTGTGTCTAAAAAACTAACCTGCATCCACAAATGAATGTCATTTTATTTATTTATATATATACATATATATATTTGATTATTATTATTATTACTACTACTACTATTATTATTATTACTACTACTACTACTATTATTATTATTATTATTATTATTATTTTATTATTTAGCTATGTTAGCATTGCTTTAGGAAGTGCCCCTTCAATCACAATGTAAGTACACATACAATTATTGCTGGTGTGTTTGGGAGGAGTTTTGTTCTAGGAGTATTAATCTCTAGTGTATTTGTGTACTTTGTATTCATCAGATTTAGTGTTTGTGGTTGGGTATCTAGTCTGAGATGATACCATGTGTGTTCCATCTCAGCCCCCCAGGTGCAGTTTATCTTGGTTGGGGATCTAGTCTGAGATACCATGTGTGTTCCATCTCAGCCCCCCAGGTGCAGTTTATCTTGGTTGTGGATCTAGTCTGAGATATCCATGTGTTTCCATCATCAGCCCCCAGAGTGCCTTTATGTCATTTGGTTGGGTATCTAGTCTGAGATACCATGTGTGTTCCAGCTCAGCTCCCCAGGTGCAGTTTATCTTGGTTGGGTATCTAGTCTGAGATGATACCATGTGTGTTCCAGCTCAGCCCCCCAGGTGCAGTTTATCTTGGTTGGGTATCTAGTCTGAGATGATACCATGTGTGTTCCAGCTCAGCCCCCCAGGTGCAGTTTATCTTGGTTGTGTATCTAGTCTGAGATACCATGTGTGTTCCATCTCAGCCCCCCAGATGCAGTTTATCTTGGTTGTGTATCTAGTCTGAGATACCATGTGTGTTCCAGCTCAGCTCCCCAGGTGCAGTTTATCTTGGTTGGGTATCTAGTCTGAGATGATACCATGTGTGTTCCAGCTCAGCTCCCCAGGTGCAGTTTATCTTGGTTGGGGATCTAGTCTGAGATACCATGTGTGTTCCAGCTCGGCCCCCCAGGTGCAGTTTATCTTGGTTGGGTATCTAGTCTGAGATACCATGTGTGTTCCAGCTCAGCTCCCCAGGTGCAGTTTATCTTGGTTGGGTATCTAGTCTGAGATACCATGTGTGTTCCATCTCAGCCACCCAGGTGCAGTTTATCTTGGTTGGGTATCTAGTCTGAGATACCATGTGTGTTCCAGCTCAGCTCCCCAGGTGCAGTTTATCTTGGTTGGGTATCTAGTCTGAGATGATACCATGTGTGTTCCAGCTCAGCCCCCCAGGTGCAGTTTATCTTGGTTGGGTATCTAGTCTGAGATGATACCATGTGTGTTCCAGCTCAGCCCCCCAGGTGCAGTTTATCTTGGTTGTGTATCTAGTCTGAGATACCATGTGTGTTCCATCTCAGCCCCCCAGATCCAGTTTATCTTGGTTTGTGTATTATTCTGAGATACCTGTGTGTTCCATCTCAGCTCCCCAGGTGTCGTTTTTCGTGGTTGGGTAATCTAGTCTGAGTGATACCGATGTGTGTTCCAGCTCAGCCTCCCGCAGGTGGGCAGTTTATATCTGGTTTGGTGTCTGTCTGAGATACGCATGTGTGTCCGCGCCGGCCCCCCAGGTGCAGTTTATCTTGTTGGTATCTAGTCTGGAGATACCATGTATGTTTCCAGCTCATGCTCCCAGGTGCAGTTTTATCTTGGTTTGCCGACGGTAGCTAGTCTGAGATAACCATGTGTGTTCCATCTCAGCCACCCAGGTGCAGTTTATCTTGGTTTGGGTAATCTAGTCTGAGATACCATGTGTGAGTTCCAGCTCAGCTTCCCCAGGTGCAGTTTATCTTGGTTGGGGATCTAGTCTGAGATGATACCATGTGTGTTCCAGCTCAGCTCCCCAGGTGCAGTTTATCTTGGTTGGGGATCTAGTCTGAGATGATACCATGTGTGTTCCAGCTCAGCCCCCCAGGTGCAGTTTATCTTGGTTGGGTATCTAGTCTGATGATACCATGTGTGTTCCAGCTCAGCTCCCCAGGTGCAGTTTATCTTGGTTGGGTATCTAGTCTGAGATACCATGTGTGTTCCATCTCAGCCACCCAGGTGCAGTTTATCTTGGTTGGGTACTAGTCTAGATACATGTGTGTTTCAGCTCAGCTCCCCAGGTGCAGTTATCTTGTGGGTATCTGTCTGAGATGATACCATTGTGTTCCAGCTCAGCTCCCCAGGTGCAGTTTATCTTGGTTGGGTATCTAGTCTGAGATACCATGTGTGTTCCAGCTCAGCCCCCCAGGTGCAGTTTATCTTGGTTGGGTATCTAGTCTGAGATACCATGTGTGTTCCAGCTCAGCTCCCCAGGTGCAGTTTATCTTGGTTGGGTATCTAGTCTGAGATACCATGTGTGTTCCAGCTCAGCTCCCCAGGTGCAGTTTATCTTGGTTGGGTATCTAGTCTGAGATACCATGTGTGTTCCATCTCAGCCCCCCAGGTGCAGTTTATCTTGGTTGGGTATCTAGTCTGAGATACCATGTGTGTTCCATCTCAGCCCCCCAGGTGCAGTTTATCTTGGTTGGGTATCTAGTCTGAGATGATACCATGTGTGTTCCAGCTCAGCCCCCCAGGTGCAGTTTATCTTGGTTGGGGATCTAGTCTGAGGATACCATGTGTGTTCCAGCTCAGCCCCCCAGGTGCAGTTTATCTTGGTTGGGGATCTAGTCTGAGATACCATGTGTGTTCCAGCTCAGCCCCTCCCCCCAGGTGCAGTTTATCTTGGTTGGGGATCTAGTCTGAGATACCATGTGTGTTCAGCCCCTCCCCCCAGGTGCAGTTTATCTTCTAAAATTATTTCCTCCTAGTTTCATAAAACCATCAGTTAAAGGCACGTCATAGATAGATTGTGGAGTACGTACATAGTGTGGTAGTGACAGACTGTGTGGTCTGTACATTTCCATGTGTGGCACATAGCTGATGGAAATGCATACCACAGCCTCCAGGCATGCTGGTACACACAGCTGGGCCAATCCAGATAGCAACAACCATCTGGTGAAAAATGCGAGAGGAAGGAATTGAGAATTAATTATGCATATTCATGCATGTATGTGTGTGTTCTAATTAATTATGCATATACAGTTGAGTCTCCGACGAGAGGACACTTTCGTGCAGCAGCAATTGTCCTTTGTTCAGAGATTGTTCTCTGTTGGGAGTTTGATTTTATAATCCACTTTTTACCATTGACAGAGTAATAGAAACATATCAGCAAAGTTATAATTCAAATAAAGTTTAATTAAAACATTTTTGCAGATGATACAACTGCATGCTCTTAGCTATACAATATTATTTATGAAAGTATTGATCAAGTGTAGTTTGTTTTGCTGTACTGTACGCTATCACAGCAATGCGATCAATAAAAGAACCAACAGACAATGCTTCACCAGTATGGCCTTTAAACTCCAAAAATTGGGAAACGTCTTCCAAAACATTTATTATTTCCTTGTATGTTTTCAATTTTGGAACCACTATAGCTGTTTCATCACATTCATCTTCTTCATCATCTACCTCCATTGCACTCTCAACTTCATTTTCGGTTAGTTCTTTAAGAAAAGTTTCCTCCCAATTCTCATTGTCTATGTCAGCACAAATAGGGAGATTATCATCCCCAGTAATGAATTCTCGTGCAGTGCAACTCTCTGAGCCGGTTTGCTCGATCAGACACTGCAACTCATCAATATCAGAAAAGGGGTCAACACTACCATCTGTAGCACCTAAAGTGACCACATCAAGCTCATAGTTGAGAACACCAGCCTTTTTGAAACACTTGCTAATAGTTCTGGGCTCACTTCTTGCCATGCTAGGGCGACCCACCTAAGAGCAACCAAAACATTCACAGACTTAATCACATCAGTAGCACGATCACAAGAGTCGATCTTTGATAAAACATAAGTTAAAAAGTGTTTACGATAATAAGCCTTAAAGGTCTGAATAATTCCAAGGTCCAGAGGTTGCAAACATGAGGTTGTGTTAGGTGGGAAAAAGATTATTTTAATATTTGAAAATTTTGACACTAACTCTTGAGGATGGCAACCAGCATTATCCATCAATAATAGAATATTTCGATTAGACGTGATCAATCTTCGATTAAGTTTAGTTAGGATATCAGTAAGAATCTCTCCAGACATCCAGGCCTTTATTTGGGTGTAGTATGTGACAGGTAAAGAAGATTTATCAAAGCCACGCAAGCACCGCGGATTTTCTGATTTCCAGATGAAAACAGGTTTTTCTTTATGTCCTGAAGCAGACACAAAAAAAGCAATTGTAACCTTCTGCTTGGATTTCTTTCCTCCCTTGCAACTACGACTTTTTTGGGCAAAGCCATGATCAGGTAGAGCACGAAAAAACAAACCTGTCTCGTCCATGTTCCAAATATCATTCTTTGAATAGCCCCGGACCAATTCTGGCAGACACTCTTTCCAGGAATCTATAGTTACCCCCTGGACATCACCTGATTCACCACAAATCTTAAAATACTTAATGGAAAACCTTTTCTTCCATTTTTCCAGCCATCCCACTGATCCTTTAAAATCGGACTTCCCTAATGCTTCCGCAATCATCTTTCCTTTTTGAATTAGCTGTGGTCCCCCAACAGGAATATTCTTGGATGTTGCTAACTTAAACCATTCATAGAGAGCATCATTGACATCAGAATATTTAGATTTACGAGCCTTACTGTTGGAGTATATCCTGTCTCCAGAAGCATTAGATTGATATTCAGCTAAAATAGACTCTTTATTCTTCAAAATTTTACTTATCTGTGTCTTACCGCATCCAAATACCATTTCAAGAGATTTAGAGAAGTGCCAGGATTACTTCGAGAATATTTTATCAATTCCACCTTCTTCTCCAGGGAAAGATACACTCGCTTTTTGTGGGAAGCCATACTACCACCGGTCGGTTTGACAATTTAGGTATTCGGTAAAGGGTCTTGAAAGTGTGGCTGATACTGACTACCTGCATTCTGCAGTGGGCGCGGTTAGTGTACGTTAATAGAGACTGAACTTAAGTCGCTGAACGGTTTCTGTACCCAGAGTACTGTCCGCTGTCCGGATTTGAGAGATGGTCGCTCCTGGGAGTTTGTAAATGTACAGTAAGAATAGAATATTCAATCCGTGACTAGCGCTTTGTCCATTCCAGAGAGTACATCCGCTTCTCGGGATGTCCGCTATCGGAGATTCGACTGTATAGGTATGTGTGTGTTCAATTAATCTCTTTTTCTTTTTTCTTTTTTTTTCCCTTGTAATATTCTGTGCTAGTGAACAGTTCCAACAGTTTCAAGTGATGGTTCAGTCATTCTCGGCTGAAATAATTACTAGTGATGTGCTTGAGCACAAATGGCGAGCGAACCTGTCTAGTTAGGTAACATAAAAACTACAGTATTGTTACTATGTTTTAGCTTAGTTCATGCAAACACTATAATAGCAGTTATGATCTTTTATTTCGGCAAACATACAAATTACTCTCTTACCTGATTAATGGTTAACTTTTGTAGTATCAAACATCAGCCATTCTAATAACGTCAATCACCAGTAACTCTTGAACAAACTCTCAGCTACAATAAAAATATAAAAAATCAGTGTTACAAAAACAAAAGACCATCAATTTTAGCACACAAATACAAAATTACTTTCTTACCTTGAGCAGTGGTAACTTCCGTAGTATCAAATTTAAGCCATTCTGACTATTTGAATTTACCAGTCACTGTTGACAACAAGCTCTTAGCACATAAAAGAAAGGCCAGAGCTTTTTTTGTATATTTAGCTAACAAATATGGAATTGTGTACTTACTTCAGCTTCCCTAGAGTAGTATAGTAGCTTTCTTAGCATTAATATTACGGCATTCTGACTACCAATGGCTCTTGACAACCAACAATCGGCACTCCGTATCCCCCTAAAACGGCGAAGTTTTGAAATTAAGTCTGGAAAAGGGTCTTCAATTGGCCGCAGCAACTTTTTGTGTCTTGAAAAACAAGCCTTTTTGCAGGAATTTTCTCACACTTCGGAGCTTAAGTTTAAAGTAAGACTTGCTTAATGCTGTAGTTTCAGAATAAACTGGGGTCAAGCCTAAAAAGCCGTGTTTTTTTTTTTTTTGAGAAAAAGGGAACCCGCGCGCGCGTTTAAAGGGCATACGTACCATCCATACACACACACATATATATATACATATATACCTGATTTTTGCATTATCCACCCCTATTACTGTCTCGTTCGCTTCGCTCGCCAATACTAATAACAATTTTTCTCTATTCTAACAGACAATTTATGTTTAATTAAAAGTAAACCCGTTGTTTCGACTTCTTGTCGAAGTCCTCTTCAGGGATCAATGAGGTCGAACTCTCCGTGGTGATATAATAAACACAATATAAACAGTAAGCGTACCCTCCAGTTATCTCGCTGTTTATATTGCATTTATTAGTATCACCACGAGGCGTTAAAACCTCATTGACCCCTGAAGAGGACTTCGGCAAGAAGTCAAAACATCAGTTTAAGTTTTAATTAAACATATATTGGCTGTTAGAACAGAGAACATTTGCTAAGTTTAAAATGATGTTGTAGAGGTACATTGTTGTGTTATTATTAGGCAAGGAGTTCTGACTCGCATGTTGTAATAATTTAACTCTGACTAGTATCGAATAATTGATGATACATGTATATTTAAATTATTGCATTCGGCATCTGAAATGCTAATTCGTACTTAAATATTTAAACCCCTCCTCCTCCCTCCTCCTCCCTCCTCCTCCCTCCTCCTCCCTCCTCCGCCATCCGTTCATAAGATTGGAACTGAGGACTCTATAATTTCACTCACACAATATGACCACTACAAGCTACATTATGTATTATCATCACACATGTTCTGAAGCTAAAAAAAAAAAGGAGGAGTGGGAATGGGAGGATAGTGGTATATAGTAGTAATAAAGTGGGGGTTTGTTTTTGTGTTCTGTATTTGTGCATGGTGTGTGTAGAGTTAAAACCACATTGCCATGTCCAGCAGTGTTTTGATGATGCAGCTATGTCCCCTAGTTGTCCTTTCTGCCCACATGAAGTAGGTCGGCTGTAAGTTCAGTGAGGTGAACACTACTGTCAAGAGGAATTCTTTTGTCATATCAAATATCAAGTGGATTGTAAACGTTGGACAAAGAAGGCAGCAGTTTGCAATACAGTTTGCCTTGTGTCAACCTTTTACAGATTATTCTTGTTAGGCAAATATGCACACATCAACATATCCCTTCTCTGGACGAGACTTGTACCAGATGGTGAGGCCGTACATGGATATCTCAGCTCACACAGTGTGTTCATCAGGCAACTGCCTGTACAAACTCCAACTTAGTTGAAGTGTTAATACGAATTCTGCATAATATAATATCATTTTAATATTGTGAGCATTTCTGGTAGTCAGGGAATATTCTAGTTGTAGAGACTAAATAATACATGTATGTAATGTAGCCAATATAAATATCTAGCTATTAATAGTAGTAATTGTCTGTTGTACCACGTGCAGTTATCCTATCAATTCTGCATTACTCAAACATCTCCAGAAATGCCCTTGTCTTTTCACTTGGAAGGAGTTCTAATAATAAACATATAAATTTGAAACCAGCCAATGTTAAGTTATTAATTGCAGCAAATAGTGCTGGTGAATGTTGCTGTGCCGTGTGCGTACGGTTAGGTAGGGGCGGGTCAATTTGACTGATAAAAATTCTCAGGTATAAAAATAATGGTTCCAGAATCTTTTCTAGTGTATTGCTTGGGGATTGAAGAGCAGCATTGGTTCATACTTTGCCACGGCGTGGAGACTCTATAACAATCAAATATATTTGATGTTCATAATTTTACAGAATAATCGACACTAGTTCATGTGTTATAAATTAAAGTCATTGTTATGGCATGCACACAAAGATAAATAAATCATATACGTACAAAGAATTAGCTTCTAGCTTTTGCTGTCTCCACCATACTGCGGTGAAATCTAAGATGGTTACCGGGCTATTTCTTGAGATGTGAGGAGTCTCCGGTTTATTAATTATTTATTTATTGTTTATTTTATTATTATTTTTTGGTTGGCCAAGGGACACACAATAGGACACACAATGGGACACACAATGGGAGAGGAAAGGACACAAAATGGAAGGAGGCATTGTCGAAACAAATGTCTGTGTGTCCCTTTCCCTTCCCATTCCATACATTACCCTTTCCCTTCCCATTCCGTGTGTCCCTTCCCATTCCATACGTTACCCTTTCCCTTCTCATTCCGTGTGTCCCTTTTCCCTTCCCATTCCATATGTTACCCTTTCCCTTCTCATTCCGTGTGTCCCTTTTCCCTTCCCATTCTATGTCCCTCTCTACTCTCTCTATGTCCCTCCCTGTGTTATAAATTGTCCACAGATTTATCTGCCCAAGACTCTGTCTCGTGGTGGCATCCATCCTGTCCCTGCAGTCACTGGTCATCTGGTGGAGTTCATTCTACAGGTTAGGTCTGTGTGAGTGTGGTAAAGGGTGGCATAGCTGTACATGTGGGTTTAGTGCATGTATATTCAATGTTGGCTAGTTTAGCACGCTTATACACATACACACACTGGTACATATACGCAAACACATGCGCACATGTGCATACACACGCATACACACACTTCCCTAGATAGCTTGCATACCAACACCTCTTTATGCTAGTGAACGCGGCTTTCCCCCCCCCCCCCCCCCCCCCCCCCCCCCCCACCCCCCCCCCCCTCCCTCTTGTCCTCTTAATGAATAATAATACCCTTATACTTGCACACACACACAAACAAACATACACACATAGCTATGTCATACTACAACCTGACAGTTGCTACATGGCAGACTAAACAGTGACAGACCCTCCCTTTGAGGGGAAATAAGATACTGTAGAGTGCACCTGTCACACACAGCAACCGCCAAGGTCAGCTTCCCTTGAGGCTATCTTTCTCCTGTAGTTACTGAGGTTTTGTTTGTATCCTCCCACACTAGCTAACAGTGAGCTCCTGTCAGATGATGTCATAGAGTTAAAATGAGTGTGCAGTGAAACTGCGGCTATCTAGACACTCGAGGCTGCCAGTAATTGGTTGGACGTATAAATTAATAGGATATTAATGAACAAGTGTTATTAGTGAGGTATTTCCGATTCCCACTATATCGGTTGTGTACCACTAAAGTAGTTAGTGGGTGAGGCATTTCAGCATGCATGTGTATTAATCTTTAGCATGCACGCAGCAATGTCCATCTACATAAATCTCACCAGTGGGCACTATCTGTAACATGCATGTGCCTTATATCCTCAGCCAGTAGAACATGGTTAGTCTCATCAGCATGCATGTGAGGGTTGTAGCTGTTTAGCCGTTCATGTAAGTGCCTTCAGCAATCGTCTGTTCATGTGATCCAAGGAAACTGTATACATGTAGTGAGTCAGGCCGTGCTTGCATGTAGTGAGTCAGGCCACGCTTGCATGTAGTGAGTCAGGCCACGCTTGCATGTAGTGAGTCAGGCCACGCTTGCATGTAGTGAGTCAGGACATGCTTGCATGTAGTGAGTCAGGCCGTGCTTGCATGCAGTGAGTCAGGCCGTGCTTGCATGCAGTGAGTCAGGCCGTGCTTGCATGCAGTGAGTCAGGCCATGCTTGCATGCAGTGAGTCAGGCCATGCTTGCATGCAGTGAGTCAGGTCACGCTTGCATGCAGTGAGTCAGGCCACGCTTGCATGTAGTGAGTCAGGACATGCTTGCATGTAGTGAGTCAGGCCGTGCTTGCATGCAGTGAGTCAGGCCGTGCTTGCATGCAGTGACGTTCAGGCCCGTGTTGCATGCCAGTGAGTCAGGTCATGCTTGCATGCAGTGAGTCAGGTCGTGCTTTCATGCAGTGAGTCAGGTCGTGCTTGCATGTAGTGAGTCAGGCCGTGCTTGCATGCAGTGAGTCAGGTCGTGCTTGCATGTAGTGAGTCAGGTCGTGCTTGCATGTAGTGAGTCAGGTCGTGCTTGCATGCAGTGAGTCAGGTCACGCTTGCATGCAGTGAGTCAGGTCATGCTTGCATGTAGTGAGTCAGGTCACGCTTGCATGTAGTGAGTCAGGTCATGCTTGCATGCAGTGAGTCAGGTTACGCTTGCATGCAGTGAGTCAGGTCACGCTTGCATGTAGTGAGTCAGGTCATGCTTGCATGCAGTGAGTCAGGTTACGCTTGCATGCAGTGAGTCAGGTCACGCTTGCATGTAGTGAGTCAGGTCATGCTTGCATGCAGTGAGTCAGGTCATGCTTGCATGCAGTGAGTCAGGTCGTGCTTTCATGCAGTGAGTCAGGTCGTGCTTGCATGTAGTGAGTCAGGCCGTGCTTGCATGCAGTGAGTCAGGTCGTGCTTGCATGTAGTGAGTCAGGTCGTGCTTGCATGTAGTGAGTCAGGTCGTGCTTGCATGCAGTGAGTCAGGTCACGCTTGCATGCAGTGAGTCAGGTCATGCTTGCATGTAGTGAGTCAGGTCACGCTTGCATGTAGTGAGTCAGGCCACGCTTGCATGTAGTGAGTCAGGCCGTGCTTGCATGCAGTGAGTCAGGCCGTGCTTGCATGCAGTGAGTCAGGCCATGCTTGCATGCAGTGAGTCAGGCCATGCTTGCATGCAGTGAGTCAGGTCATGCTTGCATGCAGTGAGTCAGGTCATGCTTGCATGCAGTGAGTCAGGTCACGCTTGCATGCAGTGAGTCAGGTCACGCTTGCATGTAGTGAGTCAGGTCATGCTTGCATGCAGTGAGTCAGGTCATGCTTGCATGCAGTGAGTCAGGTCATGCTTTCATGCAGTGAGTCAGGTCATGCTTGCATGCAGTGAGTCAGGCCGTGCTTGCATGTAGTGAGTCAGGTCGTGCTTGCATGTAGTGAGTCAGGTCGTGCTTGCATGCAGTGAGTCAGGTCACGCTTGCATGCAGTGAGTCAGGTCATGCTTGCATGTAGTGAGTCAGGTCATGCTTGCATGTAGTGAGTCAGGTCACGATTGCATGAATGATGAGTTCCTTGTATGGTAATGTTGAGAGTGTATCAGTGTCACCGCAAGTTCCTCTGCTAGTGACAACTAACTTGATTTCCCCTTCTACCCCAACTATCTAAGCCCAAACCGGGTCCTCAGTTTTAGTTAGAACTTAGAATCATAGAAGAATGAATCAAAAACAGAAAAACCCTGGCTTATATCCAGGCAAAATGATACACTCCCAGGGATCACTGCATGAGATAACTTAATGGAATCGTTTATGAATAGTTTGTAATGAACAGTGACAGTCTGAAAGAGTTACTAATTGAGATCTAGACTAACGGTTTGTTTGTGTGTGAATGAATGATGATAATGTGTTCGTGTGTTTGTTTGTTTACTTGTTTTCTGCTTCCTGTCCCGGTCTGGCGGTTACAATCAGCCAATGATAATGTTATGCATGTGTATGTTGTTTGTTTGTTTGTTTGTTTTAATGATTTTTATTGCATTGCTAGGAAATACTGAGAGTTTGTATGTTTGCACTAAAGTGTTCTAGTACACATTCTGTTGGTCTGTCTATGGCACTTTATATAGTACACATTCTGTTGGTCTGTCTATGGCACTTTATATAGTACACATTCTGTTGGTCTGTCTATGGCACTTTATATAGTACACATTCTGTTGGTCTGTCTATGGCACTTTATATAGTACACATTCTGTTGGTCTGTCTATGGCACTTTATATAGTGCACATTCTGTTGGTCCGTCTATGGCACTTTATATAGTGCACATTCTGTTGGTCTGTCTATGGCACTTTATTTGCATCATGTGTTGTACTTCCTGCAGAGTGAAGTCCCTCATGTGTCTTCAGCCTTCAGAATGTCTGGCTACACTCCATCTCAGGTACGAGGATTAGGTATACATGCATGACATACCTATGACATGCATGTGCAGTCATGTGACATGCATGTGAGTGCCTGTTACATGCATGTAGCCTAGCAAGTGTTGTGAGTAAGATAATAGTCAGGTGTAGAGGTCTGATGTATGTATGTATTCACAGGATATTGTTGCAAGTGTTGGTATGTAATACCTCATAATACTGTATTTCCTGTGATATATTTGAAGCTGTGAACTGGCATGTTCATCTAACTGCTGGGAATGAACATTACTACAGTGGTATTGTCAGTGTTCGTGGAGTAGAGGTAGCATCACTTCCTCTCTGTTGTGAAAGAGTTCAGTCCTCTGAGGACTTGCTGAGAGTGTGTAATGAATGACATTATTACTCTGGAATGTGTCGGAGGCTAAATACAACTAGATACATATGTAAATTAATAATAAGTTACTCAGATTAGAAATGGGACGTGATGGGGTGCAAGTAAATACAACTAGATATGTAAATTAATAATAAGTTACACAGATTAGAAATGGGACGCAAGTAAATACAACTAGATATGCAAATTAATAATAAGTTACACAGATTAGAAATGGGATGTGATGGGGTGCAAGTAAATACAACTAGATATGCAAATTAATAAGTTACACAGATTAGAAATGGGACGCAAGTAAATACAACTAGATATGCAAATTAATAATAAGTTACACAGATTAGAAATGGGATGTGATGGGGTGCAAGTAAATACAACTAGATATGCAAATTAATAAGTTACACAGATTAGAAATGGGACGCAAGTAAATACAACTAGATATGCAAATTAATAATAAGTTACACAGATTAGAAATGGGATGTGATGGGGTGCAAGTAAATACAACTAGATATGCAAATTAATAAGTTACACAGATTAGAAATGGGACGCAAGTAAATACAACTAGATATGCAAATTAATAATAAGTTACACAGATTAGAAATGGGATGTGATGGGGTGCAAGTAAATACAACTAGATATGCAAATTAATAAGTTACACAGATTAGAAATGGGACGCAAGTAAATACAACTAGATATGCAAATTAATAATAAGTTACACAGATTAGAAATGGGACGTGATGTGGTGCAAGTAAAAATATCAAATGAGCAACAAAAAAATGAGAAAAAAAATAGAAAGAAAAAGAGCCCTTTGATTTAACACTGATTGATTTGCGATATGTATTTTAAAATAGCCAAATCATCATTGATCTACCAGCAGAAGTACTGGATAGATCTACAAAAAGTGATGGCTTCGCACTTTTAAGTTGGTTTTATATTTTGTTTTTGTTTACAGCATCATGATCAGATAGCTAGATACACTGTGTATGACCACCATTACCAGATGCTGAGGTAGAGATAGATACACTGTGTATGACCACCATTACCAGATGCTGAGGTAGAGATAGATACACTGTGTATGACCACCATTACCAGATGCTGAGGTAGAGATAGATACACTGTGTATGACCACCATTACCAGATGCTGAGGTAGAGATAGATACACTGTGTATGACCACCATTACCAGATTGCTGAGGTAGAGATAGATACACTGTGTCAGAAGTGTCTCTCATCTAATCTGAAAATTTGTAGCTTGAAATACTGTTTCCAAGACAACCTAACTGCAAATAATTAACATTAAAACAATAAAGTAACAAAGCACCAAAAGTGTGAACCCTCAGCACTACTGTACACTAGCTAGCTATTTTCGAAATCATCTCATATCAAAAGAATAATTTATTGGCTATTCTAATTAGAAGCAGGTATCAGTATAGCTCAAGCAATGAAATCGGTAGATGAGAATGCTGCCTTGCCTTCACAAGAGAAGAAGCTAAACATGCAAGAGACGCTCACCGGTATATATTTTCAACAGGAAACTTCCATTCCTGCACTCAGTAACTTCCCAGCTTAACAAGAACTAGTTTGCTCATGTGACTACGATGTGACGAGGGGTGTTATCCACAAATGCTAGTAGCTACGCAGAGCTGACAACTTCGTGTTCAGCCCGAATTAAAAAAGTTGCACAATAAAATGTCTTAAATTGTTATGAGTAAGTTCATAACTAAATCAACAGCTAATTGTCAGTAATCTCCAAAATCAGAGTGTGACAGACAGACAGACCTGGGACAACTGCTATAATAATAATAATAATAGTAATAATAATATAATATAATAATAATATTATTATATAATAATAATAATAATAATCATAGTCATAATGAAGAAAGAATCACCTGATGTATTTGTACACAGAGAGGAATTAATTTAGCAGCATTTATGAGAAGCAGATTTCTAATACATGTAGTAAGTACTCGTGTCTCCATAGTGACATTCTGGCTGGCAATTCATTCAGCTCTGTGGAGTTTCTTGATGTGTTATTTATGATGTAGGCTCTACCTAACTGATTCTTGATGTGTTATTTATGATGTAGGCTCTACCAAACTGATTCTTGATGTGTTATTTATGATGTAGGCTCTACCTAACTGATTCTTGATGTGTTATTTATGATGTAGGCTCTACCTAACTGATTCTTGATGTGTTATTTATGATGTAGGCTCTACCTAACTGATTCTTGATGTGTTATTTATGATGTAGGCTCTACCTAACTGATTCTTGATGTGTTATTTATGATGTAGGCTCTACCTAACTGATGATTCTTGATGTGTTATTTTAATATTTGTTGTCACACATTGCATTGTAGATCTGTCACCACTGGATCAGGCAGTGCTTCTGGAACTTCCTGGACTGGAGTGAGATCTGCAACTATCTGAGTACCTGTGTAGTATTCGGAGTGGAATACCAGGTATGTATACGTGTGAGTGTGTAGTATGTGAGTGTGTTAGTATGTAACTCTCTTTGATTCAGTCATTCTTGGCTGAAATAAGTATGTATAATAATAGCAATTTTTCTTAGTTCTAATGGCCAATAATATGTTAGTTAAAACTTAAGAATTAGCAACGATTTTTCCCCAAGGCAATACTTCACACTGTTATACAGTGGTTGAGGCAATACTTCACACTGTTATACAGTGGTTGAGGCAATACTTCACACTGTTATACAGTGGTTGAGGCAATACTTCACACTGTTATACAGTGGTTGAGGCAATACTTCACACTGTTATACAGTGGTTGAGGCAATACTTCACACTGTTATACAGTGGTTGAGGCAATACTTCACACTGTTATACAGTGGTTGAGGCAATACTTCACACTGTTATGCAGTGGTTGAGGCAATACTTCACACTGTTATACAGTGGTTGAGGCAATACTTCACACTGTTATACAGTGGTTGAGGCAATACTTCACACTGTTATACAGTGGTTGAGGCATTTATCTGATATTAGTGTACTTCATTTCAAATGTACGGCTTATGCTGCAACAGTGATCTCACTTCACACCTGGTCTAATATCATTCATGCTAATCTGTCTTAAATACTTGAAGCAGTTTTGAAATACATGGGCTATAATTAAGAACGATTTAAGTTCCTTTAATATGCCACTTTTTTTATTTTGGCTTAGTTTTTGAAGGAAAAAAAACAAACGAGAGAATAGGTACAGAACTATGACGAGTGCTGCTATGTAGCCACGCCCATTAGTTTAGCTGCCATTTAGAATCATGCGTGCTCACATGAGCGTACAATATTTTTTACCCTCCTGGTTCCAGTGCTGACCTTTTCCTCTGGTGTATCTTATGTTAGGAAGTCTCTGTTGCTGGAGGTGTGGTTCTGTCAGCAACTGTGAGCATGCCTGCTCTTCTAAAAGTGTGTTCTAAGTCTTATGTAATGTGCATGTCAGAAAGTCCAAATGTTCCTGTGGCTACAGGACATGGACTTCATTGGTTGCTGAACAGTCATATCAGTGATCTCCTCTCTCTCTGCAAGACTAAAGTTGTCCACACTAAACCACAGCTAGCTAGATGTGGTAAACCACAGCTAGCATAACTAAACAACTAGCTAGATGTGGTAAACCACAGCCAGCATAACTAAACAGCTAGCTAGATGTGGTAAACCACAGCCAGCATAACTAAACAGCTAGCTAGATGTGGTCAACCACAGCCAGCATAACTAAACAGCTAGCTAGATGTGGTAAACCACAGCCAGCATAACTAAACAGCTAGCTAGATGTGGTCAACCACAGCCAGCATAACTAAACAGCTAGCTAGATGTGGTAAACCACAGCCAGCATAACTAAACAGCTAGCTAGATGTGGTAAACCACAGCCAGCATAACTAAACAGCTAGCTCGATGTGGTCAACTCACAGCAGCTAGCTTAGCATAACTTTAAACAGCTTAGCTAGTGTGGTAAAACCACAGCCAGCTAACTAACAGTAGTAGAGTGGGTAGTTCAACCACAGCCAGCAGAAACTAAACAGCTGCTAGATGTGGTCACCCAACAGCTAGGCATAACTAAACAGCTAGCTAGATGTGGGAAACACAGCCAGCATAACTAAAAAGCTAGCTAGATGTGGTAAAACCACAACAGCCAGCATAACTAAAAGCTCGCTAGATGTGGTTCAACCACAAAAAGCCAAGCATAACTAAACAGCTAGCTTAGATGTGGTCAGTCAACCACAGCTAGCATAACTACAAACAGCTAGCTAGATGTGGGTGTTTAAACACACAGCCGCATAACTTAAAAAACAGAGTAGATAGAGGGTGGTGGAGAAACAAAAGCAGCATAACTAAACAGCTAGCTAGATGTGGTCAACCACAGCTAGCATAACTAAACAGCTAGCTAGATGTGGTAAACCACAGCCAGCATAACTAAACAGCTAGCTAGATGTGGTCAACCACAGCTAGCATAACTAAACAACTAGCTAGATGTGGTCAACCACAGCTAGCATAACTAAACAACTAGCTAGATATGGTAAACCACAGCCAGCATAACTAAACAGCTAGCTAGATGTGGTCAACCACAGCCAGCATAACTAAACAGCTAGCTAGATGTGGTCAACCACAGCCAGCATAACTAAACAGCTAGCTAGATGTGGTAAAATATATATTTAAAAACATGTTATTAGCTGAAAAATTAAAAACTTCTTTATTCCACAGTAGTGACTTCGTTTGCAACTTTTGAGTTTTTTTTAACTAACTGGCGCTGAGGGTTTGCATGCTTAGTGTTTTAGTTATTATTATGTTTTAAGTTGAAGCCTGTATTTTACTAACTACGTATTTAGTAACCAGTAGACTAGAATGTCTTAGTGTGCTCAGCAGTGGAGGCGTGGCTAGTAATCTATGTAAGTGGAGGCGTGGCTAGTAATCTATGTAAGTGGAGGCATGGCTAGTAATCTATGTAAGTGGAGGCGTGGCTAGTAATCTATGTAAGTGGAGGCGTGGCTAGTAATATATGTAAGTGGAGGCGTGGCTAGTAATCTATGTAATTGGAGACGTGGCTAGTAATCTGAGGTGTGGCTAGTAATCTATGTAAGTTGAGGTGTGGCTAGTAATCTATGTAAGTTGAGGTGTGGCTAGTAATCTATGTAAGTGGAGGCGTGGCTAGTAAGCTGTGTAAGTGGAGGCGTGGCTAGTAATCTATGTAAGTTGAGGTGTGGCTAGTAATCTATGTAAGTGGAGGCGTGGCTAGTAAGCTATGTAAGTGGAGGCGTGGCTAGTAAGCTATGTAAGTGGAGGCGTGGTTAGTAATCTATGTAAGTGGAGGCGTGGCTAGTAATCTATGTAAGTGGAGGCGTGGCTAGTAAGCTATGTAAGTGGAGGCGTGGCTAGTAATCTATGTAAGTGGAGGCGTGGCTAGTAAGCTATGTAAGTGGAGGCGTGGTTAGTAATCGAGGTAAGTGGAGGCGTGGCTAGTAAGCTAGGCTGTACACTTGTGGCAATTTTGACTGCAAATGTTTTCATTGTTTCCTGTATGTTGCATTCTTTATTCAATTTCTTATTCTTTGATGATTATATTACTTTGATAAATACCATGGCCTAGTCATACAAAAATGTGTGGTATTATTTTGAAATGCCACAGGCTGATTGGTCGCGACAATCTATCCTCGATCTCGCCACACTGTATCCGCGACCTTGCTACATTGTATCTGCTAGCCAGTGTTACCCCTGTAAGTGTCTCGCTCGCTCGCCGATTACACATGATAGCATGGAAAAATGAGGTATTGGAATCTCAGCTTCACCTCGTGAAAGATTTCTCGCACCATTCATGCTGTTAATCCTGAGTACCACAGTGTTCATGCTGTTAATCCTGAGTACCACAGTGTTCATGCTGTTAATCCTGAGTACCACAGTGTTCATGCTATTAATCCTGAGTACCACAGTGTTCATGCTATTAATCCTGAGTACCACAGTGTTCATGCTGTTAATCCTGAGTACCACAGTGTTCATGCTATTAATCCTGAGTACCACAGTGTTCATGCTATTAATCCTGAGTACCACAGTGTTCATGCTATTAATCCTGAGTACCACAGTGTTCATGCTATTAATCCTGAGTACCACAGTGTTCATGCTATTAATCCTGAGTACCACAGTGTTCATGCTGTTAATCCTGAGTACCACAGTGTTCATGCTATTAATCCTGAGTACCACAGTGTTCATGCTATTAATCCTGAGTACCACAGTGTTCATGCTATTAATCCTGAGTACCACGGTGTTCATGCTGTTAATCCTGAGTACCACAGTGTTCATGCTATTAATCCTGAGTACCACGGTGTTCATGCTGTTAATCCTGAGTACCACAGTGTTCATGCTATTAATGTTGAATACCACAGTGTTCATGCTATTATCCTGAGTACCCAGTGTCTGCATTCCACATCATGCTATTAATCCCTAGTACCACATGCTGTAAGTACCCATGATGTTAATCCTGAGTCCACAGTGTTCATGCTATTAATCCTGAGTACCACAGTGTTCATGCTATTAATCCTGAGTACCACAGTGTTCATGCTATTAATCCTGAGTACCACAGTGTTCATGCTATTAATCCTGAGTACCACAGTGTTCATGCTGTTAATCCTGAGTACCACAGTGTTCATGCTATTAATCCTGAGTACCACAGTGTTCATGCTGTTAATCCTGAGTACCACAGTGTTCATGCTGTTAATCCTGAGTACCACAGTGTTCATGCTGTTAATCCTGAGTACCACAGTGTTCATGCTATTAATCCTGAGTACCACAGTGTTCATGCTGTTAATCCTGAGTACCACAGTGTTCATGCTATTAATCCTGAGTACCACAGTGTTCATGCTGTTAATCCTGAGTACCACAGTGTTCATGCTATTAATCCTGAGTACCACAGTGTTCATGCTGTTAATCCTGAGTACCACAGTGTTCATGCTATTAATCCTGAGTACCACAGTGTTCATGCTGTTAATCCTGAGTACCACAGTGTTCATGCTGTTAATCCTGAGTACCACAGTGTTCATGCTGTTAATCCTGAGTACCACAGTGTTCATGCTATTAATCCTGAGTACCACAGTGTTCATGCTGTTAATCCTGAGTACCACAGTGTTCATGCTGTTAATCCTGAGTACCACAGTGTTCATGCTGTTAATCCTGAGTACCACAGTGTTCATGCTGTTAATCCTGAGTACCACAGTGTTCATGCTATTAATCCTGAGTACCACAGTGTTCATGCTGTTAATCCTGAGTACCACAGTGTTCATGCTGTTAATCCTGAGTACCACAGTGTTCATGCTGTTAATCCTGAGTACCACAGTGTTCATGCTGTTAATCCTGAGTACCACAGTGTTCATGCTATTAATCCTGAGTACCACAGTGTTCATGCTGTTAATCCTGAGTACCACAGTGTTCATGCTGTTAATCCTGAGTACCACAGTGTTCATGCTGTTAATCCTGAGTACCACAGTGTTCATGCTGTTAATCCTGAGTACCACAGTGTTCATGCTGTTAATCCTGAGTACCACAGTGTTCATGCTATTAATCCTGAGTACCACAGTGTTCATGCTATTAATCCTGAGTACCACAGTGTTCATGCTATTAATCCTGAGTACCACAGTGTTCATGCTCTTAATCCTGAGTACCACAGTGTTCATGCTGTAATCCTGAGTACAACATGTTAATGCTGTAATCCTGAGTAACAAGTGTTATGCTATTAATCCTGAGTACCACAGGTTCATGCTGTTAATCCTGAGTACCACAGTGTCATGCATTAATACTGGTACCACAGTGTTTAATGCTATTAATCCTGGTTACCACAGGTTCCTGCTGTTAATCTGAGATCACAGTTTTCAGTGCTATTATCCTGAGTACCACAGTGTTGTCTGCTATTAATCCTGAGTACCACAGTGGTCATGATGTTAATCTGAGACAACAGGTTCATGCTGTTAATCCTGCGCTTACCACAGTGTTCAGGATATTAATCCTGCGTACCACATTGTTCATTGTGTTAATCCTGAGTACTACAGTGTTCATGCTATTAATCCTGAGTACCACAGTGTTCATGCTATTAATCCTGAGTACCACAGTGTTCATGCTATTAATCCTGATACCACAGTGTTCATGCTGTTAATCCTGAGTACCACAGTGTTCATGCTGTTAATCCTGAGTACCACAGTGTTCATGCTGTTAATCCTGAGTACCACAGTGTTCATGCTTTAATCCTGAGTACCACAGTGTTCATGCTGTTAATCCTGAGTACCACAGTGTTCATGCTGTTAATCCTGAGTACCACAGTGTTCATGCTATTAATCCTGAGTACCACAGTGTTCATGCTATTAATCCTGAGTACCACAGTGTTCATGCTGTTAATCCTGAGTACCACAGTGTTCATGCTGTTAATCCTGAGTACCACAGTGTTCATGCTGTTAATCCTGAGTACCACAGTGTTCATGCTATTAATCCTGAGTATCACAGTGTTCATGCTATTAATCCTGAGTACCACAGTGTTCATGCTGTTAATCCTGAGTACCACAGTGTTCATGCTACTAATCCTGAGTACCACAGTGTTCATGCTGTTAATCCTGAGTACCACAGTGTTCATGCTCATGCTTAATCCTGAGTACCACAGTGTTCATGCTGTTAATCCTGAGTACCACAGTGTTCATGCTATTAATCCTGAGTATCACAGTGTTCATGCTATTAATCCTGAGTACCACAGTGTTCATGCTATTAATCCTGAGTATCACAGTGTTCATGCTGTTAATCCTGAGTATCACAGTGTTCATGCTATTAATCCTGAGTACCACAGTGTTCATGCTGTTAATCCTGAGTACCACAGTGTTCATGCTGTTAATCCTGAGTACCACAGTGTTCATGCTGTTAATCCTGAGTACCACAGTGTTCATGCTATTAATCCTGAGTACCACAGTGTTCATGCTATTAATCCTGAGTACCACAGTGTTCATGCTATTAATCCTGAGTACCACAGTGTTCATGCTATTAATCCTGAGTACCACAGTGTTCATGCTATTAATCCTGAGTACCACAGTGTTCATGCTATTAATCCTGAGTACCACAGTGTTCATGCTATTAATCCTGAGTACCACAGTGTTCATGCTATTAATCCTGAGTACCACAGTGTTCATGCTGTTAATCCTGAGTACCACAGTGTTCATGCTGTTAATCCTGAGTACCACAGTGTTCATGCTATTAATCCTGAGTATCACAGTGTTCATGCTGTTAATCCTGAGTACCACAGTGTTCATGCTGTTAATCCTGAGTACCACAGTGTTCATGCTATTAATCCTGAGTACCACAGTGTTCATGCTATTAATCCTGAGTACCACAGTGTTCATGCTATTAATCCTGAGTACCACAGTGTTCATGCTATTAATCCTGAGTACCACAGTGTTCATGCTATTAATCCTGAGTACCACAGTGTTCATGCTATTAATCCTGAGTACCACAGTGTTCATGCTATTAATCCTGAGTACCACAGTGTTCATGCTGTTAATCCTGAGTACCACAGTGTTCATGCTGTTAATCCTGAGTACCACAGTGTTCATGCTATTAATCCTGAGTATCACAGTGTTCATGCTATTAATCCTGAGTACCACAGTGTTCATGCTGTTAATCCTGAGTACCACAGTGTTCATGCTACTAATCCTGAGTACCACAGTGTTCATGCTGTTAATCCTGAGTACCACAGTGTTCATGCTATTAATCCTGAGTATCACAGTGTTCATGCGGATTAGTCCTGAGTACCAAGTGTTTCCCTGTGTTAATCCCTGTTATCCACATTGTCATGCTATTAATCCTGAGACCACATGTTCCTGCTGTTCATCCTGATACCACAGGGTTCATGCTTTTAATCCTGAGGTCCACGTGTTCATGCTTTCACCTAGTTCCACGATTGTTCATGCGTTAATATCCTGAGTACCACATTGTTCATGCTGTTAATCCTGAGTACCACAGTGTTTCTGCTGTTAATTCCTGAGTACCACATTTGTTCCATGCTTGTTTAATCTGAGTAACCACAGTGTTCATGCTATTAATCCTGAGTACCACAGTGTTCATGCTGTTAATCCTGAGTACCACAGTGTTCATGCTATTAATCCTGAGTACCACAGTGTTCAAGCTGTTAATCCTGAGTACCACAGTGTTCATGCTATTAATCCTGAGTACCACAGTGTTCATGCTGTTAATCCTGAGTACCACAGTGTTCATGCTATTAATCCTGAGTACCACAGTGTTCATGCTATTAATCCTGAGTACCACAGTGTTCATGCTATTAATCCTGAGTACCACAGTGTTCATGCTATTAATCCTGAGTACCACAGTGTTCATGCTATTAATCCTGAGTACCACAGTGTTCATGCTATTAATCCTGAGTACCACAGTGTTCATGCTATTAATCCTGAGTACCACAGTGATGCTGTTAATCCTGAGTATCACAGTGTTCATGCTATTAATCCTGAGTACCACAGTGTTCATGCTATTAATCCTGAGTACCACAGTGTTCATGCTGTTAATCCTGAGTACCACAGTGTTCATGCTGTTAATCCTGAGTACCACAGTGTTCATGCTGTTAATCCTGAGTACCACAGTGTTCATGCTGTTAATCCTGAGTACCACAGTGTTCATGCTATTAATCCTGAGTACCACAGTGTTCATGCTGTTAATCCTGAGTACCACAGTGTTCATGCTGTTAATCCTGAGTACCACAGTGTTCATGCTGTTAATCCTGAGTACCACAGTGTTCATGCTGTTAATCCTGAGTATCACAGTGTTCATGCTATTAATCCTGAGTACCACAGTGTTCATGCTGTTAATCCTGAGTACCACAGTGTTCATGCTGTTAATCCTGAGTACCACAGTGTTCATGCTGTTAATCCTGAGTACCACAGTGTTCATGCTGTTAATCCTGAGTACCACAGTGTTCATGCTGTTAATCCTGAGTACCACAGTGTTCATGCTGTTAATCCTGAGTACCACAGTGTTCATGCTGTTAATCCTGAGTACCACAGTGTTCATGCTGTTAATCCTGAGTACCACAGTGTTCATGCTGTTAATCCTGAGTACCACAGTGTTCATGCTGTTAATCCTGAGTACCACAGTGTTCATGCTGTTAATCCTGAGTACCACAGTGTTCATGCTGTTAATCCTGAGTACCACAGTGTTCATGCTGTTAATCCTGAGTACCACAGTGTTCATGCTGTTAATCCTGAGTACCACAGTGTTCATGCTGTTAATCCTGAGTATCACAGTGTTCATGCTGTTAATCCTGAGTACCACAGTGTTCATGCTGTTAATCCTGAGTACCACAGTGTTCATGCTGTTAATCCTGAGTACCACAGTGTTCATGCTATTAATCCTGAGTACCACAGTGTTCATGCTATTAATCCTGAATACCACAGTGTTCATGCTATTAATCCTGAGTACCACAGTGTTCATGCTATTAATCCTGAGTACCACAGTTTTCTTGCTATTAATCCTGAGTACCACAGTTTTCTTGCTGCTATAGTACACGAGTATTTTAGTTGGTGCTTCAGACCTCCCATATATTGAGTAAGATGAGAGGAAGTACACATTGCAGTATGGATAGCTATAGTTAGCTAGCTTTCCTGTCTTCCTGGCCACTCAATATATTGCCAGCATTCTATTGCATGCACTAGCTGTTTTATCCCACCTGTGTGAGTTGCTGGTTGTCTTGGCGATGAGCAGTATATTGCAGAGATAAGAGCAAGTCCTTGCTAAAAATGTTCCCCTTTTTTTAATGTGAGGAAGTTGTGTTAAGTCATAATTGATACTGGTAGTAGTATGTGGGTGGTAATGATGGACTGTTTGTTTCCTGGCCTTTATTAATCAAGAAAATGTTATTGAAGAAAGAAATGGAATTTTGAGGAAGTTGAGTTGAGTAGATTTGCTGATGGCTAATGAGAAGAACCAGGTGTAAACATCTCTCAGGAAATACTCACACTTCCATGGACATCTGTAATTAGCTGCCTTCTAACTACCTACAGCAGACTGTGGAATATGTACTAATTCTTTGTAGGATCATTAGTGTTGTGATGTGTAGGTTTAATGCTAGGTTTGCTGTGATGTGATGTGATGTGTAGGTTTAATGCTAGGTTTGCTGTTGCTGTGATGTGATGTGTAGGTTTAATGCTAGGTTTGCTGTGATGTGTAGGTTTAATGCTAGGTTTGCTGTTGCTGTGATGTGATGTGTAGGTTTAATGCTAGGTTTGCTGTGATGTGATGTGTAGGTTTAATGCTAGGTTTGCTGTGATGTGATGTGTAGGTTTAATGCTAGGTTTGCTGTTGCTGTGATGTGTAGGTTTAATGTTAGGTTTGCTGTTGCTGTGATGTGTAGGTTTAATGTTAGGTTTGCTGTGATGTGGTGTAGGTTTATTTCTGTGTGTCTGTCCTGACGTACTTGGAGCCTCAGATTATTAGACATACTCAAGCACAGGATCTTCAAGTGTTCTTAAAGGTAAGTATGTTCATAGCTACAGCAGTGTGTCCATACAGCAGTGTATCCATACAGCAGTGTGTCCATACAGCAGTGTATCCATACAGCAGTGTGTCCATACAGCAGTGTGTCCATACAGCAGTGTGTCCATACAGCAGTGTGTCCATGTGTCCATGTGTCCATGTGTCCATACAACAGTGTGTCCATACAGCAGTGTGTCCATACAGCAGTGTGTCCATACAGCAGTGTGTCCATACAGCAGTGTGTCCATGTGTCCATACAGCAGTGTGTCCACACAGCAGTGTGTCCATGCAGTGTTATCTGGTAATACAGCCGGGACCTTTTTATAACTATTTGATGTTCTGAAATCCTTTTCAGAGGTCAGTAAGGTTAAACTCAGTGGTGATTTTTTAGACAAAACAACAACAATAACAGTAAGATGATGGTCAGGCATACTAACTGTTTATTTTATTATTTTTAGTATCTATAATGTCTCCAGAAGGAAATGTTTGTAGTCTGCACAGTTTATAGTCTGCTCTAATGAATTTAAAGTAACACCCATTGCCTTGAAGTACACGTTTTTTCTTCTTCCCTCATAATATTTACTACTTGTGCTCAAGTGAATTAAATTGGAAGTCCTACATTGTTTAAAGAATTCAACATATTTACTTCAACTTCTGTTTTAACTATGCATGAGGTGCTATTATTTTAACTATGCATGAAGTGCTATTATTTTAACTATGCATGAGGTGCTATTATTTTAACTATGCATGAAGTGGTATTATTTTAACTATGCATGAAGTGCTATTATTTTAACTATGCATGAAGTGGTATTATTTTAACTATGCATGAAGTGCTATTATTTTAACTATGCATGAGGTGCTATTATTTTAACTATGCATGAAGTGCTATTATTTTAACTATGCATGAAGTGCTATTATTTTAACTATGCATGAAGTGCTATTATTTTAACTATGCATGAAGTGCTATTATTTTAACTATGCATGAAGTGCTATTATTTTAACTATGCATGAAGTGCTATTATTTTAACTATGCATGAGGTGCTATTATTTTAACTATGCATGAAGTGCTATTATTTTAACTATGCATGAGGTGCTATTATTTTAACTATGCATGAGGTGCTATTATTTTAACTATGCATGAAGTGCTATTGAAGTGGTATTATTTTAACTATGCATGAAGTGCTATTATTTTAACTATGCATGAGGTGCTATTATTTTAACTATGCATGAGGTGCTATTATTTTAGCCAACGACTGACACACATTCATTCATTCAGGCCATACAACTGCTGCAGAAACAGGAAAGCTATTGGCTACTTTGTGTACCAGTTTCTATTGTAACAAATCATCCTAAGTTATGGTGGTCACTTGCAGAATGGAATTCTTTGAAAAATAAATATAGCTCTATTCTGTGGTTATGCAACTACTGCATAAACAGGAGAATCATTCTGTAGTATTCCTATAGTACCTAATATACATATATAGCTAGAATTATTATTATTCTAGCCAAGAATGACTGGAACACAATTCATGAAGTAAACTCACAGTAGTTTAACCACTTTATTAGTGACCATATCAGTATATGTGTGTGTGCGTGTGTTACTATAGGAGGAGGGAGTTGCAGGTTTCTGTACTGCTGATTGGCTGGATTTCATGGCAGAATTAAAGCTAAAATTTGGTCACATCGTCCAAACATCTCTGACAAATTTTTTCACTGATTAATTCATTTTATTTTAATTCATGGCAAAATATCTCTTGTTTAATTTATACACTTTTTTTTTTTTCGATCCACAGAGCATAGGCAGTTATCTCAATTAATTATAGGGCGTGTTAGTTTATTTTTTAGTTGCATTCTATGCCGGTATGTGTTACTCCAGACATGACCTCAGTTCATGGTCCAGTGAGAGTGTGAAAACAACTCTCAACCAATGCCAGTGGTGGGCGTGGGCAAGCCGGCATTGTGTATCTAAACAAGTACTGCAGGCAGTGGGAGTGGTATAAAAGGAGAGGAAAGTCATAGAGTTGTGTAGGGACTAGGTACACTGAGTGAACAGTTGAAAAGGTTTTGTCATGGAGCGTCAGAGGAGCATCCAACAAGAGAGCTTTGAAAGAACAGCTGAGTCTGGCCAAGAGATTGGACTACAACTTAGATCTGCAGCAGAAAGAGGTAGACTGCTAGATGTGCGTAAACTTCTGAGCTGTGGTGCTCCAGTACTCAAAGATTCTGTAAGTTTGTCTGGTTATGTCTGTTGCATTGAGACTTCACTGGCTATCATATTTCTATTTCTCTTGTCTAGAATGGATTAAATGCCTTGCATAAAGCTGCAAAGAATGGACACAGTGCTGTCATAAAGCATCTGATGGGCTGTCGGAGATTCAGTGTGAACCAGCCAGATAAGGTGAGGCCACAATCTGCAGTTATTGGTAGCTAGATCTCACACACACACACCATTACACCAAGTTTTATTAAAACATTTGACTTTTTTTGTAGTATGGCTGGACACCTCTTCACTGGGCAGCATGGAACGGGCATGTAAATGCAATCTCCACTCTGGTTAGCAGCAGTAGACTCAACAGCAATCTCACAGACAAGAGTGGCTCCAGCCCCCTGCACTGTGCCGCTCTCAATGGCCATTCTGATGGCATTCGACTCCTAGCTACTACCGCTAAAGTGGATGTGAACCTGCAGCGAAGAGATGGGTGGACAGCCCTGCATCTCGCCTGCTGGAACGGCCATCAGGAGACGGTGCATGAGCTCTTGACAGTGCAGTGTAAAGTGAACGCGAGGACGGACTCTGGCATGGGCCCACTGCATTTGGTTGCAGCTAAAGGATACGATGCAATAGCCAAGGATCTACTGGGGGCTGGAGTTGCTCCAGATATGCAAGACAAGGTGAGCAAGGATGACATGTTGTATGAGGGTGTGTGTGTGTACACGAGGTCATACCATGTCATTTGGCACTTTATCCCATCAACAAGTGGTCTGCCGTGTATGCCTCTGGTCCATATGCTCTGGTGCCTTGTTATGATTTTCGTACTTTTTCTAAAGGAAATTATTTATTTTTTAATGAGACTTTAACCCCAAACTATTGAATTCCACGAGTGAATAGTATGTGCTATTTATATGTGATAGTTTATGAAAGAGTGACATAAGATATAGCTGACCTTTACTGTAGTGATTGACTCCCTTTTGTTTCTTGTTCGTTTGTGTAGCTTGGCAACACAGCTCTACACGAGGCAGTTAAGTGGTCCCACTTAACAACTGCGCGAATTCTCAAGCAAGCAGGATGTAGAGCAAACATGAAGAACACAGATGGAGACACGCCTATCGATATAGCCCACAGAGAAGGACAGGCTGATATGGAAGTAGAGCTCCTCCGATATTGCCGGCAGTCCTCGTGCAGCCTCAATAGCAGCTACGACTGTGATGACATTAAGAAGATGATGTATCGCTGTGGCTCTCTCTGCAATCCAAGTGAACTTGCTGACTTGAAACCTTTCGTAGATGATGAAAAAATGCTGTCGGGAAGTTTTGATGGGCCCAAATATTTCCAATATGCGGGCATAATGTCCCCTTTCAGAGATTACACTTCGAGGAGCAGCTTTGACAGCATTACTAGTGAGGAATCCACCATATCAAAGGCTTCGTCAAAAAATAGCAAGAAACAGAATAGCCTGGAGAGCGATGACAAGTCCTGGCAAGAAAAGCTAGAGAATGCCAGGGCAGAAATGGTGGCCACTTACAAGTCTCGAATAGCAGAGGTGGAGAAAGAGTACCAGCAGAAAGTGTTCTCTCTTGAGAAGCAATGCCTGCAGAGGCCCAGTGTAATGCGGAGGGTGTATAGTGACAGTCCTTCACAGCAACAGTTGCTATCAGTTCCCCCAAGACCTTTCTTTGCCAGCTCTGCAAACTTAGCCAATCATGTTCATACAATATAATCCACACAAAACTTTCAATTTTTTGCAAGTATTTTTGTTAATGTTATTATTAATTGTTAATATGCAGATTATACAGGTGTTTCTATTAATAAACATGTCTTGAAAATAATAAAAGTACCAGATATCTATAAAATATTGACATCTCTTGTAGCTACTGCAATATATTATGTAGATTCATTCTTCTGCAATGCCTAACACTAGCTTTCTCATTTATAATCTCTGTTTTGTAGACTTTAAAAACTTGTGATCATTTATTAGAGCACTGCATTTTTCAAGTTTACATTGTAATTGTTGTTGTAATGCATTTAGATTGTATACAATCTATTGCAGTCCCTTGCTACCTCCTTTCTATCCAATACATCAAGGGTCCTACGGTTTATTCCAAAGAGTCAGCTATCTCGGCCATTCCTACTGTATTTGGTTGAACCTTTGTTGCTCCACTCAATCGAGACCAGACTAAAGCCTGTTCTCAAAGTTCAGGTAAAGGAAGACCCACTCCACCAATCTCTACAGCAGCTGTGGGAGTTAGATCGCCTACCTGAAGACCCTGTGATGACAGATGAGGATGCCAGAGCAATTAAACACTTCAATGATACTTATGCAATTACAGAGGATGGTTGCTATGTGGTGAAGCTTCCCAGAAAGCTGAATTAGACGGCTCAGCTCCTTCCTCTACAGATGTATCGCTGAATAACTGTCTTTTAGCGGGTCCAAGCCTTTATCCCAAGTTGATCGATATTCTCACCGCCTTCAGATGCCATCGGATAGCATTTAGTGTTGACACCTCTAAGATTAGGGAGATTGTCTTGCACCAGGAGGACAAGGACCTGTATTATTATCAACATCGTGACGAGACCAGCAGCTCAGGCATGTGCTTCAGTTACTGTTGTGCTGCTCCCTTTATCTGGCCTAACCTAAAAACTGAATTAAGACATCGGGGATTGGGTTGGGAAGAAGCTTCAAACAGCTTGAAAATATAGCAGTAGTAACTCTGGTGGCAGCCTACTTAACCTACACCTGGTGACAGCTCTCTGTGACTACACCACAGTGTGCATGTATGCGTGTGCAATTTTTTTACACCCCTATGCCATTTGTCAGTACGGGTATCTAAGTCAAAAATTACTATGTGTTCATTAGAGAAAAATTCATTGAGAAACTTAGAGGACTATTGAATTTAAAACAAACAATGAAATGCTAAATATAATAAGAGATAATTGTGGGTGAGGAAAGCAAAGACCCTCACTAACGAGTTTCAATTGAGATTATATATATAATACTTATTACATGAGTCAGAGTGTTATGGCGAGATATTTCATGAGCAGGCTAATTTATTTTCACGAGCCAGAGGCGAGTGAAAATAAATTAGCTGACAAGTGTAATAAGTGGTTTATTCCACACTAGATACCTTCACTACCATAGTTAGTACTAGAGGTAGGGTAATTCACTGCATAAAGTTGGTTGTAGGGGCTACCCGCACCCCCAGCCGATGATATTTTAGCAGCTGCTCTAACCTTGTTGAGCAGGTCACACCACCAGGAAGGTAGCTATAAAAAGTTTGGCCAGTTGCTATAACTACAAGGGTAATGGGCTTGCCAGTACAGCGTGAAATAACAGCGTGAAATACCATGAGTTATTTCACGGTCACTTACCTAAAAATATCATTGTGAAAATATCTAGGGTGGAATAAAAAATATCATTGTGAAGATATCTAGGGTGGAATAAATATATTTATTCCACCCTAGATATTTTCACAATGATATTTTTAGGTACGTGACCGTGAAATGTGACCCCAAGCTATTATTTCACACTGCAAGCTCATTACCCTAGTAGCTAAGCAACAGGCCAATTTGTCAATTTTCTTGGTTTTTCAGCTTTCCTCTGGGGTGTAGCTACTCAACCAGGTTAGAGCAGCTGCTAAAATATCTGCTGGGTTTGTGGGTAACCCTTACAACCAACTTTAGCCTGTGAATTACCCTTCCTCCAGTACTAACTACAGTAGTGAAGATATCTAGTGTGGAATAAACCACTTATTACACTTGTCAGAGTGATATGGCTAGATATTTCACTCTCAGGCTTTATTTTCACTCCCTCTGGCTCATGAAAATAAATTAGCCTGCTCATGAAATATTTTGCCCTATCACACTCTGACTCATATGAGGAAAAAAGACAGTAGTGGTGATAAACATGATAGTGATGACAGTGATGGTTGCATTGATAGTGCTAGCAATAATAGTTATGATGGTGGTGATGATGATGGTGATGGTAGTGATTGTGACGGTAGTGATGGTGATGGTAGTGATGGTGATGGTAGTGATGGTGATGAGCTGACCAAGTTTATGCGAAATAATGGAATTCCTGAAAGTGTCGTAGGAAACTTTGCAAGTAATGAAGTGACAGGAGAATGCTGCTTACAGTTGACGGAGATGGAGATGAGAGAACTGGCACCAAAGATAGGGGACAGAGTGAAGTTGAGACAACTAATCACAAAGCACAAAGAGGTTAATATACATAAATGTAATGACTTCCAAGTCTTAACTTACTATCACATTTCATTTTGACAGAGTCTCAGTGTTTCTCTAGAGGGCAACACCAAGGAGTCAAGTTCTTGTGGCACTCCATTACTTCCTTCTCTGGTACATGGCTAGAAATGAGTTAGATCATAACATGTATTACTGATAACTTACTCTTGCAATAAGAGGACAGTGAAATGGATTGCCTTGATATTGAGAGTACACCATCACCTGCTGTTGACCAGAGCACACCAGCAGACAGTCACGTGACAACACCAATATTCTCAAATGTAATTTCAATACTTTATACATACAACACACGTCATGCTGAATCTAATTGCTGTCACTATACAATAATAGGGTAGAAGACAATAAAAACTTAGTTCATGCTATTTTATTACCGGATAAACAATTCAGGTGCCAGCACCATCTCTTCACAGGTACAGAGGTCTTGAATAACAACTAATGTTCTATATGTAATTATATTTGCATATTACAGAGAAATGCTTCCAATCGTGGCACATTTGGAACCCGGAATAACAATAGTACTGGACTATTGATGAAGTGATGAATACTTACCTATATACAGGCAAGTGACCCAGGTCCCAGCAGTGAATCCCATCATCCCAGACCACTCACAGGCAAGTGACCCAGGTCCCAGCAGTGAATCCCATCATCCCAGACCACTCACAGGCAAGTGACCCAGGTCCCAGCAGT
>WLWD01000186.1_pt1 | contig 35154 bp, 22 predicted proteins | sample 6712731 | NCBI WGS metagenome assembly WLWD01 (sample SAMN12718690, study PRJNA576275) | sponge metagenome | isolation source: marine sponge | host: Mycale hentscheli | place: New Zealand: South Island, Marlborough, Capsize Point | collected 2014-11-01 | reverse complement strand
GCCCCTTTTAATAATAATAATAATAACAATAATAATAATAATAATAGTGACAATAAATTATTAATTGGCGAGCGAGTGAAGCTAGCAAGACACTATATACAGTGGAGTCAAATTTGAAAATCAGGGATATTTGTGTGTATATGTGTGGACGTTGTCAGGAACAACTACGTCATTTAGATGAAGCTATCACTACTATGGTCAATGGTTACATAGCTACTTGTAGCTACTTTTAGGACTAAATAGACTGAATCTAAAACTAGGTGACCAGGATCTAAGACAATAACTTCAGGCCAACTAAATGAATGAATGGAGCTTTGTTATTGTTGTTTTGTATACAGGTTTTGTAAGCAACTTTTATCACATTCTACCTTGTGTGAATTACTTGTGTACAACGACTCGCTTGCCATTTATGCTGAAGCACATCACTAGCTAGTAATATTATAATGTAAATAATAATCTATATAATAACACACTTGTCTGTAAAGTAACGACAATGACAGTGTATTTAAGCAAGATGGGTAGGTAAAGTATCATCAGTAATGCTGCCAACGGCAGTGCACATGAAGCTGGATTGCTATAGAGTCGTCAGGACCGTGTTGCGTATATATATATATATATATATATATATGTGGGTCAAAAAAAGTAAGTGAGGAAAACTAAACCAAGTGGTAGAGGATAATAAAGATAGATAAAAAAAACCTTATGCTTCCATTCCTAATTGGAAGAAGCGCTACTGTGTGGCGGGGTACTTGCTAGTAATTACATAATCTATCTGGTGAAGACAACAATGACAGTGTGTGTAATTCAGTAGTTGAGTTGGGTTGGTAAAGTGTTGCAACAAACTGAATTAATAGGAAGAATGACAACTAGCTATACTCGTAGCTGAAAGCTGGTAAAATCGGCGAGAAAAGAAGTCTGTATATGAGTCCCTATACTTGATGGCATCTATTGTTGCAGCCAAACACTCCTCACTGATCAAACCTTAAGCAGAAGTTATTTTAATGCAACTCACCTGGCAGAGTTCAAAGTCCGTCCTCCATGGCTGTGCTCCAGTTCTTCGCAGTGTAAATACCAATCTCCATCTCTTATATCACCATAGAACCACACACTGTGGTCCAGAGACGCCATCAACTTGGGTTGGAAGGCAGGAAATGAGGCCATTACTGTAAAGCCAATGATTAAATCAGTTGAATACACAAAGTTGATCCTGTGGAGACTCTGGTGATCATTAGTTTGGTAAAGGGTACTCCTCGGATTGGATCTTATCCAGTAAGCGGCTCTAACACACACATACACAATAATATACATGTACATATACATTTTAAATATTATAAAATTACCAGTGTTAGTATACATTATCATATGAGTATGTGCTTCAAAGTAGTATGAGTTTCTGAAATGTGTGTGGTTGAGTACACACAGAGTTTCCCAGCCCAGCGAAAAGCCCTGTATGACACTATGTACTATATTAAATTTAAAAATTCTGGGAGGGAGGAGAGGGGAGATTCTGGTTGGAGGGTGGAAATCCCAGAGCCAGCCCCTCTCTGGGTTAAACCCTGATGTACTATACTGAGTTAATGCGAAAGGGTTATCACATAGTGGTTTACAGATCATTGTTGATTAGCACAGGATAGATTACTATTAGCACAGGATAGATTACTATTAGGCAGCCTAAGATTTTCTCACTAGCTATATACTAAAACCCTGACATTATATTAGCTATGATTACAAGTTCTAAATTACAATTGTTGCCATTAAATACATAATCTCCTAACGATCCCTACATATAGGGTTAATAACTTTACTCACTGACTTACTTTGGCTTAGATGGAACTTGATTATTTCTTTTCACACATGCACACACATCCAGTTCTCTCTCTTTAAACACCCTGACTAATTTAAACTTCCCTTTGTGCTGATCTTCACTCCCAGCTTGTCCTCCTTCTCTAGGTCTTGGTACTTCTGGCATTTCTTTAGTACAATAGTCTATTTCACGACTTCCTGCCTGTTCCCTTTGGAAAGACACCATGCAGTAGAACCCGACTTTGGAGTTCTGGATCGCACTAACCACAACGGTGCGGAAATTGCTCCCTATTTTCACATGTTCCGCTTTATACACAATGTCTGGTGAAGTTTGCAATGGAGAGATGAAATAGCAGTGGAGAGACTGCAGCACAAAGGAAGAGGCAAGATCAGCCATTGACAGGTAAGCCACCTTCAATGCTTGCCCCATCACTTGACCTCCGTAGAGACTGCGCATTGATATGCGATTCAGGTACAGGTTCTTCCCTATGTACTGGCTGCCATCCAGCTCTTGATAATAATATATATATATATATATATATATATATATATATAACCTTTCCATTTAGCTTTTATATATAATAGGACGCAACAAGCAAGTAACAAGCAAAGCAACATTGTCCTTGGTAATGCTACGTAAAGTTCCCTCTAACCCAGTTTTACTTTCAACATCCACTAGCTCCCGGACAGAAGAGCCAACCTTTCCAGCCATCTGTACCACCACACTCCAGGGAAAGGCGAAGCTAAAAGAATGAACTTCTCGATTGTCGTCAGCACGGTAACACCGCAAGAGGTTTTGTGGGCGTTCACTACTTGCGCAAAAATATTAAAATGTGTTAGCGTTAGGTAAAGGGTAAGAGTAAGCCACTGTACTACATACAAACTGCAATTCCGCACACACGAGTTCAAGAATATAATCATATTTTTTTACTAGGCGAAGTGAGGTTTTAGCAAGCGACACAATAGTAATTTAGCTTCAAGGAGTAGATTATACTGGGTGCAGTGCAAACCTGTGTGGTGGTGGAGCCAAGCTTAGTTTAATGCCGATATTTTAGGTAAAAATCAATACGTGTAAAAGGTGAAATAAGCACATCAGTTTCTCTAAGTCTAGCATTTATAGTTAGTTATCCTTTACCTTTCACCGCCAACATCGTAAGGTAAGTGGTCGGCAAAGCCAGAGACCCGTTTGTTTTGGCTTTAGAAATATAAATTATGCGTTATTAGTGCGAGATAACCAATTCGGTTACTCGAGGTGGTTTCAGTTAGATGTGCCTACACAGTTTTAGTTAAATTATTTGGAGTAATTAGTAGCTAAAACAACAACAACAAGAAAACAACAACAACAAAAAAAAAACAACTGCTAGCCTTCAACTCTCTTATCAATTGCAATCCAAATGTGATAATTTGTTACATGAAAATATACAGTGCAAAGAGTTGAAACTTTGAATTGATAGACAAAAAAAATGCAATTTTGAATCTCAAAAAGAAAAAAATTTTTTTTAGCTAGTTATCTGTGAATTGATTGGCAGGTTTGCAGTTGATAATGTCAGTGATCAGATGATAGTGTTGAAATGTTGCAGTTGAGCAGTTTTAGTTTGTTTCCCATGACATGAAAATCCTGATTTCTTAAAAATTTTTTTTTTAAATCAAACATCACTTGATGAATAGTGATAGGTACCAGCCATTGAGCTCTGCCGAGAGAAACTAGGAAATTTTTGAATTTCACCATTTGAGCTGTTGTGGAAAGAAACTGTTTCAAGGCAATGCTGGTAAGGGGTCACCATCTGGCGACCGCCAAAACGTAGGTCCATGGCAGAACTAGGCGCTCCGGATTTGAAACTCTGACGCAGAGAATGAGGTAAGTTCCGGCAGTCTAATTGCTGAGTCCCGGCAGAAGGGTTGGTCAGTGGGTTTATGGCAGAGTACGGTTTGTGCTGCAGATTGGCGACGGAAGTCTCTCTCTTTGGGCTCTCGAAATCAGAGTGCACGATGCGTGACAAGCTGTTGGCCTGAGGCTGGGAGACAGTTGTGGCAGTGATGGGAGTGATCATGGGATACCTGTCGTGAGTGGTCTCAGACGCAGTTCCACTGCTGAAGGAGGACCCGCTCTTCTGGCGCCAGTGTATGTTATTGCTCTGCACGCCTGCAGGCCACACCCTATTGCCGTCAGCACGGTTGAGGGGGTCCACGTGAGACGGAGTAGCGGAATCAGTGTAGAGTTGACGGACCTCGGTGACGGCCTGGGGCGGAATAGTCCTGACCATAAGGTGATCATAATTTAGATCCTCCTCATCGTGATTTTGTGTGGGCGTGACATCAGGCTCTTCGATGCTGCTTGGATGGGGAATGTGAATCTTCCTCTTGTTTCTTGTGCCTATTGAAATCACACAAAACAAAATAAAAAGTTGAACTGAAACACATTGGATCTGCACCATTTGGTATGAAACCAAACAACATACTATTACATGCTGTAGATACAACATTTATTGTTTTAATTGGCAAGTGAGCAAAGATGTACCAATTCAGTCCACTTCAAGTTCAATTCTTGGGTCGGCAACCAAAACTAGGTGTTAATTAGATCATTTCATTTAAAGACTAATAAGAGCCCTTACTTGTACAATGGAGGAAATCACATACTAATGAGTTGAACTAGAAATTCATTTCTTATTGCTATGATTACATGTGGTGTGAAATAATGCAGTTAGGCTATCTCCCTTGCCACTTGTACTGAAGCAACTCACTATGTATTCATATATTATGGTATCAAATATTCACTTTGAGAACTCCAACAAGAGACATTAATTACTCCGCGCTATCTGTCCACGAGTCTCCCCTCAAGTCATCTGTTGGGGACACACGGCCTTGACTTATTAAATTCTGGCATGCAGCAGGACTAGTTAATTTATAGAGCTAATTCAGAGTTAAAGATGTGTAAGCAAACTAGTTTGGACTGCCCGTGCTACTGTTACATAACAAACAACAAACGCCTGAGGCATGAGATCAAACAACAACAACTTTGCATCCTTAACTGAATAGCCGCGTGCTCAGAACATCTCACAGTCCCTCTGGTAACCAGGAAGAGATGCAGTATGGATGGTGGACATTAGCAGAGAAATATTAATATCAAGGATATGAAAGGATGAACCCAACTCAAGATCAAGTGGTCCTTTATTAAAATAAAGCTACTTAATACATTATATTTATGTTGCTGGTTATATTTTCCTATTTATTTATTATTAATGACTCTATCAAAGTAACTTTATATTTACTTACGTCTTCTTTTGCAGAGGTAGAAAGCAATTGCCATAACCACTATAACTGTAACTAGCAGAGCTCCTCCTCCTGCACTGGCTCCACCCACCAGGGTCTCTAAAATAAATAAATAATAATAAAAAGAATTGTTTGAAAAATGTCAAGTCTAATTAATAAAGAAGGTCAGTTGCTATAGATACACAATTGAGAACACATACACGCACCACCACACCAGACGCACGAATGACACCTAACAGACTACTACTACTACTCCATTGTGTGGGCACGAGTGGGCACTTTGCGCCACTGGAGTTCAAACTGAGAGAGAATCACTACAAAGTAACTAGCTAGCAGTCGGCACGGTAACCGAATGGCAGATAACATTCAAGTCTGCCACAATGAAATAAGCCGTAAATGTGTGCATGTGTTTAAGGTAGTACAAGAGGAATTTCAAAGGCTTTTTAAAGTGATGACACGCTCGGCCTCACAATGAATTGTCAGCATCACCAATTAAAAAAACCAGTGTTTCTAGCAGAGCACAGGGCACACCTGGTAGACCATGTGACATACAACTGAGCATGCTATCTAAAGAAGGAAAAGAACAAAGAAAGAAAAAGGGAAAGAAATTAAAAAAATAAAAGAAAAAAATCAGATGAGTGAATCCTCTAGTACACTCCTACGATCACAGATGAACAACAAGAGGAGGTCTAGAGATTCACAGCATTCTTAGAGGGTCTGGCAGTAACCACACTTGTGATGTGTGCATCTCCTTACATGACCTCCTCCCATTGGTATGGGACCTTGGTTGTTGGACCAGGTCTCTTTAATCAACATACAACTACTGGTGAGTTTGATTCATATTTTCATCAGCGGTAATTTATACAAACAAGATTAATCTATTATATGGTTTGTCTTCTTGGCGGTAATTTATACAAACAAGATTAATCTAATTATATGGTTTGTCTTCTAGTATTAGGGTTGGCTGTGGCCTAGTACGAGATCATCTGGTTATCAGGACGGCACTTCCATGGGAACAGTTACACACAGCAACAGCAGTTGACACTTCTCTCGTGGTGAACATTACCATAACAATTATCATTTAATTAAATTGACATGAATAAAATCACTTAATTTGATTCTATCTTGGTAAAAGAAACTACAAGAATAGAGAGAGTGAGAGAGGAGTTTATCTTTAGTCGTTTGCTCAAGATGATGCTCTAAACAAAAAACCCAAATCCCTGCCCCCCCCCCCCCCCCCCAAAAACAAAAGACAACTCATTGCAAAGGATGCCCAAAGAAAATACTAAGGGGAAAAAAAACAAAAAAAAAAACTGCATGCAAAGCTACATACTAAAAGTTGCCACATTAAAAGGAACCCCTTGAGTCTCTCAGCTTATTGGTATCCGTGGTAGCTGAAACAGCAGAGAAGAAAGGTGTCATTTTACCAAGGTGGCTGTAACCAGGAAGGTTACATCATCATTTATTGTGGGAGCACGAGTTCCTCATGACCAGAGGTTGGACAAGTCCAGGCATGTCCACTGCCAGGTAAGCCAGCTCCTGGTGGTGATGGCTACTAAGAGTGCATAAGAAGCATTAATTAAACCTTTCAACTCTTCCATATTAAGAAATAGAGGAAGGACGTCTCTGGTTAAAAGGATGAATCAAGCTGTTACCAACACAAACACTCGGTTTCACCTGATGAGGATTAAGCAATACTGATCAAAACCATTGCAAATGAAATAGTTTAGAACTGAAAGTCTGGTCCCCTCACATGTGTCTGGGGGCGTGTCTACACTCTTACTGTGACATACTTAGTCAAAAATAAATTTAAAATAACAGTTTTGAAGCGCTGAATATACTAACAACTTCACAGCAAAAACAACAACAACAAAAAAAACCTCTGACTTTTCACTTGTTGGATGGACAGTTATTGTCTGCCTGCCAGGACTACTCCCTGTAGCGTGTGCACTTAGTCAGAAACACTAACCCTCCATATGCTCACTAACACCTCTTAGAACATTCCTCTCTAGATACCATTTCACCACACTCACATCACTAACAGATCATCTCTTGAAGGAGGAAAACATGACAACTATGTGTGTGTATGTGTGTGCATGCGTGTGTGTGTGCACTTGTGTGTGTACATGTGTGTTTGTGTGTGTGTTTGCAACGATAGATGATAATTTGTCACATGGTCTGAAAAAAAAAGTCTTTTATTTTTTTGTCAGTAATTTTCACACAATAAGTCATTTTAATTGCTAACAGAATCTGTGTTCCTAGGTAACCGCGTGAGATCTATGAATTACTGAGTTGAGAGTTTACCAACTTATTGTGTTCTCACCAGGACATGCATGTGTGGGGGATTAAAAAAAAAAAAAAAAAAAAAAAAAAAAGATCAATGAATCAGAGAAGGGGAGGTGGTGGTAAGCTATCTGTCTGTCGGCTCACATGACCCCCAAGCTGAGTCAGGTGCATATTGTCTCACACACAACAAAGAACACTTCCCCACTCATTTCTTCCTTATACATAGTCACTTCCCCTCAAGACCCCATGGTGACCACTACGGGTGTGCAGGTCGAGCCATGTGGTTGAGTCCAGGTCAGGCTTGGGATGGAAGCCCATCAGAATTAACTTTCCCTCCAGTCGTTTGTTGCCACGTAAACAGAGTCTGCACATCAGTGGCACGTCTCGTACAAACGTTAGAAGGGGAAAGAAATTTAAAAATTAATTCTGTGAGTGTTAACTACCAAATTTGAAACTCAGTTGCCTCCAGCTATTGTTGTTTGTGGTAAAAACAAATATTATTAAAGAGGACAACAAAATTAAACAAATTGAAACAACTTTTGACCAAGTTGGACAGTGTTTAAAGGGAAGCATCCTTTAAGTTTGCATACTGATAGGACCTAAGAGAGAGGAGGATGTAGCAAAGCTGAGAATATTATTTGAGATTACTTTGAAGGAGTGAGAGTGCCAAATGAATATGCCAGCCATTGTTCAGTGGTCATTAAGGAGCCAACAATCTCCTTATAAAGGAACAATTGTTTTATATGTAATAGTTAAAGAAATGTGATATGGGGATACGTTGTTCCCACGTTGGGGATCAGAAGAAAGCTAACAGAAAGTGCACCCAAGAAGTCCAATTCAATGTTTGTAATCAAACAACTCGTAGAAATTACTAAAATGCTACTTTTCCCAACACAAAATGTGGAAATAAAGAATGAAGGGAGAATGAAGGGACAGGCAGACCACCATTGCCAGATTGGACTTAGGACTGACTGACTGATCACCACAAGTGCTGCACCACTGGGCTCTCTTTCTCTCACTCACTCACGGCCATAGCTCAGTGCACGTGCTAATAATCTGCCATGAAATGAATCTCACCTGCGAAAGAGCTGAAGTCCACAGTTACTCTGACAGGCTCAGACTCGTTAGACACTCCGTACTCATTGTGACAACCGACAAAGAAGTTGTAAGTGGAGTCTTCCCCTTCTTCCTCGTCCACGGGAAACCCGGACAACCTCACTTCCATCTCCTCTCCATCAGAATACTCCCGTGACCTTTGGCGGAACAAAAGCTGCTCCTTGCCTGCTATGTGCTCCGCTCTGATCACAAACTCCACCCATCCCGAGGGAGGTGCCCCGGAGGCCTTGGTAGAGACGCGAAGAACCACTGCGCCACCGGATGATGATGACTGGAAGATTAGAGGAGTCTGAGGAATGCCTAAAGGTGGTATGGGATCGGTGAAAGAATAATCAATAATTATTTCTAGGAAACATACATGAAATATTTGGTTCACACTCTCTCTTTTATGATTAAAATTGTATCAGCTTAATTACACGTCTTGTATAAACAGTTTACTTAAAAGTTAGTGAAATATTCGTTATTTCCACGCCCACATGCTCACACAGATAGTAACGCTAATCCCACTCTGACATACATATGGTAACCATGGTCACATGAATGTAAAGTTAGTAAGAGGCAACGATTAACCAAACAATTACAACAATAACAACAATAATAACAACAATAATAACAACAATAATAACAACAATCTGATCAATGCGTCTACCATTACAACAACTACTGCTGCTACCATTACAACTACTAAACTTATAATAAGCAAAAAATATGAATACGTAATTAAAACATTTTGTTGGAATAAACATGGTCAGAATGGAATTGGGTTCCAATGACTCCTCACTCAATATTCTTGTGCAATGATGAAAATATACATACGATATCCTGTCCTGTCGCTAACTGATTAGAAAACATGCACTAACTGCAAATCAATTGCCCAAACTCTGAGAAATCACTGCTCGATTCCTATGAGTCTTTAATTAGACGTCTACCATCAAAGCAGCTGCTGGAAGTTGTGGTGACACACGTGTTAGCTTAGCTGGTCAGGAATACTGAGGCCATTGATGGTGATACAATCTTAGAAACAGTTTGACAGACAGACAGACAGCTTTCAACTCATCTTCACTTTTGAGGGATAGCCCATGGACTCCATTACCTCACCTAATGCACATCTTCCACTAATCCATTCTTCTATCTTAACTGAGTTCGCCTAACACAATAATGCACGCTAAGCAATTAGCTACAATAACCAGCAGGGAAAGACGAGATTCAGTGCTGCAGATCTCAGCAAGAATCACTTCCACTCCATAAACAAGCTATTACACACGAAATTAAAATGGTACAGAAGAAATGCAGGTTAAAACCAACAATGAAATGCACGTATTTATGAGATTTCATGCGTAACTCCATGACAGAGTATTCTCTCCTGCATCATCTGCAATATCACTAGTGATGTGCTTCAGCACAAATAGCGAGCGAGCCAGTCAGCACAAATAATTCACACACGGTAGAAGCTGATAAAAGTTGATTATAAAATCTGTATACAAAAGTAACAATAACACTACTTTCATTTAGCTTGCCTGAAGTTAATGACTAAGTTGATCAGCTATGCCTAGATCTACCACACAATCTTCATATAAAGTTGGCACTAAATCACTTGTAGCCGCAATTCTTGCACATTCTAGCACATCTGTATAAACGGAAATACTCGTAGACAAATACGCCCGTGGATGACAAACTGCGTTTTGCTCAAAGACGTCGGTTGCCAACGACAACTCGTGCATACCAATTAGAGTGTTCTTGATAGTCCAATCAGTGTTTGAGGTGGTCAATAGTGGATCATTGGAAGTGTTTGGTCAGTAGCCGTGATTACCAATTCAGAGAAAAGGGAGGTAAAATCTATGTGCCAATTACTGCTAATCTACCAGAATGATATCAACTAGTGGGTGGTATATAGTCGTACAATACACTCGGCATATCCAATTGAAGATGCAATTTAAAATTAATTGCCGAGCATATGGCAGTATATTGGGATTACTACACTGAGGGAAACCTAGCAGCCATGACTGTAGTCTATACCATGCATCAATTCTTAGTAGGATGGGGAAATCCAATCCAACAAAGCAATTCATGTCTCATAGAATTACAAGACTAAACAGAATGTGAAATACTAGCTACTAGTGGCTGGATATGCCCTGCTCTTTTTTATTTACTGGAACTGAAAAATTTTCCAGCAAATTAACAAAAAACAAACGAACAAAAACAACCCAATTACGAAACCGGTTAATCTGTGTACGCCCACACATGCCCACCCACATGTACAGGAAAATTGTGGTCAACACAAACCTCCACTTTCTGCAAGGGCTACGCAAGCCACGATAAAACTATAACAATAACTTTAATTGAGTTTTAAAGAAAGAGGTTACAAAACTTAGGTCAACAATAACAAAAATTCTGAGGAAAATTTATAGACAAACAACAAACAACAAACAACAAACAACAAACAAACAACCAAGTGCTATTGTACCTTTTGAAATCTACCTTCTAGAATCTTACAAACTTCATCTGTATCCCCACTAGCCTCATCACCAGCCTGACAGAAGTAGCAGTTCATTAACACATGTACTGAGAGGCACTTGCTCCTCTAGTGAGCCCTCAGGCTGGCCTCAACAGAAACCAGACTGGTATAAGACTCTGACCAGGAAATTCTCGTGCAATTACAGAGAGCAAGACGACACAAGAAGATGAGACTCAAATGTGCAAACGAATTCAACTTTGACCACTGGATTAGAGACTTGTGGTGGTAATACATACAAGCAAATACAACTTTTGACAAGAAAGGAAAAAAAAAAGAAGAAAAAAAAAAAAAGAAAAAAAAAAAGAGCCAAGTACATATTCATGCACCAACTGTTGGCAGAATCTTTGATCATAGTGGGCCGTTTTGGCACGAGCAATAGGCTGCACACGGGCAGTAGGCTGCACATGGGCAGTAGGCTGCACATGGGAAGTAGGCAGCACACACAACCCTTACAATGTGATATCAACAGCATAGCAGTCATAACTGAAGCAATTAGAGCTAAATTATCCTGGAGCTGCCTGGCATTGTTGGGGTAATTAAACACAAGAAGCTTCATCCACTCAACTGAATAATTACAAGAGGCACAGACAACCACCCCCCACAATAATCGCTCTTTGTGGAAGTTTCAGAGCAGGTTAGATATGTAGCGATTGAAGAGTTTTACGCTGGTGGCTCCTCCCACTACCCCTCCCCCTCCTGTTAAATACATCATAAATGATCTGAGATCATACTAGATTGGCAAACTCATGCACACACACACACATACACACAACACACACGCACACTTGGATGAGGAAACCTTTGTACTCAACATTGCCAGATAAACCGGTAATACATACATACATACATACATACATACATACATACAGGAACATATTATATTGTTCACACGTTATCAAATTCCACTTACAAAACAAAACTACTGAAAATTAGGAAAACTAGTTAAAACCAACAAAACAACAACAACAACAATAACAACAAGCAAGTATGTGTCACTCTCCTCTTCCTTATCATCTACATCCTCTCATACGCTCGTCATAGAAACATCTACTCCTTGTCTGTCTTATTACTTACCTTCTGTTGGCGTGGCGAGACGGCAATAAGCTTTAGATTCACCTAATTGATTGTGTGACGACACTAAGAAGGCGTAGGTCCACCCGGCAGTGACATCCCCCACTTCAATGCTAGTCGGGCGGCCATTAGCATCCACGCCCATCTCCCTGCCTGTGACTTGCTGCTTATCGTGTCCACCATTGACGGAGTAGAAAACACGAACATTGCTGAGGTTCAAACCGCCGGTGTGCAAGAATCTCCACCCAACTCTCAACCCTCCATTCACCGACGAAACTTCAGTGCACTGTACATCAGGAACTGCACACACACACACATACACACACACAAGCATTATAAAGTACATATGCCTGAGAAGATTAGATTGAGGAATTGTATTGAATTATCGCAGGAATTTCTGTCACTTCACTCTCGCTAGCAGCCCAGACTAATGCAGTTATGGAGATAGAGCAGTGGTCATTGGGTTAACCAGAGCTCTATCCCCTGAGCTACCAGCAAGTGTTGTTTGTTTGAATGTTCAGCCCTTTGATTGCCTGGTCGCGACTACCACAAAATGGACGGAAAGGTTCAACTGCAGTTCACAACAACAGCCAACAGCGCAGATCTTCCCCCCACAGTGGTCTTGAACCGCCGCCCAGATTTAACAATCCCTCCACCAAAAGAAAGAACACTAATTCACTTTCATCTCCTTAATTCTTTTACTTTTGAAATTGCTATCTACCTGTTGTTCTCTTCCTGTTTATCTGCTGCATCAGCAGTGGGTTGACATACGACACCTCAAATATACAGTTGGTCGCTACACAACATGCACTTATTAAGCTGTGTCAACAGAACAACAACAACAAAAACAAACAAAAAATACCATACCATGGGGGGTACAGATTTTCAATGGACCTTGTCCCAATTCTTCACTTGCCATGTTAATTTACTTGTTTTCAAATAAACCAGCCGGCACTAATGGAGAATCATACATAACTTGTAACGCTATCTACACTTTATCATGGCTTGGGAAAACTAACCTCCTCCAACATCTAACACACACACACACACACCACAAGCAGCATGTCCTCCAGTATGCCGGAAAGGGAACATGATACCAATGAATGTTTTAGCCAGCATTTGAAGTGTGAGAATTAGTGCCAGAGTAAAGGACAGTTCAGATGTTCCCGATGGCCTGACTTAATAAAGAGGTAAAGAACTATGCTATTAAGTGACTGCAGGCCTAGCATGAAAAGAGACACATCAAGACACCCACAATAAAATAGAGTTAGACAGACTGGTAAAACTTAACAAATGACAGCCACCTCACAGTCAGTCTACTGACGTGACGTCATGGATCCACACTAAGCCATGATGTCGCTTGAGTGATTGTGCATGTTTGCTTTTTAATGAAAAAGAGTTACCGTAGTTGAATGGTGTTTGCTCAGAATTCACGGCTATCCCATCTTTCTGGGAGAGATTAGCATGAGTTCATTTGCAGTGTGGGGAGAAGTACCAACTGGTAGAGCAGCATTGTCAGCAAACACTTACACCACAGATAATGGGTTCCCACCGCTCAGAACCACATCAGCTGGACACAGTGGATGGACTGTGATTACATGGCTGGCTGGACCGGGACACATGGTTGGTACTGGACTGGGACACATGGTTGGTACTGGACTGGGACACATGGTTGGTACTGGACTGGGACACATGGTTGGTACTGGACCCATTATCTGGATCAAGTGAACTGCTGCTAGTTGAAAGTAGAGTTTAGTGTTATATTATATAAAACATACAGTAGGTTCATTCCAATATGTTATTTTGATTTGCAGAGTTTAGTCTTTCCAGTTATAAGTGTGTATTTGGTCTGGTCTGAACAAGGTTATCGAGAAATTAGGCTGAAAAAAACATAGAATGTCTGTACTTAGTCACAATCCCGAGAAATACTTTATAAATAAAAATACTATTCGTTAACTCCTTGTCTCTTACTTGTGGCGTCCGTGACAACAGAGTCTAGCCGACTTGCAAATCCTCTCACACGGATGGATCCGGCCTTGGCAGTGGGCGTGACTGTTACGTCATAGTGGGTGTTGGGGAGAAGGCTGGAGAGCAGGGCAGAGGTCGTGTCCGCAATAGTGAAGGAGGTGACCACACCCTCCTGTTTGGTGGCCGTCACGTTGTAGGAGATTGTAGCTGAGGGAGAACTAGCGGAGACTCTGGACCATGTCACTTGTAACCATGTGCCACTTCTCTGCCCCACCGTCACATCTCTAGGAGGGTCTGGAGGAGCTAGAGACAAATAACAAATACTTCTAATTGGATTATTTAATAGGGCATGAAATTCCAACATTTTTCATGAATGAATGCATCTTATGCTGCACTATTCTCGCGGTGTCTGTTTGTGTGTGCCTTTTGTCCGGAGAATGCCATTGGAATTGCAACTTCAGTTCATTAGGAAGTGATAATTAATATTCCTCATCCGATTTCAAAACAGAAGTCTGGCAAAGATACAGTGTGTTGTCATATACCAACAATTCATTCAGAGCTATTGGTTCAGAAATTACTCTATACCTGTCTGCCTGTCCAGACTACTACGCCAACACGATTCAACTAATCACCCACTATACAAACTAACAATACTGCATCTTTATCTATTAACATAACCTTCTTCCCATCCTAGCCCCTCCCCTTCCCACCCTAGCTCCTTCCCTTCCCACCCTAGCCCCTCCCTTCCCATCCTAGCCCCTCCCCTTCCCATCCTAGCCCCTCCCTTCCTACCATAGCCCCTCCCCTTCCCACCATAGCCCCTCCCCTTCCCATACTAGCCCCTTTTCTCATTTCACCTCTCCTCCCTCTCTCATCGGCTCACCTAGCACCTCCACATGTACAGAGTGAGTGATGGTGCCCTTGCCTCCTGTCACCACACACGTCCAGTGTCCTGCATCCGAGCCGTTAAAGCGAGCGATGGTGAGCATGAGGTTGCTGCTGTCTAGGCTGAATCTCTCCTGAGTCACATCTACCACACCATTGTTGTTGTCTCTCCACGAGATCTCAGCTGCAGGGTTGCTGTGCACAGAGGAGCCACATACCAAGGTGACTGACTGATTCCAGCCAGCAAGATCTTTAGTTGGACCCCTTACCAGATCGGGACCATCTGATAAATAAATAAAATAAATAATCAATACTGTAAATACAATTAAAGGAAATTTTATGAACAAATAAAATTAAAATACATCTGTACTTCCAATAGTGAAAAGGAAAATAGCAGCAGATAAACATGAAAGCCTTATCTAGTTCTTCAATGTGTGCGTGTGTGCATGTGTGTGTATGTGTGTGCGTTTGTGTGTATGTGTGTGCGTTTGTGTGTGTGTTGGGAAACATTTTCAGTTTACAACAGAACTCTCCACGGACTAGCTACTACTGGTGATCTCCAAAAACTAAAGCTTAAACACTCATTGATAGAGGCAGAGGTCATCTGAATCAAATCCAGAGGACATCTTGTGATCTTATTTTTGTCTACTTAGTTTAGACTAAATAAAATTTACTAGAATTGCTTAGAAATTTTATTTTTAGTCAAGATTTCAGAACCTGCATAGCTAATCTCCTCTCTCTCTCTCTCTCTCCCTTCTATGCGATGTGGACTGACTATACATGTACACACTTTGATCTGCCACTAATAGTCACACACTGAAATTGTATCTGAAATTCTGCTAGACTTGTAACCCACGAACTCAATTACTACAAGAATAGTGACCATCACATGGTTCCACAAGCCCTACTGTCTCCCTGCGTCACCTAGCAACCGAGAAATGGGAAGTATGCCTCAGGACAAACTAGCATCCCACTGATGTGTAGCTGGGATGTCCTGAGGTGGCGGCAACCATTAGGAAGAGAAGCAAACAAACAAACAAACAAACAAATAGAGCAAATAGCATTCCATGCACATGGAAACTAATGGACCAACTGAAAATGCAATTACAGACAAATAAATGCAATTAAAATGACCATACACTCTAACTAATACCTGAATTATGTTAATTAATTGATTGTGATTAATTATCGTGCTGCAGCTCCTCAAATGAACAGTTTGAATGTGTAGTAGTACAAACATCCAAACATTACCAGAACACTAATAGATAGTGAACACACACCGCACATAAGTAACTAATGGAATGTTTGCTTAATTATATGAGTGAGCCACAGCATTGCCGTTGCTAGGTTGAAATGTGTCACACATCGCCCCCAGGCACAATACGAATAAAGCAACTAACATTTTACGTTGAGTTCGAAGCTTCCAACGGCAGTATCGATCAGTTGAGAGGGATCATCCAGTCGGTAATTGGAGGCCATGAGGACGTAGCGACCCAAGTCTGATCGGCTCACGTTGGTGAACGTTGCCCCAGGGAAGCCCAACTTGACTCTGCTGGAATTCCCCACCTCAATACCGTCGCGGGTCCACGTGAAGGTAGTTGGGTAAGGGAACGCCATCGACTGCCCGGCAGTGGCCAGACTGATGCTTGTGTTGCCATTTTCAATGATGTCGATACCACCTAACTGTGCAAGTTGAGGAGGTCCTGCAAAATGATAATAATTCATATAATATCACATCGTTGCCTCATACGAACATTAAAAGCACTGACATCTAGACTTTAAAATCAGATTGCATCAATCCTCCACACAAAACCGTATTTACCTTCAGAATTTAGAAAGTAAATAGGACCTAATTATGAACCACGTTACACCATCAGTAATTTCCTAATGAAATCTGTCATCTTAAGCCCCACCCCCTCCACCCAAGCTCCAATTCTTCTCACACACACAGCTGCTGATACTAACAAAAATGATAACTAGATTCCATTTCGCATTCTGCTGAGGGACTGACTCAATTGCAGTGGAATGAAGGAATGAATGTGTGATAGTAGCCGCGTCTGGATTATGAATGGAATGAGATATCGTAACTTAAGATACAAATTAGCGAACAAAAAAATGCGAACAAAAACTTCAAACAAAAAAACGTTTTATCTTAAATTGTCTTTTCTTTTTTTTTTAAACTGCCCTCTTATATACATAAGTTATGACAACCGACATGGTTGAATTATGTATAACACACTGGTGTGACATACAGGGCATTTGAGAACAATCATCACACTATTAGCTCCTGAATATAACGGGGAAGATAATTACATCGCCAACAAGTAGATATGCACATCATATGTATCTTAGAACATATGAAAAAGAAAAAAAAAAAAAAAAAAAGAGAGAAAAAAAAATTCCAGCTCTCTAAAGGAGTATTAATTAAAATGCAAGGCTTCCAATCGGACCACTTAATTATGGCAGACATGAATTTCAAGAGAACACTAAGAAGTGGAAGACATTGAAGTGAGTGAGAAACAGCGCTTGTGGGCAGAGCATCAGTTCTATTGCCTCCAGTTCCATATCTGAAGGAGTGTTAATGATTGTTTAAGGTACGTATCAACCCACGGAGAAACTGAAAGACTTTGAAAAGAATACAAAGTGACCAACATTTCTGAAGTTTCATTATTCCATTGACAAGTCTGCAACAAGATATATCACCAATAATGGGTTTGTTTCTGTGTACAGTAAAGCATTATCTACTAAAGAGGATTAAAACTTGATCTGTCTCAAGATAAGGTCCACAGGTTCCACCCAAGCTTATTAATTAACTTTTAATTCAAATTTACCAATTTTGGAAATTAATACTCAGTACCGAAAGCCTCAACTATCAGGTTTTCATCAGAGAGAATGCTGCAATATTCAAGGAATAATTCAGTCATTCTCAATTGAAATAATAAACAAAAAACAAAAACAAACAGCAGTTTTTATATGTCTACACAGGCAATAAATGTGTATACGCTATTCCAAACTTAATCCAACGTATCAACTCATTGCTGAAGTCCTCCACTGATATCAATGTCTGGTTAAGTAATGTAATTGGCCGTGTAAACAGAGAAAACAATATGTAATTGAATCAATTCCCTCTCTCCAAATAATCCAATTTTCTGCAGGATGTAAAGACACCTCAGTAGACCTCATCTCTCCTGCTCTCGGGATGTCCTTGATAAGCTAGACTCACTGTTTCTGCTTCATTGAAATCTATCCCTCTACGTCTCAAGTACATAACTATGGCATAACTTAAAAGTTCATCCCGAGCAGAGAGAGTGAAGACTTGAAGGTTGGACCTAAACGGGTGAAACTAGACTAAAGCTTGATTTTGCTATATATAGCAATTACACTACTCTACTTCACAAGCTAGTACGTTGATGAGCTCATTTCAGCATGGTCTCAGTGAATTCAACTATTCCGAATTTATCCTTGCAAAAATATAACTTCTTTTTAAGAGGAGGAGGAGAGGGATAAATTCATTGTTTTAGATACAAATTAATGACTATAATGCCACCCACAGGCTATGACTCACGATAAATTCTCAAGTTGTAGCGCCCATACGTGTTCCCAGAATTTGTGCACTTCAGCACGGAGCCGTCCAACGCCTCAGGGAAAGTACGAATAGTGAGTCGGTTCCTATAAGTGCCTAAGCCTGGTCGTATGTCGCCATCGATGGAGAGGAACGAATAAACGCCACTCCGCAAGAGTGTCTCACCGTCAGTTCCATTGAAGTTGGAGAGAGTCCAAGTAATGACTTGCAGTCCTCCATCACATGTGATATTGCACACAAACTCTGCTGAACTGAGCGAGTCCACCACGCGGGCCACAGTAGATGGACTGTCCGGGCTCACCAAGTTATTGCCATAGCATGGTGCTGATAAAGCTGTAATATATAAACTTCAGTGAATTTCAAGTTACATATGTATCTTACTTTAACTTTTCCACACTGTTTACCAGCAAGACTGCATAATGATACTAGCTAGCTATATTGTAACAATTAGAATTTAGCTGCTACTAATCTTTGTTCACTCAAAGTTAACTTTACTTAACGTAAACTAGTAATACTGCATTACTTATAGTTATAGATAGCTAGCTAGTGCTACGAAACAACATAACAGGGGACTGGCTAGCTATTAATTATAGCAGCCATGACCTTAAAAAATAGCTGGCTAGCTAACTAGGGAGGGGGATAACGCTAGAGGGATCCCTCACCTGTGGGAGAGTTAACCACCGCTAGGACGATGTAGCTTAGAACGTAACTGAGCCTCATGACCGCCAAACTGAATTCCAAACAGCTGCAGTTCACGCGTGCAGGTCGCGGTTTAAATACCCGGTGTCACGTAAAAATGGGTATCCCCAAAAATGGGTATCCCGCATACCCATATTTCCGGAAAAATGGTTACCCCCGCACCCATATTTCCGCAAATATAGGTACCCCCATACCCATATTTACGAGAAATATGGGTATCCCTTCGAAAATATAGGTATCCCCTGGTATGCTGTCCGAGAAAGCTGTGCGCAGCCTTTGAAATAGTCGTAAGCTAATGGCAGTAATAAGGGGAAGGAATCAGCCAGCTCTGACTAGTAAGTCAGCCTTCTGAGTGGTACCTAAAAGATGTTAGTAGACAAAAGAGAGAAGAGACTAGAATAGACCAATGAGACCACAAAAGATTGAAGAGAACAGAAGCTACTAAAGGGATTATAAGATACTAAAGATGATAAAAGAGTCTAATGAGACTAAGCAGAGAATATATAGGCTAAGAAAGATGATAAAAGAGTCTAATGAGACTAAGCAGAGAATATATAGGCTAAGAGAGACTAAAAAGACTGAAGAAAAATAAAGAAACTAGAAGAGACTAAAAGGGACTAGAAACTTAAGAGACTAAAAGTAACTAGAAGAGACTGAAAGATAAATTAGAAGAAACCAAAAGAGTCTGAAGAAACTAAAAGAGACTAGATGAAACAAAAAGAGACTAAGAGAGATTCAAAGACCTAGAAGAGACTAAAGAAACTAGATGAGACTAAAGAGACTAAGAGAGACTTATAGACTTAAGTGATTGAAGAGACAGACAAGGCTGTAAAGAAACTAAAGAGAGTGGAAGACACTAAATAGTCTAGATGAGACTAAAGAGACTTAAAGAGAATAAAGAGACTAGGAAAGCTAGACTAATAAGACTAGAAGAGACTAAAGAGAATAAAGTGACTAAAGAGGTTAAGAGATTAAAGAGAAAGAACAGACTACACAGAGACTGGGAGAAAAGCTAGAAGTGACTAAAGAGACTAGAAGAGATAAAGAAATTAAGAAGATAATATGATACTAATGAGACTAATATGACAAAGAGACTAAGTATCTAGAGACTAAGATACTAAAAAAGACTAAAGAAATTAGAAGAGACTAGAGACTAAAGAAGCTAAAAGACTACAAGAGACTAAAGAGACTAGATGAGACTGACATAGCTAAGAGACTAGAAAAAAATAGAAGACAAAAAGACTAAAGAGTATGATGAGACTTTAAGAAATGAAAGAGACAAGAAGAGAATAAAAAGTAACCAAGTTTTCATGCATATGGACTTTTGGCACAAGCTGAAAAATTAGTTCTTTATTTGTCTTTTTTGTCATATCTAGTAATTTCTTATAGTCTCTTTTTAATTCTAATGTTCTTAGTCTCTTCTAGTTTCTTAAGTATATCTTCGAGTCATTTTAATCCCTTTTACTCTCTCTAGTCTCTCCTATTCTCTTTAGTTTCTTCAGTATTGTCTAGTCTCTATAGCCTTTTCTAGTCTCTTCTATGTCTTTTTATAGTCTCTTCATTCTCTTCTTGGTCTCCTCTGTTCTTGTCTCTTTATCCTTTTTTTTATCTAAAACAAGAGTGTGAACTCTGTTGGGGTGGTACAATAGTTTGAATAGTTACCGCGTTGAAATAGTTACCAACAATTGCTTATGATTCCACTGCCTAAACTTAATAACCAGTCTACTCAGCTGATACTGATACATTTTTCATGCCTAACAGAAAAGTAGAAAAGTAAAGGTCTTCTCTTGGTCTCTTTAATCTTTTCAATTTTCTTTTGTCTCTTAGTCTCTTTGTCATATTATTAGTCTCGTTAGTTTCTTTTAGTGTCATATTATCTTCCTAATTTCTTTATCTCTTCTAGTCTCTTTAGTCACTTTTAGCTTTTCTCCCAGTCTTTGTGTAGTCTGTTCTTTCTCTTTAATCTCTTAGCCTCTTTAGTCACTTTATTCTCTTTAGTCTCTTCTATATAGTCTTATTAGTCTAGCTTTCCTAGTCTCTTTATTCTCTTTAAGTCTCTAGTCTCTTCTAATTTCTTTAGTCTCTTTTAGTATCTTAGTCTTTTCCAGTCTCTTTAGCCTTAGCCTCCTTTAGTCTCTTTAATCTATTCCAGTCTTTGAATCTCTTCTAGTTTCTTTAGTTTTTTCACCCCTTTAGTCTCTTCTATAGTCTTTTAGTCCCTTTTAGTTTCATTAGTCTCTTTATTCTCTTCTAGTCTCTTTAGTTTTTTTGTCTCTTTAGTCTCTCCTAGTCCCTTTAACTACTCCCAGTCTCTTCTCTCTTGTTCTCTTTATTATCTTCTAGTCTCTTCAGTATCTCTAGTCTTTTTAGTTTCATTAGTTCATTCATTTTTTAATCTCTTCTAGTTTCTTTAGTTTTGTCTAGTCTCTTTCTACTCGTCTAGTCTCTTTAGTCTCTCTAGTTTTTTTTAGTCTTTTCCATTCTACTTCACTTCTAGTCTCTTCAGTATCTTTCAGTTTATTAGTCTTTTCAGTTCTGTAATGTAGTTTTATATCATTATAGCTATAATGGGATAATTCTTGAATATTATGAATCCATTATTCGGATATGAATCCTAACAAATTGCACTGAATATCAACTTCCATTCACATATCTTTCATATCTAAAAAGACTAAGTAAGAAGAGAAAAAAGACTAAAAGGGACTAAAGAAATTGAAGAGAATATGAAGAGACTGAAAGACTGAAGAGGCTAGTAGACATTAAGACCCTAGAAGAGCCAAAAGAGACTAAGAAGAGTATAAAAACACTAAGAAGCGAATAAAAAGACTAAAAGAGACTAAAGCGACGAAAAGAGATAAGAATCAATTAATAACCTCAGTATGTAGCTATGTATACCCCACTTCACTACCCCATCAGCTATGTATGTCTTCTATCATAAGGAAAATGTATGGCTATGCAATCCACTTGTTCTTTTTTTTTCTAGATGATTTTTGTTTAAATATATGTTATCTTTTTTCTGAATATTTTTATTTTTCTAATATGAACATTTAGATTTATCTGATGAAATGGTTATTTTAGATAGTAAGTACCTATGGTATTCAGATACAAACTTTAGCTTCAAGTTGAGCAAGATGTTAAAGTGCAAACTTATTATAGCTAGCTAGCTATCATTGAGCTGTAAAGTAAAAAAAAAACTGCTATATTCACCCCATAGTTTACACTTTATTAGATAAAACAAAAAATAATAGTCATTATACACACTTCAAAGTCAACAATAGTGAAGTTCAGACGTGTTTACAAGATAAACATTTCCATAAACAAGATGATATCTCGAAAACCTCTCTTGGTATATTCGCACATTTCTGATGAAACCAATTGCGACAATGTCTGCACTGTGCCAATCCACCAAATTGTGTTATATCTTTTCCCCAAGGAAGTCTACACGTGCAATAAACGGCTATTTTCTTCGAGCTTACAATGGCAGTGGTGTGACGACGTTCTCTGTGGCATGAAGGAAAGTCAGATATCATTCCCTTTTCGAAACACAAACTTAAATGCTTTCTCATACGAGTCTGATTAAAAGTGTATTGAGAAGGGTCCTTGTTATTGCACAAAGCAGCTGCAAATGCAATTGCGAAAAGCCCACAATCATTCGCTCCAGCTTGTTGTTGAACATTCATATACTTGACCACAAAAGAATCTTCAGGAGTTTTCATTATTGCTGCCAACTGATTTGTTAAACTTGTAGAATAGTTGGGATACAAACTGTCATACACACAGCAACTATTAGGTGGACATCCTATGTTAGATGCGCAAACCCAATGATTACCACAGACATTTATAATTTGTATGAAATCTGTATTTGATGATTTCCAAACTAAATTATGGTATAATGGTAATGGTGACAAGAGACCATTTTGAGTTGGGTATTGATTTTTTAACAACTTTGATGCCGCATAAACATGTGCATCACTTAACCAGCCACCATTCTGAAGGTTCTCTTTATCTGTTTTAAATAAAAGAAGAGTTTCAATCCAATATTTCCCAGCATCTTTTCCATTACTGTCGTTTATTTCTGCATCAAGATGTTTCACTTTTTTCTTCTGAGGTTCTTGATTACCACTAATAACATCATAATTTTCATACCACATTTCCTTCACTTTTGAATTTCTCATCATTGTTCCTTGCTCCTCTGAAGATATCAACTTTACTGGTTTCACTTCTACCATTGTGATCTTTACTTCCTCTTCTAATCGTTCAATATTTTTTTCTTCCTTCGATTTATTACAGCCCGTTTCAATTACAATTTCTTCTTGTGACCTTGCAATCTCCATTCCTTCCTCCACTGAACACCTAACCTTCATTGCTTTCTCTTCCATTGCAATCTTTAGTTCTTCTTTTTCCAACTTCTCAATATTTATTCCTTCCTCTCTTGATTCAGGTCCTACTTCTATCACAGTTTCTTCTTCTTCTTTCTCCTCTGACTTCCACTTGTCATCTTCACAATGTGCAGGTATTGGAGTCATAGTTTCACCGTCTTCTGATATCCTACTCTTATTATCTTCACTGCTCTTACCTGTTGTTCTGTCTTCAGATTTAGTACTAAAGTCTATCTCTTCAAATGTTCTCTTTCTATACAATTTCAGCCGACCAATATTAGCCTTATTTTTTATCACTTTACCATTCTTCGACAATTCGTATAGGCCCTTACCCAAACTCCTGGAAATCACATAAGGCCCAAGCCATGCTGACTCTAGCTTGCCCCCTTTCCGCTGTTTTTGTGCAGTATTCTGCAAAAGTACATCAGATCCTATTTCAATTGTTGCTACTTCATGCTTTTTATCGTACAAATTCTTTTGTTTTTCTTGAGCTTTGATAATACTCAGCTCAGCATCACTAAACACTTTCTTTCTTGATTCCATTAATGATGTCATAAAAATGTCAAGCTGAACCTCATCCTTGCATTCTTCTTCTGATATTTTAACATCATTGTCAATTGGCAATCTCATGTGCTGCTGAAAGAGCATGAAGTATGGCGAGTGCTGAATTGAACTTTGAAAAGAAGCTCTGTAACCCATGAGTACACTGTCTATATTATCATCCCAATTATTTTGCTCTTGATTACAAAGTTTAGCCAGACAACGACACAGGGTTTGATTAAAACGCTCAGTGAGCCCATTTGTCTACAGAATCAATAATATATATATATATATATATATATATAATATATATATATTACATGAATATTCCTGTCCTAATTAAAAAAAAAACGAAGTTAGTGATACCAGTGGTTGCTTTAGCATTTAATAAATTGCTTACTGATTATACATTCTAATTCATACACGAAAAACCAATCAGTTTATTATAAGTTTATTATATGAGCATACTAAAAGTACCACTGATATTTTCTTCACTTCATTTTATTTTACTTTGCTTTGCCAATTGTATAACATTTTTATGTAATATTTTATTTTTATAGTATTGAAGTACTGTAGGTAGCTATAATTGACTAAAAGAGATTAAACTGAAGTGTTAATCTAGTTTAAACTCATAATCTGCCATTATTACTGCTACTGAAGTTCTGTAAAATCATGCACAGGTTAAATAATTCATGCCATTTGTTACCTCCAACAATAATTGCAAAGTTTAGCTTTAGTATAGTATAGTTTAACAGCAAAGTATTAGTTAAATTGAATACTTTCATGCAATTTGATAAGTCTCAAACAATTTCAAATATTTAATTACACTCTAGCTTACCTGCGGGTGGTAAGCACTGGTTATTTTGTGACGAGTTCTTGTGATTGAATAAAGCTCATTGGATAATTCATTTATAAACTCCCTTCCTTGGTCGGTGATCAAAACCTGAGGGCAACCAAATCTGCACATAAACTACAAAGAAAATAAACTTATCAGAGAAGTAAGCAAAAAACAAAAAATACAATACCGAATATATGAATTTGCAGATGCCTGCTGCGTGTTTAGAGGGAAGAGGAGCTGCTTCTGCCCACTTAGAAAAATAATCCGTTAAAGTAACAATGTACTTGTTACCTCGTGCAGTTTCTGGGAGCGGGCCGATTAAGTCCATTCCAACCTGATAAAAAAGCTTCGATGTTACAGGAATAGGGTGGAGTGTGCCCACTGATTTATTGAGCTTATTTTGACGTTGACAACGGTCACACGAGTCAACCTAAGGAATACAAGACATCATATCAAATCTAAAACTGAATCACCCTACCCTCGAATAATATTGCCTCCCACCATTATTGTATCAGATCCTGAGTTAGGTGTACATATATACTTACATATTTTTTAACATCAGTGAAAAGACCAGGCCAGTAATATTTGCTTGATACTATGTCATTGGTTCGATGGAGTCCAAAATGACTCAAATCATGAGAGGCAGCTACAATTCTTTTTCTCTTTTCAAAGTCTTCAATAACCAATCTTGAAGTTCCTGACTTTGCTGCATTGACTTAGAAGAGGCAAAAAATAAGTAAAAAAATTAATACATAATACAAAATACTTAATGAATTAAATTATAACCTGCAGAAATTAAGTGCAGAGTGAATAGTGACCAGATTGCAGAGAGAGTTTCTTCTTTCAGTAATATGGTCATTATCAGCTCAAATAATTATAATAATAGCAAACATTGTTTTTTTTTTATCAGCCACCCAACATTAGACTTCTTGTAAAGTCCTTTTCAGGGGTCTCCATGGTGATACAATAAATATGATAGAAGCAGCAAGAATTGGAAGGTACATTTACAGTTTATCGTGTCCGAAGGGTGATTTTCACTACTCAGCATAGGTAGCCAGCGTCCTGGAAGCTCTAAACCTTTGTCTCTGTTAAAGTTATTGCTGTCTAGTGTGTGTGTATAGCTTTATTAATCTTTAACTCACGATTTTTACTGGCTCTATCTACCTAGTGGTTTCACCTCTATATCACAACTGCAGGGTATACTGTACACTATGATGGCTCTGTGCTGATGGGTATAGTATCCTTGACTTTAGTAAAATGTGGTCTTAGTGTCCTACTTGACTTAAATGCCGTTTTGACACACTCTCTGAATACTCTCATTCAATCCTAATATGTAAGGCATAGAAAGAATTAAACTTTCTCTTTTTCAGTATCTGTGTGATCTCTATAAGGTAACTCTTTAGAGCCTGCCCTAATGTTATCATAACCATTTGTACTTTGTGTAGGTGTTTCTATTCTTCCTTCAAATTATCACTCATATTAGTTACTCTCCTAACTCTCTGATACAAGTATCTGACAATTCCTCTCTATGATTAGGATGGTGGGACTCAATTAAAATGAAAGTATGTCTGTGTGTACAGGTTTTCTGTACTCTGCAATAAACAATCCAGAAAATATAGCTTACCATTTTGTTCTGATTCCATGGTGAATTTATACATAGTTTAATGTTCTAACAATTTTTTTTTACTTCCCGTCTCACTATTCAAAGGGTGTCATCTACATCTCTTCCATAATACACCGGAGCATAGTCTAATGCTACTTGCTCATAACTGTTTTCATTATACCTAAAGTAAGTTGATTTAAGTCAGACCTCTAATAATTCTGTGACACACTAGGATAAAGACATGTTCTCTCATCTAGACTTTCATCATTCTGGAGCTTATCTCTGATCACAGACACTGCCTCATCTATTGGAACATTAGTGAATGGGGAAGACACATCAAAACTCACCATCATTTCATCAGATCTCAATCACACACCATTAACTGTTTGCATGAAATTGTTGAATTATTTATGTATGATTGTGTCCAAACAATGGAGATATCATTGTTGATATGAACTTTGATAAATTATAAGATGGTGATCGGAAACAATGGGTCTAAGTGGGATTCCTAACTTGTGTATACATTTATCAGGGACTCTATGTGATATCAATAAGTGCTATTTCTGTTGTTAACTTAATAAAGTGAAAAAAAAGATGTTGAACATTTTCTCATTGTAGTAGTAATAACCACTACAGCTGAACGAACCTTTTAAACTCTACGACTCAAGATATAGCTACCTTCAATTAACCTTACTCAACAAAATTTGAAAACTTAATGACTCTGCATTCACATTATAAAAATATGACAGGCAAGATTCTTAGAAAGAATTATTGTGATGCATACTAAAATTTAGCTATATATCACTTGTTTTTGATCACTAAAATTTGACTCGTGTTTTGTTTTAATTAATACCAACCTTACTATCACAGTGTTAAATAGGAGTTGAGTTTGCCCCCCCCCCCCCAGGTAAATTTATTTTTCTCCACCTATGTATAGAGCTTCCTTGTTCTTTAACTCTCTTAGTGAAGATGATGCTAATGATTTAAAGGGTACAGTTTGTGGTATTTTAAGAAAGTCTAGTCCTTAGTCTCCCAATTTCAATAGTTTAAAATATTTACTGTATTATAAACTTGAATTTATATAGGGAATATAATGCAGGCGTTTTTAACTTATATTAGTGTGGTTTTAGGTATGAGAAGCTTCAAAACTTATAAACTACTGCTTCCTGTTTTTTTGTGTGAAAAATAAATATTTCTAGCTGATTAAATTGACGTGTTTACCACCGGCCACTTTAGGGCCACAAAAAAAAATCTAGTTCGCGAGATATTAAATAATGTCACCTATGTGAACACTAATTAGCTGGGAGACTAAGAATTAATAAGGAAGAATACCATTCTGAGTTCACCCAGTTAATACAATCTCAGCCACTTACAGACTTGTTAAAAAGGATCCAACTAAGACTCAGGAAGCTAAAATAGGTCGTGTATTAAAGAACTTAGAAAAGGAAGGTAGAATTCCTACAATGTTGTTTAACAGGTTACCTGTTAGGTGTAGACCACATTTTATTTATGATCTTCCTAATTAACTTTGACTTAGCTCTGGATGCTCCGGAGTAAAAGTTATCATCATGTCAGGAAGCATTTGGAATTGTATTTCCAATCCAATGCATCTGTATACTGACACATTGTTAAAACACTACAGCCTTTAGTGGTTAGTTTATAGCCATTATACTAGCGTGCTCTAGGTGTTTTCATGTTTGCACTTTGATCGACTCAAAAAAGATGAAAAATTACTAGTGCAATTAATAATGATGTGTTAAAGTCTTCTGTTACCACATATTGATTGAATGGAAACCGAGGGGTGCAAAACCCTATATACAAAATCTAGCCCTAGCCCTAGCCTCCTTGGTTCCTCCACATATGATACAGACGATACCAGACTATTGGTTCAACAGAGACATTAGTTTAGAGCTTTCAGAAAGCTAGCTATCTATGCTGCCTGCAAGTCACCCTTCAGGACATATAAACAGTAAACATACCCTCCAGTTCTTGCTGTATCACCACAGAGTTCAACCTCAGTTAACCCCTGAAGAGGACTTCACAAGAAGTCGAAACGTCGGGTTAATGGTAAGTTCTCCTTAGCCATTAAATAACAGACATCAAACTTTAGCTTTAGCCTAGTTAAAGCTACTTCATCAAGAGTAGCTACACATCAGCCTAAGCTGTGCTATCTGTAGACACACCGTGATCCTTAGCACTGTTGGCTCTCATTGGAGACATGGCCACCAAGTAATGTCACTTCAAGCTATATTCAACATATCACTCAGTTTCAGATTAGTCATTTCCTTCTGAAGATGAAGAACTCAGGTCCAGATTTGTATTGATTACACACACCACTACAAAGATTCAATGGACAACTTTTCCTTTCCGATTCACTCAAGTGTCAAGTAATGCATGTCCATAATAAGTTAACTAAGGAGGCAATAACTAATAGGCCTTGCAAGAACTTTTATATAGATTTGTACCAGTGGGTTTAGGTAATCAACCACCTTCAGATTAGAAGTTATTGGTTTAAACCCCACTCTGACCTACCTCTAAGTTAGATTTTTTTTCCTTCCTTCTTCAAGGAATAAAATGGAAAAGAAAATAAAAAAAGCAAAAAAAAGTCCCCTAGAATTTTTTTTTTAATATTGTCATTATTATTATATTTACTAGTAGTAATAGTAATAGTAGTAGTAGCTTAGCAGCATTTTCTTCAATTCAGGTGTTATTAACACTACTAGCAATTAATAATGACAATATTAATGTTTAGAGAGGGCCACAAAATATGCCCTGAAAGTTTGTATTACCTCCTCCAATATAATATAAGTCGTCACCATTAATCTGGAAATACTTCGATCGCCGCCTAAGCACAGTTTTTCCACTCTTATCCAGCCCAACTGGATAGCTACCATCACGTAAGTAGGCGTATATTTCAGACAAAGCAAACCTTCCTTCGCCACCACCGCCACTCCCCTGGTTGGCCATGATATCCACGAGGGTACTTACAATTTATGAGGGGATACCTAAATTTACGGAGACATACCTATATTTCCGGAAATATGGGTATGCGGGATACCCATATTTACGTGACACCGGTCTGACTCTAAAACAACATGCGATGCACTGATCGGACCGGACCCGCCCACGGACTGGACTAAATTCGCGAAATACACGCGCACAGCGAGCGCGCACGCCCGGACTTCGTGTAAATTATTAGTCTCTCCACGTCCAACTTATTGATAATGCCTGTTTCTTATTTGGTGGCAATGAGTGGAAGAGAAATATCTGTTACTTGGAGAAAAAAAATAGCTCAGACAGCACTAATAAATGGGAATTATTTTGTTGTCAGTGATGCTTCCATAACTACACTTTAATAAGCTTTGGTGAAATTATATAACCATATTTAAAATAGTTGACAGTACACAACCTCAACAGGATTATCTTAAAGAATTAATGTCAACATAGCATTGTTGTATGCATGTAATAGTATTCCACTACTTTATTACATTAAATTATAATCATTCTTGTTGCCATTGCCATAATAATAACAATGATAACACAACAATTACACTATTAGTAATAAAACTATAATTACTACTATAAAACTATATTGTTATTGTTATTGTGGTTATTATTATTTATTATTATTATTATTATTATTATTATTATAATTATTATTATTATTATCATTATTATTATTATATTATTATTATCTTCATTATTATCTCTGTTATTGTTATTATTATTATTATAACTATTATTATCATTATTATGAATTATAGCTAATTAAAAAATATGCATCCCTCCTTTATTTTGAAGCGTAGACACATAAATGAATGAATTCTAGCTAATTAAAGAGTATGCAGCAGTTTTTCCTCCTTTATTTGAAGCATAGACACATGTGTTAGTGAATTCTAGCTAATTAAAGTTTGTTAATCTAAACTTCACTAATCCAAGCAATTTGGGCATGCCAATCCTATTAAAAACACACTTGATCGTTTGTGCTGCATCTGTCACTTGTCCATTTTCTTAAAAGAATGTAACTGAAAAGACCTCACAATAAACTTTTTTTAAATGAAAATTAAAAAAAGCTCTCATACTCACAAATAACTAGTGCAGGAATACAGAGTAGTCATACCATTATAATTATAGGAAGGGCTACAGTTTATCAATCTATTAGAGCATTAACGAAAGCTGAGTAAGGTGGGTCGCAGTCATCTAGGGTGAAAACCTATAAGGTCGTTCAGTAGACATGGCTATGTTCTCATGGTCAGACAAAAAAGGAAAAAAAGACAGGTAAGTACACAAATTACAATGTGAGAAATGCATAAAATATGTAATGAGTTTTTTTCAAACTAAACATTTCACAAATTTGAACTCCCTCTTGGTCCCACTAAAGTATTCACCCACACAGATACAAAGATCAACAAACAACAAGTTAGATGTTAATGAATTATGCTTCTCAGAGTAATCTCTTTTTCCAGCTAGCTCTGTGCACAACAGATTCATTACAGAAAGGTCACTAAAAATAAGGGAAAATAGCATATCAAGTCTATGGAATTTTGAAAGGAGAGTTTATTTCTCTTTACCAACAATGGAGTGATATGATCTAAATCAGGCTATTATGCCTGTGGTATAAATTGTTCGCTGCCACCTGAGTTGTCACTCGAGTCCTAGTATGTGGAGGTTGTCGTGGTTGAGGGCCCGCCTGTAACCGACGTAGCTAGTCACCCAAGTTTTCTGGTTAAACAGTTTAGCTTGTGAGTTGTAACCAAAAAGACAGACTGCCCAGAATGAGCAGAACAGCCACATATATACAGAACTGTTCTGGACTAAAGGAATGTAAAGTATAGTGTAAATAGATGACTGAGACATATTTGAGAACTACAGGTTAACGTGGGATAGTGACCAAACAGATAACGAACATGAATATATCCTAAACAAACTGTCTGAAGTTCTAGTGAGTGGATTCCACTATTGCTGGGAATCCACCACAATGCCCATAACCACATTCTTTTATTAACAAATTCAAACTATATTATAAATTACACAGGACACATTAAATTAAAGGAAAAATATATTTTCTCTTTTTACTCTATGTGTCATATTAGTATAATCATCTGAAGTCCTGCTTTTCCGGCTCACTTCCATCAGAAACACAACAAAAACAACAACTAAGAACAGAAACCTGCCTTGGTGTCTATGTCCTTGGGCTATAAAATAGTTATAAACCTATAAGAATTGGTTTGTACTGCAATTCACAAACCCTTGCAACTTGGGCTTCACCCTCGTGTCTTGGGATTTGTAATCACATACAAACTCAATATTGGTTATAACTATTACACATACTACTGGTAGCACAGTAGGGTATTCAATAAATTTAGATCACGTTGAACCACTGTATCTGTTAAGACATGAGTCAATTAAAACAGTATGAGTGTGTCTAATTTTTTTGACAGTCATTTAAAAACTTCACAAAAAAATTAGAAACTGCCATGTATTTTCTGTAATTTTTTTAAAAGTAAAGTAAATGTGTTTGTGTTGTGTAGCTTGATAAGGATGTACAATAAACTTGACCATAAATTAGTCATAACTCCCATGATAGCAGTATTATAGTCTTAGTGTTTGCTGTTAGCTCTTGCTACATTTCATACTGCTATATGATGCAGCAAGATGTAAGGACGTAAATGCATGTAAATTAAAGCTCCATGTACTTGCATTGTGCACTTATTTCAGTTCAAATTCTAGCAACAGTGACATTATTTCTCAAAGGTGACAAGGCAACACATTTGTCAGAGCGATTTAACGTCTGATCTCAATATTCTAGCTCTGGTGTGATGCTGCCTGACATGGCTACCACCATAGCTGTCTCCATGAATGTCATGTCACTGTCAGCTTTGTCTGAATCCAAACAAACTTGTTTCTTTTGTCTACGTCATAGTGGGCGAAGGGTTGACACCGAACTAAGTTGTGCTTGTCTGTGCACAGAGGGCATTTGATAACTGGTGGCAATTTATTCGGCTTGCTCTTGGCTGAGGTGTTGGCTGGTGATGGAAAGTGGTTCCAGAGGCGTCTGGTGCCATTTGTTTGACAAGTTTTCTGATGTATTCCTCGGCATCTTCTACTTCTTCAGGGGTCAACTGTGGTCAAACTCTCTGTGGTGATATACTAACACAATGTAAACAGCAAGATTTCTGGAGGGTACTCTTACTGTCTACTATATCCTACTATATTCGGCAAGAAGTCGAAATATCGGGTTAAGTTTTAATTAACAATATTATTGGTTGTAAGAAGAGAAAATTTGCTATTATTATAATTATTTCAGCCGAGAATGACTGAATCGTTAACATAGTAATTATGCCACACCCTCATTCTGTTATGCCTTGCAGATAAATCAGGCACTTGGAAATAATTTGTATTAGAATTGTAGGTAGGGTATGGAGCTATGCTACAACTGTATAGGCTAAAATATAAATAGAACAAAAACAAAAATAAAATAAAAACAGTCAACAGCATATACTAATATGTTATTATTTTGATCACTGCAAAAGATAATTGGTGAGTGGACCACTATAAGGGATGTTTATGTCAATTATTTCAGCTGTCAATTATTTCAGCTTTTTATTCAGCTGTAAACTATAATCACTTAAATGACAACATCTGGTATAGTAAGCAAATGATGGGTAATGACATGATTAACTCAGTAATGAAGAGGATGGCTACAACTGCAGGATTGTGTTGGAAGAAAACAAACCATTCAGCAAGAAAAACGATGTGACTTGTCTCACAAAACATAATATACCAGAAACTCAAATTATTCAATTAACTGGACATAAAAATCTGGCAAGTCTCAACAATTATAAAAAGGGCTCACTAGAACAACAAAGGGGCCAGAGTACATTGTCAGGCTGGTTAGGGTATGGCCTGACCACTTTTTGGGATTACATTACATATTCATGGAGAAAAAAAACAGACTTTGGAGTCATGTTTATAAACACTATTTTGCAAACAATGATCACATAAGAAAGATTATGTGTTATATCGTTACTTGCAGTGTAATTTCTTTGTCATTTGATTAAAACAATTAACAATTAGAATTATATGATAATATGCAAAACAACAATGGAATGCTAGTAAATAACAGCAATGTTTACAAAAATGTTATGTTGATGCTAACAACAATAAATGAATGCTGTTTGGTAAGTAATAAATCTTTCTCTTCAACTTATTGACACTGAAAGAGAACACAAGAAAGTACTATAGTTCTAATATAGACAAATTTTACATGGAGTCCAGGCATGCGCGCTCGCCGTGCGCGAGTTTTTCGCGAATTTAGTCCGGTCCGTGGGCCCGGTCCGGTCCGTGTTTTAGTCAGATCCTCAGCTTACAAAACCACCGCCGATGACCCCGGAACACTGTTGATATAACTAGTGGTGTGCTTGAGCACAAATGGCGAGCGAGCCTAAAGACTATACTATTTTTATTGACTTCTAACACTGAAGCTACTGAAAATAAGGTCCAGTTTTTTAATTTAGCATACAGGGTAAAGGCATTTCAGTGCCATAGTAACAACTCTCTGCAACTGCTTGAATTGAAGGAAAAACAACAACAACAGAACAATACACGTTATTTAAAAGTTTTCTTTGTGATATTCTTTAGCTAAGTAGTGGTTGTAACACACAATGCAAGTAGTGGTTGTAACACACAATGCTTTGACACAACTGGACATGCACCTACACAGACTTACCTTCGCAGTAGTCTAGTGGACAATGTATTTTCAAGTAAATACTGTTACGCACGGCTTATAACTATGACAAAGAGCGCATTGACTTACCACCGCCACTAACTCGAATAGAAGTTTTCAAGTTGTAACTGCACCCGCAAAAGAATTCAAAACGGTAAACAATTCAATTTCTAGGGTGATACGGGTACTGATCGCTCACCAGAGGACTCTGTTTAGTGCAATTTGGGACGGGGTCGACAACCGAACTAACACAAAAACGCGAGGGTCAAAGTACAAAATGACATACATACGTCCATACATATATACAAATAAACTAGTGGTGTGCTTGAGCACAAATGGCGAGCGAGCTTTAAGCTATACTGAACTACTAAAATAAAGTTGAGTTGCTAAATTATGCATATACGGTAAAGGGGATTCAATGCCATAGTAACCACTCCCCTCAACTGTTTGAATTGAAAAAGAAGCAAAAAAATCAAGTCAGGTTATTTAAAATTTTCTTTGTGATATTCTTAATAGTAGTTGTAACGCACAATACTTTCACACAACTGAACATACCTACGCAAGACTTACCTTCGTGGTTCGTCTAGTGGACAATGAATTGTCAAGTAAATGCTGTTGAGTAGTGTTATAACTGTGACAAATAGTGTATAAACTTACCACCGCCACTAACTCGAATAGAAATGGAGTTCCCAGCACCCGCAAAACAATTCAAAGCGGTAAACAATTCAATTTTTAAGGTGATACGGGTAATGGTCGCTAAACCAGAGGATTCTGTTTAGTGAAGTTTGGGACGGGGTCGAACGCCGAGCGAACACAAAAATACGGAGGGTCAAAGTACAAAATGACATACATACGTCCAAACATATATATAA